>OLWB01004042.1_pt1 | contig 9972 bp, 15 predicted proteins | sample 1673331 | NCBI WGS metagenome assembly OLWB01 (sample SAMEA3178943, study PRJEB25190) | human gut metagenome | biome: human gut; feature: human-associated habitat; material: faeces | place: Austria | collected 2013 | reverse complement strand
TAAATATGCCAAATTTAGCACCTTTAAATTTTCCTCCTCCATCAGCGCCTCGATGAAATCTTTGGTGTTCTGATTTTCAAAGAAGTCCTGTATTCGTTTGTTGCTGTTCTTGGCTTTGTTCCATTGCGCAAGCAACGACGTCGCGTTGAACATGCCGTCTCTCGTGCGTTGGTATACCTCGAATTTACCCAGCGGGCGAGTCATGATGACATTGCTTTTCATCGTTCGTTGAAGAATTCGTTAAACTTCCGTTCGAAATATGCTCTGTGCGCGGCCGCAAACCCGTAGGCGGCCAGGATCGCACACGAGAAAAGAACAAGGATCACAAGCTCGGCCATAACATTTGCGGTTCGGAGAGACGTTTGCGCTCTCGATAGATGAACAGATCGTGTTTGCGACGCCGAGTATGTACTCGTTTATACCACATGCACCAGAAATAACCGGCCACTCTCTTCCAGAGAGGCGCGGGCTTCAATTCGAATGAATCCATGATCGTTTATTTTATCGGTTCTTGTAGATGCGTTCCAGACAGTCGAGCTTGCTGCCCACACTTTCGACGGACGAGTAGCGGCCCGTGAGTACATTGTCGCACCAGCGGGAGACAACAGCAATCGCGCAGCGCGTGAATTCGCGCGGCGTGAGTGGTTCTTGAATATCTTCAAGGTGGAACAATCGAACGATCTCCGATTTCGTGAGGTGACTGTACGGGTAAGGTACGGATGTAGCCCCGCTACTGTTCTTCGCGGGTCGGCTACTTTTAACTTGGTCTCGCATTGTCAGTTAAAAGTTTGTATGTATAGGGCAATAAAAAAGGCGTTGCCCCTATCAGTTTGCGAGACCGACACGACTACCGTAGTAGAAGTGGACAAAGGGCAACGCTTTATTACAAGCGTTAATTATGTTCTTTTGATACGATCATCGTATCGATCTCGCATTGCAAATATACGAATTCATTTTGAATTTGCAAAAAAAATCATAGCAACATCTGTGTGCCTAAATACTTTTTTACTCGTTTATTACTCGTTTCGGCATATTTCGGATCGATCTCATACCCCACGAATCGGCGTCCCAGTTTGGCAGCCATTGCACACTCCGTTCCGCTTCCTGCGAAGGGTACCACCACGAGTGCACCGGGACGTGTCGTGACCTGAATCAGATAACTGGTGACCGCCTCGCCTTTGACTGTGTCGTGCCCGTAGCGTTTCGATGCGCCGGAATCTTGCGGAAACTGTAATACGTCAGTCGACCGTTCGGGAAGATTGAACGGCCTCCGCAACTCCTCGTAGTCCCTCCGCAACTCCTCGTAGTCCTTGCGCAGCTCCTCGTAGTCTCGGCACAGATACTCGCTGTTGGGCCGATCGCCGTTGAAGAGGTTGCGAAGACGTTCATAATTCTCTCGGGTCGGCAAATCCCATTGTGAGCCGCGCGTGAACCAATGTCCGGCCATGCAGGTATGCAGGGCATCGTTGACACGCTTCGGTGTGAAGCCTGCCCGTTCCATTTCCGAGATCATGTAATCTACCAGAGGCTTCATGCACCGTGTCCGGCACATCCCCTGTTCGTATTCGAATACACGCAGAATTTTCCGAGCCTCACCTTCCCGAATCTCAGGCCTCGACTCATAAAGTATGAATCGTTCTGCATTCGGAATGAATTTACCGATATTTCTGCGTTTTGCACTTTACCCCAACCGTTCGACTTATTCCATGTGCAGCTATTTAAAAACAGAAACATAGTGTCAAGGATCACCTGCGTATATGCGATTCGATTATCGGAGCCCCACCAGATCAGCGTACCGTTGTCTTTCAATAAACGCCGGCACTCTTCACCCCAGCGGCGTACATTGTTCAGGTAATCGTCGAACGTCGGCCATACGAAATCGAAATCGCCTTTGTACTGGAAATAGGGCGGGTCGGCGATAATCAAGTCGGCACAATGGTCGGGAAGGCAATTTTCCTCAAACCGACAGTTGATAATTTCATTCATAAAAAACAATTTTTGCCGCGCCGGCAGGATTCGAACCTGCGATTTCACCTCCAAAGGGTGACGTGTTGCCCCTACACCACGGCGCATTGGATTCATTTGTCCCGGTGGTCCTCGCTGCTCATGTCGTCGCAGCTTCGGAGCCTATGCCGGTTTGTTGCGCTTCGGCTATTCGCCGTCGCGGGGCTGTCTCTTCGAGTCTTGCCCACGACCCGCCGATTTGGGTATTATCGGCCTACCCGATACTCTTTCTGCCCTTGCGGGCTGGGGTGATTTTGCCAGAGCACCAAACCCCTCACCTCTGCGGGTGGCTATCGTTGTGGTGTAGGCAGGATTCGAACCTGCACGGCTGCTTTCCGAGGAGCGTCATCCGCAACTTGCGTTGCCCGACCACTATCAGCCCATCTTTTTGTGTGCGTCTACCATTCCGCCACTACACCTTTTGCCGGTCTTTCCCGGCCGTCATCCTGCTGCGAGCCTCACGGCGGACTGCAAGGAATACAATAATAAATATGAAAAGATACAGCACATTAAAGGCGCGCAAACCTTTGCCAAGCCCCGAAGCCGCAAAACACCCTTCTCTCAAAAACATCAATCATGAACACCACCAGATTCGGACGCTCTCATTTCAATCCTGCCCCGTCGATATTCTCGGCTTTCAGGAGCGCTTCGACTTCGAGCCGGCTGAACAGTATCGCAGAGTTTTTTAGCCGCTCCGGCCTTTATTCCCCGGATATTCTTCCGCTTGATATGATAGTCGAGCCAACTGTTATCATAGCTCCTATACAATTCCCGACGTGTCATCATGTCCGACTTCGGAGCATTACGACGGCACACGGCCAAAGCCACGAGATCGGCCGATTCGATCAGCGCATTCTGTATATCTCGGATGTTCATCGCTCTATTAACCTTCAATCAAAAATTCTACTTCATTCCTTCTACCCCGCCGCGCCCGCGGGGCGTTAATATCATATCTGTTTTCATAGTCTAAAAAACAGGAGAAATCGGTCAAATTCGCTATATTTGCTTCGAATCTTGTCAAATGCAATCCCCGATGCGGGTATTCACGGCTTAGCCCAAAGCGGGTGAAGGGTTTTATCCCTAATGTTTCATTTCTAAACATTTTGCATCATGGCAAAGATTCAAATTCGTGTCAGAACGCAAATTCGCACGACTGTGAGAACTACGGTTCGAACTGTGCGTAGATAGCTTCTGACCGTGAGAGGGCGGGCAATTTCCGCCCTCTCTAAATTTCTCCTGTCATCTGCTGTTATTCTCAGGATCGTTTGTATCAATGAATTTTATCCGATATTTTAGTTCAAGGTATTGGATATATGGGTCTTTATAATCATCATTCAAAAACATCGGGAATGAGCGGATCAAATAATACATAACGAAGATTGCAAATACCGCAAAACACACCGATAGCAAACACGCTGAACACATCAATATTCTAAGAGCGAAGATTTCCATAAGACCAATTTTTATTCACACACCCACCTGATTTTGGTGTTCTCGAATCCCCCGCGTTCACGAGCCATCCGGCGGATGCGATCTGGCTGTTCGCCATAGGTAGGGTATGTGAGATTCAATGCGTTATTCACAGTGTCAACCGTACACCCCAGCTCTGCGGCGATCTCCTTCTTTATCGCTGGCGCAACATCGATGAATCGGATCTTCTTTTTGGTCAGTTTGTTTGTAATCTCTTGATTCTTCATTATATTTGCATCTAATATTATTCGTTCGGTTATCGAAACGGTTACCGTTCTATGAACTTGACAATGCAAATATACAAGAAAGTTTTATTAATACAAATAAATTTTGATAGGATTTTCTTATGCAATATAATAGGCGTATAAATGGAAGAGAAGGATATAACTCTTGCGGATATGATTCTGGCCAGTTTAATGTCAGAAAGCGAACACATTATGCTCTATGTCATACACGAGAAAGCGACAGACGAAGCCCAAGCCCAACGTGTAATATTGTCTCTCTGTTCTTATGGTGCGGCACATGAGACCGACATACACTTAGAAAAGACTGACAAAACAGCCAACCTTATAGCACTTGGAGGAGCGCGGTATATCTACGAACAAGAGTGCCTTAAAGAAAGATATAACAAATTATCAATGTTAGATATAGAATTGTCGATACAAGAAAAGAGACGAAATAAATGGTTGTCTATTAGCGCAATATTAATCTCTTTTGTTGCACTTGTTATTTCTATTGTGAGTCTTTTCGTATCGTGATAAAAAGTCATCTACATTTGAAAACCAATCTATATATACCGCATAGCATGAGCATGCGAAAGCAATTAATGACAATATAACGCAGAGGACTTTCATAGTATTGCAAATATAATAGAAAATTTGATCAAATATGTTGACTGGACAAAATAAAATCAATTTAATATTAGATCACGTAGGCATTAAAGCCCCTACGTTTGCTAAACATGTCGGGGTTAAATATCAGCGGATATTAGATATTCAAAACGGAAAGGTTAAAAACATCTCTGCTGAGGTAGCAAGCCGCATTATAGACGCTTATCCACAGTTCAACATTGAATGGCTTCTCACCGGCGAAGGTGAAATGCTGAAAAACGGGATTGCTCATGAACCAGACAATGGCACCACGATCGGCTCTGGCAGAGTGATCCCGTATTATGACGCCGAGGTTGCAGCAGGAACCGAGTACGGTATGGAGATGATGCAGACGGCACCTGTAGGTGTGATCGAAATAGGCGGCTTGCTCAAAGACAGCGAATTTGCGATGCGTGTCTACGGCAATAGCATGGTTCCGAACTATCCTGCCGGATGCGTGATCGGACTGCGCCAATATAACGAACATTTCATTGAACCCGGAACTGTGTACGTGATAGAGACGGAAGAAAACCGTTTCCTCAAACGCCTGTATTACAGCAAGGATAAAAAGGCATTCCGCTGCATGAGCGACAACCACATAAAGCATGAGAACGGCCCAATGGAGGGAGAATATTTCTACCCTGAATTCGAAATCCCGTTTGAAGATGTCCGACGGTTATTGCGGGTGACGGGAGTAATTAAGCGCAATATTTTATAGGATGATTACAGTAATATATTGTATTATGAAAAAGATTTATCTGTTATCGTTCTTGATGGTGATCGTTGGGATCAGTTGCGAAAAGGAGACTGTCATCACTATATCCAACGAATCTTTCGAAGAGTATTTTCCGTATCATGAAAATGGGAAATCATATAATGAACCTTTTCGATATGTAGGAAAAGATAAAACCTACGGATTTCCAGTTTGGAGATCGTTATACGAGATCAATGAATCGGGAAATAGATGTTCTCTTGAATTCATAGACAATAAAGGGTATGGTGGTCAAACACCTGAAGAGACCAGATTACCATCTTTGTCACTACTACAAGAATGGAATTATTTAAAAGAGCGACCGCAAAACTATGGAGTTGACGCATTCCATATTGTTGCCTATTTCACCTTTACCTATGAAAATATAGATGGGAATTATTATATAAAGCTGTGGGTCTTGGGTTCGAATCCCAACGGAATCACGAAAGAAAAAACCGCCTCTCAATACTTTGAGAGGCGGTTTTTGTCGTCTTATCGGTTTCTTTACAACAAATATTTACACATCAAAATCGCTTACTTTTGACACTTTCTGTATATATTTGTCTGCAATTGTTGTTCTAATGTTGTTCAGCTATGGCGACCTTCCGAACCTGTATCTTTGCCCACCAGCGACGCGCAGACGGTACTTACAATATCAAGCTGCGCATAACCCACCACCGAAAAAGCCGCTGGATAAGCACGACGCTCTATGCACTGCCCGATGATCTGACGCGGGGATTGAAAATCAAGGATGAAAAACTCAGCCGCAAATGCCGCGAACTGGTCGAAGATTGCATCGACCTCTGCAACGACATGGGATACGCCGTCGAGGAAATGGAGATCGACGAACTCGTCGCACGCATCAAATCAGGATTGAAAGGCGGAGAGCGATTCCGGCTCGATTTCATAGCGTATATGAGGCAGGAAGCGGCGCGGATGAATTCCGGTACGGCATCGATTTACATGACAGCCCTCAACGCGCTGAGACGATACATTGGCCGCGATACGCTCGACATCGGCGAGATCACGGCACCGTTCATCAAAGGATTCGTGCAATTCATCGAATCGGAGCCTTCGCAACGAGGCGCCAACCGAAAGCAGAAAGGTGAAACTGCAACCAAAAACAAGGGCAACAGGGCACTGTCTCTGTATATTTCGCGCATCAAAACCATCTATAACCGCGCGAAGGAAGAGTTCAACGATGAAGAACTCGGACAAATGAATATTCTGGGCAACCCTTTCAGAAACTTGCGCCTCGAAACACCCGCGCCGACGGCCAAACGAGCCATCTCCGCGGAGTCGATACAGCAGATAATCGACTTGCCGCCACTCGCCAACGAACGCGCTCGGATGGCGCGGGATTGCTTCCTCCTGTCGTTCGCACTGATGGGGATGAACAGCGCCGATCTGCTGACCTGCCCGCCGGCCAGGAAGGACGAAATCGTGTATTTCCGGCAAAAAACCGCATCCCGCCGCACGGACCGTGCAGAAATGCACGTTCGGATAGAGCCGTGCGTCAGCCCTTTGATCGCTCGCTATTCGGATAAGACGGGGAAACGGCTGCTTCACTTCTACCTCCGCTACAAAGATCGCGTGTCATTCAACAAAGCGATCAACAAAGGCCTGAAAGATGTCGGCGAGGCGATAGGCGTCGATGGCCTGACGTTCTACGCTGCGCGGCACTCCTGGGCAACCATAGCGCGGACTCCCCGAGAGGAGGGCGGAGCCGGACTGGACAAATACGTGATTCATGAAGCGTTGAATCACGTTGACACATCCATGAAAGTCACCGATATTTACCTCGTGGAAAACTGGCGTGTCATTTTCGACGCCAACAAAGCCGTAATGAATCTTTTCGATTGGAGCGGAATCGGGAAATAATTCCGGCAACGAGTTATCGGAACACGGCCCATCCTATTTTCGTGCCGACATATTGTTTTTCCCGGTTCGGATCATACCCTACTATGACCTCACCGCTCCATCGGCCTCTCGTATAGCGTCCGTAGATGCCCGCCCACTGGTTGTATGGATCGATTCCGAGGGCGAGCCCCATTTCCCAGCGCGGCGGCCGCACCTCAGTATGCAGTTTTGTAACCGTAATCTCACGGAAAACCGGCTTTACTACGGCCGAAGCCCGCAACAGCCGGTTTTCTCCTACGGTCGCATCAACAAGGAATGTTCCGGTCGAATCGGCGGAGAAATCCAGCCGGTAATCCCGTTCGAGCAGATAGTCGGCGATGATTGCGGCTGTATCTACACTCATGTATTTCCACACCGTATCGGCCGGTTCGCGCACCGCGACCGGATAAGATTCCCGAATGGTGTCGTACACGGGAACCGGCCACGGCACCCATCGGGTAACGGTGCTGTCGCGCATTTCGACGGAAGCCGCCCCGCGGCGGTAGCCCCAGCCGAAAAACAGTGAACCGACGATGAGCACGGCCAACAAGTATGCGAGCAGTCGTCTCACAGATGCAACACCTGCCTTCGGTTCTTCCCGTCGGCACGGTATGAAATATGGATCCAGCGGCCCCGATTCTCGTCGATGAGCTGGTCGAAGGGGATCGCGCTGGCTGCGATGCGTTCGAACAGCCGCAGATTATCCGCGACGCTGCCGGTGGTGATGTCGGCCGCTTCGCCCTTCATGTGCTGACTTGCCGCAGCTCCGCCGACGGCTGCGTTGAGCGCCGGCGATCGGTAGCCGCTGTTCACGCCGATCGGCTTGCCCCAAAGTTCGCGCACGGGATCGAGGCATTCGTCCATCAGCGCATTGAGCCGGCGAATGACGTCGTGCGACGGCGCGTTGTCGATGCTGCGCGCTGCGGCCGTATCGGAACGCAGCAATTCGGAAAGGGTGAAATACGTTGCCATACCTATCCTTTCATTCGGTCATACCACATCTTTGCCTGCCAGCCTGCGGCGGCTCCTGCGGCCGCCCCGAATCCTGCGCAGAGCGTCGCCGTGGTGCGGATGCCGCTCGGCAGGAGATTGAACAGAACGACCAGCGCAATGACGGCGGCCGACACGCAGAGCGCGATTTTGACTTGCTTTTTCATGGTTTTTACAGTACTAAGGTTAAAACAATATATGTTATCGATACTCGGGCAGCAGGTATTGGATGTTCATGGCCGCCGTGTGCATGATCTCCCACGCATTCTCCTCCGATACGGACAGCGGGCGGGTGAACTCGCAGAAGATGCTGCCTATCCAGTCGTGGCGGTTGTCGTTGAGCCGTTTGATGATGGCCGCCCGACATCCGTAACTCGAAAGGATGGACTTCGCATATTTGTCGTTCACCTGCTCGTCGATGTCCGTGATGTAGAGGAAGAGGTTCTTCACCAGATCGCTGCTGAACTTCGGCACCTCCGAAATCGGAAGGCCCTGCATGTGCGGTTTCATCGGTTCCACCCCTTTGCGCTTGACCTCGTAATAGACGGACAGCAGGCTTTCGTTGCCGAGCGGATGCGGCTGTACGATATAGACCCGATCGGCATCCAGCTCGTGCAGAACGCTCCACAACTCACCGTATACGATAGACGAATTGTCGGCCCGACGGATACTTTTCGTCTCTTCGTCCTTTTTGAACTTCTCGATTTTCAGGTCGGTCAGCTTGTTTTTGCTGTACTGGTTATAGGCGAACCACGCAGCGATAATAGTTCCGAGGGCACTGATGATTGCGGGGAGGTATTCCATAGCGATTTCAAAGGTTAGGCGTCGTGTACATGCAGTGATTCCACCTCTTCGCGCTGCGCCACCCGCTCGGCTTCGAGCTCGGCGAGGGTCAGTTCGTTACGGTTGTACTCCTCTTCTATCTGCCGGCGTTCGTCGTCTGTCAGCGACAGAATTTCCGAATCGGGCGGAAACAGAATGCCGGAATCCGTGTAGTTCCATTTTTCCAATCCCCGTTCATCGGTAATCTTTCCCCCGTACAGGTTGCACAGGACGCTGCCGTCCTCCACGATTTGCATCGCTTCCGCCTCGCTATAAGGCGGGAAATCGATCTTCTTTCTCATGCCCCTAAATATTTACATATTACTCTTACTCGCATACCTCCGGACGTTGTATTTCCTGTCGCCATAACTTTAAGATATTGGACAGTAGGGTCTATCGTAATACCTGTCCCATTATATACGGATTTGTTACCGGCGGCAGAGACTGAATACACGGCTCGTGCGTTATAGACCGTCGCGCCGTATATGAACGCCCGTTCATCCGTCCAGTTTTGCACGGTGACATTTGTCAATGCAGACGCATTGTAATTATAAACGGCCACGGCCAGAGCCACATATCCTCTCGGTACGTCGATCCGTTTATTGGCTGTTCCTTCGGCAATATCGGTAAAGAATATACCGCTGTCTATGACTATTTCGCCTTGATTCGGGACACTTTGATACGACAGTTCTGCCGTGCCGCCCGTTGCGGTCGGAACATACGGCAGATCGAGGCCCGCGCCCGACGTGTCGCGCCACTTGTCTGCCAACAAACCGGCGGCGATGTATTCGGCGACAAGTCCAGTGCGCATCTCACCCGACAGAGGCAGCATATACCGTTCGGGCTCGCCGCCGTTCCATAGATCGACGACCTCCGAGGCCGTAAGGGTGTAGTTGAAAAGACGTGCGCCGAGGATGACTCCGGAGAAAGACCCGCTGCCGTCCGATAGTGCCCCCAAACAGAAATGCGTGGGGTCGGTGATCGTGGAATAGTCGGTGGTCTCCCGATCCTTTACCGAATTCATATATCCCGCAGAGGTTCCGTTTTTGTCGAATGAGACTACGACCTGATACAATTTCCCCGATTCGGGATTGAACGACACGAGGGTCTTGGGGCCGATGTTGCAGTACAGACGGTTCGATGCAATGAATATGGATACTCCGAGGT
>OLWB01004041.1_pt1 | contig 9973 bp, 13 predicted proteins | sample 1673331 | NCBI WGS metagenome assembly OLWB01 (sample SAMEA3178943, study PRJEB25190) | human gut metagenome | biome: human gut; feature: human-associated habitat; material: faeces | place: Austria | collected 2013 | reverse complement strand
CTATGTTTCAACTATTTCAAAGACCGACTTGCCCGCTTTTACGGGACAGTAGTGAATTGATACAATAAGTCTAGATACGAACTCCATATTGCTACAGTTTACAGTCTAACATCAATCGGATTACAAAATTATACGCCATATGTTCACTCATGGTGAACTATTGATAATTTTTTAATGCTTCGCAGAATTGCTGAGCAATAGTTTGTTTCAGGCTTTCCGGCTCAAGGACTTTGAAATCTTTTCCGAATGAGAGAATCAACTGTTCTAATTCTTTATTGATGTATACCTGGATTTGAATAATTACACCGCTAACATCTTTTGATATTATGCGTTGGGTTCCATGTAGCGGTTTCGTCGCTACATATGGCCAACGATTGGCTGACACCCAGATCCTCACTGTTTCTATGTCTGTATGATCGATTCTGGTAACACCAATCATGTCATCAAAGTAGTCTTTAAAATTATACTTTGTGTTTGGGATATATTTACAGTTCGAGGTGGTTATATCTTCGATGCGATCAAACGCAAAGAGTGATAATCGACCAATATTCTCAGAAAACCCAATTAGGAACCATCGCCTATTGAACTGTTTTAAATAATATGGATGGACAATAAATTGTTGGTTGATGTTTCGTTTGAAATTTTTATAAGTCAGGACTAACGGTTGCTTGTTATTGATAGCTGAAAAAAGTTGAGCGAAATAGTCTCTACCCTTTAAATCAATATTCTCATCAAAACCAACGATGGGGTCAGATGATATTTTAATGTTTAATGCAGATTTGATTTCATCCAGCCACTCGAATTGTGGCATCCCTTCGAATCTTGATAGTATGGATAGTGTTTGCGTGATTTGCGCAAACTCATCATCATTCAGTGGTATCTTGTATATTGAATAATTCTCGGTTTCATAGGAATAATACAGGTGTCGGCCAACTCTTCGGGAAATAATCTTCGCATCTGGATAATTCGCCATAATCTGTTCCAGATCTTCGCGAATCGTATTTGTTGCAGTAATAGGGTATTCGCCGATTAATTCAAGCTCCCTATTGCATGCGTCCATTAGATCTCTGATTGAGTAGTTCTTTCTACTACTCAAACATTTATCGATGATTTTTTGCCGGATTAGGGCATTTTTAGTCCGAGGCATGTATTATAAAGGCTGGTAGGTAGAATGTAATTTCTTCAATGAAAGATTGGGTAAAATTATTCAGCAAGCTTGATGATGTCGTCTGGCAATATTGTGTTCTTCACATCATTTTGAGGCTTGTTTTTAAGAAATAGAACAGGTATTATCGTATAATTCTTTGCGAATGGTAATAAATTGGCTTTACGGAGAAGTTCTGTCGTAAGCAATTTTCCATTTTCTTGGGTGGTCCATTTACATTCTCCAACAAGTAAATATTTCTTGTCGAGAGATTCGGCCATGACATCAAATTCTACCTGTTCTGGCTGATGTTTTTCGTTGAGTACCGAACCCCACCAACGATTCGCTTTGTCATACAGCACTCCGTTTATCTGATTGCCTGTGACGGTATTTCGGCAAATTCGCTCCCACTGCATACTTACATACTCTGAGAAATGCGTATTCAATGCTTGTTCTATGGGGCGACGTCGTCCCAATTCGATGAATGATCGGTTCGGAACAACGAATTGGTAATAAAAAGCCATGAACGGGTCAGCAATTTTGTATAGGCTCTTTTTTGAACTTTTTTCGTCAACACCAAATGGAACTTCACGCTCCAAAAATCCGAGATCGATAAGCTTCTTTAATGGCCGTGAAAGGTTAGTCGCTGGCTCATTGCAGCGTGATGCTATTTCTGAAAGGCGACTAGCACCACTCCCAACATATGACATAATCGTAGAAGTCTTGACAACATCCTTGACGTCATCTTGAAAAAGTTTTATAGGTTCCTCATAAAGAGTTCCATTGACTGATAGAATATTGTACCATAAGGCATCTTCAAGAGATGCATTATTCTCTCTTAGCTCCCAATAACGAGGAACTCCACCCCATACGGAATATTCTTCAATTGCACTTGTGGCATTAAAGCCCAATGCTTCCTGGATATATGGTAATCGGATGGGCATAAATTTCATAATAACATCTGCTCGTCCGTAAAGAGGAGCCGTAGAGTCCAGGAATAGACCATACATCATATTTTGAGATGAACCGCAAACTACAATGTTGTACTTCAGAGTTTTTTCGTCGATTAGTTTTTGAAGGACAGATGGCAGTTCGGGAGATTGTTCCACAAGGTAAGGGAATTCATCCAGGCACAGTGTGAAATGGTTGATTGTACGATAATTAACAGCTCTTAATAATGCCTCCCAATCTGGATAGGTGAGTTTGTCAAAATCTGGAAAGAGTTGTCCTACCACTTTGGCAAGCATGGATCGTTGATGTTGTCCTTCAGAACGATCTGCTAGAAAATAGACATCATCCTCAGTTAAAGCACGTTTTATGACGGTCGACTTACCTAATCGGCGTCGTCCATATATTACGACTAATGCGGATCTTTCCCCGGAAAGAGCCTCTTTTAATCGTGCAGTTTCATCAGTTCGATCAACAAAATTCATACTCGCAGTAATTATGCATAACAAACATAATGCTTTTTAATCATAATTCCAAATCCTGAGTGAAAATAGATACTGATATCGGCTGTTGATTGATAATTGTAATATTCTTTCAAGTTGAATAAATTCAGATAATGAGGAGGTTGTTATTTATTTGAACTACTTTGCATTTTTAATTTTTCTACTTGAATTGTTTGTGGAATGTTGTAAATGAAACGGTTTGGGGAATGTGAGTTCAGCTCCTTTTCATCCGGCAGCAAGGTAAGGGCCCGGCGCGAAATGCCAACCTCAGGCCCCGGTGGGGTTTCCGCAGCGAAAGGCCTCTTTCGGTGGAGCCATTTCCCCGCGGAAAAGGTTGTCGTATTCGCTCCGGCCGCTTTTGAAGATGCTACCGATGGAAAGGAGAAAAACCATGCTTCGGCTGTGTGTTGAGGCCCCCGTTTCCCGATCCATCTTTCATTTGCTTCTTCCATCGACCCTCTGCCGCCTAAGATTAATTTATTGCCCATTTTTCTCGCGTTTGAGCCGAGATGAGGTTCGGCGATATAAGTTATGCTCTGCGGTGGTTTTTGAGGTGTACGGCCTGTTTCTGCGGTTCCTGCCGTGTGTTTATCGGGCCTCCGCCATTCGGGTATCGGCCAACCCTTCCCAAGGCAAGAATGTGGACAACGGCCGAAGCCTTGTTGTCGCTCCAGTCCTATGTATCCAACTGGTATCCGCAAATCAATATGTCCGCAAAACAACAAAACAGAGAGCCTGCAAAACAGTGTCTTGTCCTGAAATAGCTTTACAGAAAAAAAGGAAGTTAAATAAAAAAAGAGTAAAGCTATGGTAGAGCAAAAAGTCTACACACCGGCCTTCCGACGCATGGTCGCCAAGGCCTACTACATGAGTAACAAATCCCATGTTGAGATCGGCAAGGAATTCAATACCAGTGCCGGCAGTGTCAGCCGCTGGTCCCGGCTTTATCGGCATGAATTTCTGGGAGAGTTGTCCATTCGTCAGGAAAGTGCTACCTTTAATGCGGTATCCAACTTCAGCCCGACCATGAACAAGCCCGACCTCACCCCCGAGCAGATGGCCCAGCGCATTCTGGAACTCGAAGCCCAACTCAAACAGGAGCAGATGCGCAGCGCCGTTCTGGAAACGATGATCGATCTGGCGGAATCCGACTTAAAGATTTCGATCCGAAAAAAATCTGGAGCCAAACAGTCCAAGTAGTCAAGGAGCATCATCCACAGTATGGACTGCATGCACTTTGCGGACTGTTTGGCTATACCCGTCAGGCATACTACGAACGATTGAAATACAAGCAAACCAAGATGTTGGAGTCGGATATCATCCTGACGCTGGCTCGTGCGGCCCGCGTCGATTTTCCCCGCATGGGGGCTAACAAACTACGGATCTACCTGCGTCCCAAATTCGAGGTGATGGGAATCTCCATCGGTCGCGATGCCTTTGCCGCTTTGCTGGCTGAGAACAGGATGCTCGTTCATCGGCCGCGCAGCAAGCGCAAGACCACCTTCTCGCGCCACAGATTCCACAAATACCCCAATCTGATTCGGGACTATACGCCTTCTGCTCCCAATCGGCTATGGGGCAGCGATATCACCTACATAGGTGTTGGTTATGGATTTGTGTATCTGGCGTTGATTACTGATGCCTGCTCGCGCAAGATCGTGGGATGGGATCTTTCCCGCGACCTTTCGTCGGCCGGAGCTCTCCGAGCCTTGCAGATGGCGCTGCGCACCTTACCCGAGGGGCACTCGGACCGCGGTGTCCAATATTGCCACCAGGCTTATATTAAGGAACTGAACAAACGCAATATTCTGATCAGCATGACGGAAAGTGGCGATCCTCTGGAAAATGCTCTGGCCGAACGGGTCAATGGCATCTTAAAGACCGAATGGCTGGATAAACGTCCTCTGCGAAACTGGTCCGAGGCCCAGGCGTATGTCGAGCAAATCATCGGTCTGTACAACAGCCTGAGGCCTCATCAGAGCCTCAGTTATCTGACGCCGGATCTGGTGCATCGCAGCGGAATCGCGACCCAACGCAAGTGGAAAAACTACCCGTCTCAAAGCAAGGGGAAGGAGGTGTTCGTCCCATTGCCTGCGGGGGCGGAAAGTCAAGGAATAGCAGGCAATGGTCCGGGATCTGATTAGATATGTCAAGCCAGAAACGGTTCATTTATTTTTCCATGTCAAGAATATGTCGTACTTTTGGAAAGACCTATTTGTCAAGCCTGGTCAGTCTAATGCTGGTTTTATCCCGACTGTCAAGCTATTTCAGGTTTATGTCAAAGAACTGTAAAGTCCTGTCAGGACGTTTAGCGTAAACTGTAAAGTTTTTTCAGGACAAGTCACAGTCAGTCAGTACTTCAGTCAGTCAGTACTTCAGTCAGTCAGTGCTTCAGTCAGTCAGTGCTTCAGTCAGTCAGTATTTCAGTCAGTCAGTATTTCAGTCAGTACTGACGTCAATCAGTCAGTCGGCCTTTTTGAATAAGACGCCTCCGGACCTTCCTTTTTTTGTCGATTTTGTTCCCGATGTCGGCTTCGGGAACGGGTGGTTCGCCTCTTCAGATTGGCCGGCGAACAAGCGGGAACGGGACGTGATATTCGACCCGTTTTTGAGTCCCCGGAACATTATATGTTCGGGACTCAGCAAGCTGTGTTTTCCGTTACGCGAAATATTCTCGGTAACGAAAACAGCTTGCCCGCAAGGGGGTGGAAAACTCCTCCGAAGTCGTCGTTTTTTACCGGGGCCACCGTGGCCCGAGCCGAAATTTAGTCGGCGAAGGATTTTCGAGACACCTTCGCCAGAAAATAGGGAAGATCCGGCTATTTTGGCATGGAAAAGTGGCGGTTTATCGCTCCAATCAGGCACCGGAGCAGCCCGTTTTCGACCGATTTTCGGCGGTTGAAGATGCAAAATTTCGGACAGATTTTACGAATTTGGACGTGCTTTTGAGGCCTCAATTCATCCAATTGAGAGCCTCTAATCCGACATTTTGCGTCATGAAAAGTTGGGGAATTTGTCCTTTTTCAGTGTTCAATTCTGCAGATTTTCGGTCATTCAGAGTCGGTTTTGAAGCGGTTTCAGTACCAATTTCCCCGTGAAACGGGACGTTTATTGCGGGAAACAACGCACTGGTTTGTGTCCCAGTTCCAGCCCGCAGAGGACGTCGAGCGAACTGGGGCGGCCGTCCGTGCGGAGGGCGTAGACGCTCTCTTCGGCCATTGCGGCGATGGTGTAGTTGCGGGTCTGGGCGGTCTGCCAACCGGTCCGGCGGGCATTACGCACGGCAAAGATCAGGATGCGCTGCTCGGCCATGGCCTCTTCGACGGTGGGAGGATAGCGGCGGTAGAGGGCACGCCCCAGAGCCCAGATCACCGGGTGACGGGCTTTCAGCAGGAGTTCAAAGACGGATTTTTCGAGCGGCGACTGAAAACCGCTGATTACGACGCAATTGGTTGCGCAACACGCCTCGGCCCAGTGAAGAGCTTGTTCCTCGACGGTGGGCGAAACGACGCGCGAGGCGAAGAAGGCGACCTTCCGACGGTCGAGCAGGGCGGGGTTTCCGGTGTAATCGTAATCGAAGGCCATAAAAAACGTGGGAGCCGTATACACTTATCCCATACTCAGGCCTTCGCTGCCCCTACAAAGAATAAGGATACGGACAACCCACGCGAGCATATATGCACAGATTGCACCGTAAGGGGCAACCAGATGTATATGCAACACATGGACGTCCTATTACACCCTCTTCTTTGTAGTTCAAAGTTGCGAAGTTTGAGTATGAAAGAAGATCGTAATTAAACGTCTGTCAATATGTAAGTCCCGCGGATCGGCACGGAACCATCTACAAAAATAGGAATTTAAATCGGAAAACCGCCAACGGCCGCCGATTTTTGCGGCAAAGCGTCTGTCGGGTGGTGTGTATCGTTGTAGTTTATTGCCGCAGGCGGGTCGACTTGCTTTCCGCCTGTCGGCAAATTTCGTATCTTTGTCTTGAATAGGACGCGCCGAACGACGTCCATAAATCGAGCAGAGCATGAGTACCCTGGAAAGAGCTATCGAGATTGCCACCGAGGCGCACCGCGGCCAGCGCGACAAGGCCGGGAACGACTATATCGGCCACCCGCTGCGGGTCATGGCCGCCGGCAAGACCCCCGAAGAGAAGATCGTCGGGGTGCTGCACGATGTGGTTGAGGACAGCGAATGGACGCTGGAAGAGTTGGCGGCCGAGGGGTTTGCGCCCGAAATCATCGAAGCGTTGCGCTGTCTGACCCATGCCGAAGAGGAGCCTTACGATCGTTATATTGCCCGCATAAAGGGCAATCCGCTGGCCGTGGCAGTCAAGCTGAACGACTTGACGGACAACATGGATATTCGCCGCCTGCCGTACCTTTCGGACAAGGATGTCAAGCGACTCAAACGCTATTTGCGGGCCTACAAGCAGCTGACCGGCGAGCCGACCTACTCGGTCTACGCCTGCCGCCAGGAGTATCCGAACGCCTATCTGCCCTGGACCGAGGCGGAGGATCTGGAGTTGACTCGCCGGTGGTGTGAGGGGGCGACGGAGGAGGAGTTGTCTGCCCATTTCCAGCGCAAGCCCGGTGCCATCCGTTCGCGCATCGAGAAGCTCGACCTGGAACGGTTTTACGGAAAACCAGACAGCCATGACTGAACTGCGTAAAATACCAAACGTCGGGCCGCGGACCGAAGCGGATCTGCTGGCCATGGGATACACGACCATCGAATCGCTGAAGGGCAAGACGGCCGAGGAACTTTATGCCGAGGAGTGTCGTCTGCGGGGGTGTCAAATTGACCGCTGTCAGCTGTACCTTTATCGCGCGGTCGTCTATTTCGTCAACACGGAGAATCCCGATCCGGCGAAGTGCAAGTGGTGGCTTTGGAAGGATCGGCCTGCGGCGGAAGCGGACCCCGAGCGCAAATAGACCGATTGGGCCGATATACGCCGCAACCTCGGGCGCCGTCTGCAAAGTGCGGCGAAACGATAAACTGATTCGCGATGATACTGAGCGTTAGCCGAAGAACCGATATTCCCGCCTTCTATTCGGACTGGTTTTACAACCGGATCCGGGAGGGGCAGGTGTGCGTCCGGAATCCGATGAACCGGCATCAGGTCAGCAAAATTCGGCTATCCCCGGATGTGATTGATTGCATCGTCTTCTGGAGCAAGAATCCGGCGCCGATGCTGCCGCGTCTGGGCGAACTTGCGGACTACATGTACTATTTTCAGTTTACGGTCACTCCATACGACAGGGAACTGGAGATGGGGCTTCCGCAAAAGGAGTCCGTGATTGAGACGTTCAGACGGCTGTCCGATCGGATTGGCCCCAAGCGGGTCATTTGGCGGTATGACCCGATTCTGTTCACGCAAAGCATGGACGTCAGCTATCATCTGCACGGTTTTGAGGCAATCGCCAAACGGTTGGCATCCTGTACCCAAACCTGCGTGATCAGTTTTGTGGATCTGTATCAGAAGACGCGGCGCAATTTAAGGGCGACAACGGCCCGGGAACCAAGCGAGGATGAAATCACCCGATTGGCTGCGGGGCTGGCGGCCATCGCATCAAGCTATGGCATCCGGATTCAGAGCTGCGCGGAGCGGATAGACCTGGAGCCGATGGGCATCCGGCATGGCCGGTGCATCGACCGTATGTTGATTGAGGAGTTGCTGGGGCGCAGGTTGGAGGTCGCCAAGGACAGGAACCAACGGCCGGAGTGTGGATGTGTGCAGAGTGTGGATATCGGGGCCTATGATACATGCAGCCACGGCTGTCTGTATTGCTATGCCAACACCGATACGAAGACGGTGTGTCGGAATCGGGGGTTGCATGATCCGTCTTCGCCGTTGTTGATCGGCCGTATAGGAGAGGATGATATTGTAAAGGAGCGGGCGATCCGCTCGTTTAAGGGGAACGATGCGCTTTTTTAGGGGGAGATAATCCGGCCGCCCCGATGGGCTTGGGACCGGTCGGACCGATACGTGTTGCTATCTCGGACGCCGTTTGCGAAGGACGAATTCGGTCGCTTCGCGATCCTTTTGTTCGGCGGTCCGCACGGGATTCTGCAGCAGCCACTGTTCGAGCTCCTCGCGCAGGAAGTAGACATTCTTGCCGTGAGGCTTGTAGTGGGGGATGCGGGCGTTGTGGGTGAGTTTGTACATGTAGCTCGGTGAGATGCCTGTGAAGTCGCAGGCTTCGGAAAAGTTCAGGACATTCTTCTGTCCGCGCAGCAGTTGTTCGATGCGGTCGAGACGTTCCTCGACGGTTAGACTCATTTGCATAAAAACACAATTTAAAAGGTTTGACAAAGGCGTTGCACAACGCACGGGTTTGTAATTACAGAGACAAAAAAACGAAGAAAAAAGGCTGACGACATTGTCTGCCAACGTTTCCGCTTGTTTGGACAATCTTTCCCATCTTTTTCCCGCGTACTGGCACCCTGCAAACACGACGGCGGAACCCCGCAAAGGGGGACTTCGTCCATGTTTGTTGGCCTTTTCGGGGAGGCTATGACTGCGCGGCCTCCAGGGCCCGGATGCAGTCGAGAATCTGTTGCTCGCGTTTCGCGTCGATGATGTCGGCCATCTGCTTGGCCGCCGAGAGATCCTTGGCCGTAAGCGGTTTGCCCAGCTTCGAGAGGAAGCACCCCTTGGCTCCTGCCACACGCTGCCACTTCGGGGTGATGAACCGCGCGGCGCTCAGCGATTCGAGCAGCAGTGCCAGCAGCTTGTGAGGTACGCGAAGGTCTGGTCGATGCGCCGCTGCTCGTCGCGGGTGAAGTTGCCATAGGCCAGCCGGCGTTCGTAGTCGCGGTGTTGCTCGTCGAGGTAGCGACGGGCTTCCGCTCCGGTGAGCCCGCGGCACTCGATCTCGCTCTCCAGGTAGTGGAGCGTAAAGCGGAGATCCCGGAAGAGAACGACGCAGAAGGTGAGCCAGCTGAAGAGGACGACCAGCGCGTAGAAGATCGACGCCGGCACCATCCAGATCCAGCCCAGCAACCGGCTCCGACGCACGAGCCGCATGCGCACGCTCCCGATCCATGCGCGGACCCGGCTGTTGGCACGACGGTGCGAGTAGCGGATGTATTCGATGCGGTTCATGGGCGGTCGGTTACGGTGCGGGAGTGGAGGCTGATGCCCCGTCTTCCAAAGATAATCATAATTCCGGAATCCGGTTCACTGCTTCGCGTTTCTTCTCGTCCATAATCTGCGCATAGACCTGTGTGGTCTTCAGTTCGCGGTGGCCGAGAAGCTTCGAAAGGGTGTAGATCTCGGTGCCCAATGAGAGCTGGAGCACGGCGAAGGTGTGGCGCCCGCAGTGGAAGGTGATGTGCTTCGTGATACCCGCCTTCATGCACCATTCGC
>OLWB01004038.1_pt1 | contig 9977 bp, 7 predicted proteins | sample 1673331 | NCBI WGS metagenome assembly OLWB01 (sample SAMEA3178943, study PRJEB25190) | human gut metagenome | biome: human gut; feature: human-associated habitat; material: faeces | place: Austria | collected 2013 | reverse complement strand
TGGGCATGTTGACGGTTTTCAGATAGACCCTAGTACATCCCGGCGCCTTATTTGGTAACACTGGCTGCAATAGAGCGCACTCGTTATCACAAATAATCAGCACTGCCAAGCAATGAACTGAACCCCAAATGTTAGACATGCAAAGCTACCATTTGCAATCCTGATTGACTGCCTTGGTTTCGGCATATCCTTGACTTCTGACTGAGAGGTTTTAGGTTTTGTGTTCCTCTCTCTTTGTGCCTTTATTATATAACACTTTATCTCAGACCTGTCGTATTAAGATGACTGGTTATCTGAGAAGAGCAAAAAAACGAGGCAAAAGCCTCGTAAAAAAGAGCATGGTGGCGGCGTTCCTGTGTACCACAAAGCGGGACTTCCACAGTTGTTAGAAAGATGTTGGGAAGGAATGTAAAACACAAACAGGAGTTGTTTTGTTCTGAAAGAGAAGATGAATAAAAGTTGATTTTTTCGGGATGCTGTGCTAACATCATTATAGAGCATTCAAGAAGTTAATTACCCTTTTATACAAGCAGTTGGATAGTAATGGATTTGAAAAACCACTGTGGGACAACACTTTTTCGATTCGCTGCACCGAAGTTTCCCTGAGCCGTGGCAACGGCTCGATGGCATTCAAGAGGTCAGCGGTTTGATCCCGCTTATCTCCGCCAAAAGCCTTGATTTCTTCGGAAATCAAGGCTTTTTCTTGCTTTTATCGCTTGTGATGTGTGATTTTCTTCGGTTTTCGCCAAAAGGCAAGTGCTGACCTGTGCTCTTGATTTTAGGCTAAAAATTATGAAATCAAGAGGACAGATATTATGGCTAAAATCAAGTTAGTAGTGAGTGCAACCATCGAGGAAACCTTTTCCGACTTCATCATTTCCAAAAAGACAAAGGGACTTGCCGAAAAGGCTTTGCAAAGTTATCAAGCCCAGTTTCAAGCCGTGGCGCGGCACTTGGATGTAAAGATGGACATTGCCATGCTCCAAAAGGCGGATTTGGATGCAATGATTATCAGTATGCGCACCGCGCACCTTTCCCCCAACAGCATCAACAGTTATACACGCACCCTCAAATCCTTTTTCTCCTGGTGCAATGCGCAAGGCATTACCCGCCTCAATATCCCGCTCTACAAGGCGGAGGAAACTGTGAAAGAAACCTATTCGGATTTAGAACTGTCCGCATTACTAAAAAATCCCGACATTCGGAAAGCAACCTTTGCCGAATATCGGGATTGGGTGATTATCAACTTTTTATTGAACTGCGGCAGCCGAGCCGCGGCAGTTAGAGCAATTCATACTGAACTCCAATTAAAATCTTTAAAAAAGATTTTAATTGCCTGAAGGGCATGGAGTTCATATGAGACTTGTTTTGTGATTTCTTTCCTTATAAATCACAAAACAGGCAGCGCCTTCAGGCGATGCCTTCCTGATTAAAATTAAGATTTTAATCAGGAAATAGTATCAAATCCGAGATGTGGATTTGGACGGCGGCGTGGTGTTCTACCGCCACACAAAGAACAGGAAAACCCAGGTCATTCCCCTTTGTAGTGCCATGGTGTCCATTCTGCGGGAGTATCTGCGGCACAGAGGCGGGGAGGCGGCTGATTTCCTCTTTTGCACAGAAACTGGCTCTCAACTGACGGAGAACGGTCTGCGGCAATCCATAGCAAGGTATAACACGCGGCGGGGAGTCCAAAAGGCAAGCATCCATCTGTTCCGCCACACCATTGCCCGAAAGTATTTGATTGATTGTGGCGGAGATGCCTTTACTCTGCAAAAGCTCTTGGGGCATAGCACCCTTGCCATGACGAAACATTATTGTGCGATCTTCGACGCGGACTTGACCAAGAATTACGACAACTTCTCCCCGCTGGCACAAATGAAATCCAATAGCACAAGAATAAAGATGGACGCGAGGCGGAGATAAAAGGGCATAAAATAGAGGGACAGCCGCGTGCCCAATGTCACTAAGTCAGCAACATTGACCCAAATGGGTGCGCCCCGGAAAATGTAATACTGTTTTCTGATTAAAATCAAGATTTTAATCAGAAAGGCACTGTCTGACGGCGCTGCCCGTTTTGTGATTTATAAGGAAAGAAATCACAAAACAAGTCTCATATGAACTCCGTGCCCTTCGGGCAATTAGGGTCTATCTGAAAACCGTCAACATGCCCAAACAGCGGGTCTTTTCCGCCTGCTGTGCACCATTTTCCCTTGTAATACACAAAGTATTCCTGCGGAAAAATGGCTTCAGCAGGCGAAAAATCCCTCGCTGTTGGTCATATTCCCGGTTTTCAGATAGACCCTAAAATCTTTTTTAGGATTTTAATTGGAGTTCAGTATAACTTAGTGACATTGGGCATATGCCCCGCTCCTCTTCCTATCCGCTTTATCCTGGTATACCGGGAATTTGTCAATTTTCAAAGAACAGCAGAGTCCGCCTGTATTTTGCAAAATGCAGTTGGACTTTGCTGGGGTTGTGCTGCATGCCCGAATCCGTCTGCTGTCAGGAATCGGGGGCACATGATTCTTTACCGCGTAGACCCTCTTACGATCACATTGGATGTTGTGATATAGGTTTGTATCTGCATATTTGGATGGCGCATGATGTCTGTCAGGAATTTTGCCGCCTGCGTGCCCATGTCCCGGACGTTGATGTCAACGACCGTCAGCGGCGGTTCTATGATCTGGGAAAACGGGAAATTATCAAAGGCCATAATGCCGATATCCTTCGGAATACGCAGTCCCTTTTTTGCGGCCGCATCCACGCACCCCAGAGCGATGTAATTGTTGGCGCAGATGATGGCGTCCGGCAGTTCTTTCTGACTCAAAAGACTTTCTGCCATACGGAAGCCGTCCGCCCGGGTGGATTCCCCGAGCCAGATATACTGGTCTTCCAGTTTCTCTCCCGCGTTGGAAAGCCCCTGCTTCACGCCCTGCAGGCGGAGGGCGGAACCCAAATCATAGGATTTTCCGCCGATAAAAGCAAGCCGCTTATACCCCCGCGACAGAAGGAAGCTCGCGGCAACCGTCCCGGAGTAAGTATTGCTGTTGTCGATCCAACAGACCTGGCTCTCAAAGTCCGGTGCGCCCAGAACGATGTGGGGAAATTGCAGCCGGGTCAGCACGGCGGCCAGAGGATGGGACATGACACCCACGTGAACGGCAATGGCGTCCGCACTGCGGCGGGAAATGATCTCCTCCGCAATGCCGCAGGCAGAGGTCGCATCCGTACCCCGCAGGATCAGCCGGTACCCCCGTTTGCAGAGCGCTTCTTCCAGACCGGCAATGATTTCAAACATATGGGGGTTCTGAAAGGCGGTGTTGGGGGCAAGATTTGCCAGCAGCACGACCGTGTGATTGGAGCCGCTGGCAAAGCTCTGGGCATTGGCGTTGGGATAATAATTCATCTCCCGCATGATGCCGCGAACCCGCTGGGCTGTCTTTTCGGAAATACTGTAATGCCCGTTCAGAACCTTAGAGACAGTGGAAATAGAGACGCCTGCCGCCTCGGCTACATCCTTAATGGTAACACCCATCGTTTCTTCACCACCTTATTCTCCAGTATAACATAATTTTCCCCGGCCCGAAAGGGTCGGGGAAAAATTTACCGGAAAGTTACGGCAAATCCGCCGGGGGACAGAACGCCGTTCTGGAAGCCCTCTGCCCAATACAGCTTTTCTTCGGGGAAAGAAACTGCGGCATCGGCCTTCCCTGCGTTAATGGACACTGTCACGGACTCCGTTCCGGTATACCTGCGGAAGCGGATCACGCGGCTGCCCCCCTCGGCGGACAACATCTGAAATGAGCCTTCCCGCAATGGGGATAAGGCGTGCCGCATGGCGATGGCTTTCCGGAAAAATCCCGGCAGCGACGGATCGCCACCCTTCCATGGCATGGGGGCACGGTATTCTTCCTCCCGGATGCCCTGAACGCCAAGCTCGTCTCCGTAGAAAATGGTGGGCATTCCCACAAAGCACATCATAAACAGGATGGCAAGGCGATAGCTTGCGGTATCCCCGCCGCACAGGGACAGAAAGCGGCTGACGTCGTGACTGTCCAGAAGGTTCAGCTGCGCCGGGAGCATTTGCAGCCGGTAGCGCATGAGCATATCCGTAATACGCCCGGAGAATTCTGCTGCGTCGATGCGCTTTTCGGCGAAAAATGCGCAGCAGTGCTTCCGGAAATCGTAGTTCATGGTGGAGTCGAACATATCTCCCTGAAGCCAGTGCCCGGCGCTTTCCCAGACCTCGCCGATCAGCAGCGCCTCCGGGTTTTCGCCTTTGACCGCGCTGCGGAACGCCCGCCAGAAGCCATCGTTGACCTCGCTGGCCACATCCAGCCGCCAGCCGTCAATGCCGTATTCCCGTACCCAGTAAGCGCCTACGTCGCAGAAATATTTCTGCACCTCCGGATTTGCGGTATTCAGCTTTGGCATCATGCGCTCATAGGCGAAGCAGGCGTAGTCCGGAATTTCCTCCGGGGTTTCGGGGCGATGCACAGGGAAGGTCAGATCATAGAACCAGCCCCTGTAGCGGGATTTCTCCTGATTTTTGACCACATCCTCAAAGGCGAAGAAATGCCAGCCGCAGTGATTGAACACGCCGTCGATGATGACCCGAATGCCGGAAGCGTGCAGCGTATTGACCATAGTCCGGAATGCCTCATTCCCGCCGAAGCAGGGGTCAACGTGGTAATAATCCAGCAGATCATACTTGTGGTATTCCCCGGCGGCGAAGATCGGATTCAGATACACGCAGTTGACGCCCAGCGCTTTCAGATAATCCACATTCTGCGCAACCCCGTCCAGCGTCCCGCCGAGCTTTCCCCGCACGGTTTGCTGTCCGAAGCGCTGAGAATGGGGCTGCCCGGAAATTTCACATTTCCCGGAGGCGAAGCTGTCCGGAAAAATGTTGTATACAACGGCATCCTTTACCCACGCCGGTACGCGGGCAATGTCACTGCGGTGGTTGAAGGGAAGCTTGAAGTATTCCGAACGATCCTGCGCGAGCCGGTCGGTAAAGAGATTGCTGTAGTACAGCGTCGTCTCCGCACCGTCGTCCAGCTGAAAGTAGTAATAGACCCGATTATAGGGGCTGTCCACAATCACCTGCCAGTAGTCGTGACAGGCGTCCGACAGAATCTTTTCCATGGGGACGGAGGTAAACAGAATCGGATTGACCCGGCACGCGGTGTCGGCGTAGAAAAGCGTCACCCGCTGCAAGTCGCCTCTGGCGCAGCGCAGGCGGTAAACGATATGGCGCTCATCCAGCCCGCAGCAGTATTCCGACATGGGAATGTGCAAAACAGCGTCCAGCTTCATCCCTTGACACCTCCAGCCGTCAGCCCGGAGGTCATGTACTTCTGGCACAGGAAGAAAATCACAAGCACCGGCAGAGATACGGTAACGGCCGCCGCCGCGAATACCGGCCAGGAGCCGGTCATCTCCGTTGCCTGAAGGGCGTTCAGCCCGGCGGCCAGGGTATACTTGCTTTCTCCGGTCAGGAAGGTCGTTGCGTAGATGTATTCGTTCCACACATAGATCAGCACCTGCAATGCGGTGGTGATGATGCTGGGCTTTGCCAGGGGCATGACGATTTTCAGGACGATCTCCCCGTCGGAAGCGCCGTCGATTCTGGCGGCTTCCTCAATTTCCGTGGGGATGGTGTCAAAGTAGCCCTTGGTGTTCCACAGGCTGAACACCGCCATGGTTCCCGTATAAACAAGGATCAGTCCCAGCCGGGTATTGACCAGCCCCATCGGCCGCAGCAGACGGTAAATCGCGAACATGGACAGGATCGCCGGGAAAGAATTCAGCAGAACCAGACACCGAAGTATGGCTTTTCTGCCCGGAAAGCGGCGGCGGGAGAAACAGTAGGCCGCCGGGACTGCCACCAGCAGGGACAGAAAAACGGTCACAACTGCCAGAAAAATGGTATTCCGGAACCAGAGGGTGATGTTCTCCCCAAAGAGGACTTCCCGGTAGTTTTTCAGAGTGAAATTTCTGGGAATAAACGAAAAATCGGAGCTGAGCAGACTGTTCGACCCGTTAAAGGAGACGCTCAGAGCATAGAGAATGGGAATCAGCGTCAGAAAGCACAGCGCAATGAAAAAGACATTCAGCGCCGTCAGCCCAACGCCCTCCCGCCATCTGCGTTTCGTCATCAGGCATCCTCCTTCAGCTGGAATTTTGCGGAGAACAGGAGCAGAAGTGCAAAAATAATCATGGAAATGGCCGAAGAATAGCCGTAATTGTTGGTGATAAATGCGTTTTCGTAGGCGTAGGTCAGGATGGTGTGGAACCCGGAGCCGGTTTTCGCGCCGGCCTGCTGCGTCAGCAGGTAGACGACGTCGAACTGCTTGAAGGTCGTAAACACCGTGATAATCACCGCCGGGGCAATGATGGGGCGCATGGCGGGGATGGTAATGTACTTTGCCCGGGCGAACGCGCCCGCGCCGTCCAGAATGGCGCTTTCGTAGTAGCTTTTGTCAATGCTCTGCAAGGCACCGTCCATAATCATGATCATGAATGGCAGCGCCAGCCACAGATTGACCACCGTGCAGCTCAGAAAGGCTGACACGTCGGAAGAAAGCCACCTGACCGCCGTAAGCCCCAGCTTGTCCATCCACTGATTCAGCAGGCCGAACTGGGTGTTGAACATCCCGGTTTTCCAGAGCAGAATCCCCACATATCCGGGCATCGCCCAGGGGAACATCAGCACCGTTTTGTAAAGCTTGCGCAGCCGGAGCTTTTCGATATTCAGAAGGTTCGCCAGCAAAAAAGCGATGACCAGCTGCAAAACCATGCTGACGGCTGTCCAAAGGATCGTTGCCAGCAGTGCGGACAGGAAGCCGGAATCGAACACGAACAGCGCCCGGATGTAGTTATCCAGTCCTACCAGAGTGAAGTCAAACCAGTGGTAGACATTCATATTGGTCAGGCTGATATAGAAGGTGTAGAGAATGGGAAACACCACCATCAGCCCGATCAGCAGCAGGGAGGGCGCTGAACAGGCGTAGGAGCGTATCCACTCCTTCCGTTTCTTTTTCTCCATGGTTTTCTCCCTTTATTTCATCCCCGCGATCAGGCTTTCCGCCTGTTCTTTGGCCGACTGGAAGCTGGAGGGAATATCCTTGCCGGACAGGTTCACATCGGTCAGGAGGTTACTGACCACCGTCCACATGACGTCCATTTCGGGGATGTTGGGCATGGGAACGGCAATTTCCGCGGTTTGCCGCATGGCCTGCACCAGCGCGTCCTCCGCGACGCGGGCGTCATCATAGCAGTTGCCGTTTGCCGGAGCGCATCCGCTGGCAAGCGCCAGAGACGTGCCGATCTCCGGTTTTGCCAACGCCGCCAGCAACTGCTTTACCGACGCGGTTTTCCGCTCCGCGGCAGCTTTCAGAACGTGAACGCCCTGCACGCCGGAGTAGGGAGCCAGGGCAAGCCCGGTCTCATCCACTGTCGGCATGGGGGCAATGCCCAGATCGATCCCGGCCTCTCTGGCGGAGGGGACCATCCAGGGGCCTCCGATGGTGGCGTCCGCTTTTCCTTCCAGAAACAGCGTGTTGACGGTATTGTATTCTGTCTCACCCGGCATCAGCTTTACGAATTTCAGGTGGTAAGCAAGCGCATCCTGCACGGCCTGCGCGTCGGGCTCCCACTTCTGATAGTGGTTGATCGAAACGATGTCCATGTACTTGCCGGCGGTCTTGAATATCTCGTCGTTCACCAGCTCGTAGTTCCATTGGTTGAAGCGGCAGCCCAGATAAAGGTGATTGGGATCGTATTTTTTAATCGCCGCGGTCACCTTCTCCAGATAGATGTCCAGACAGTAGGCGATGAAGGCGCGGCGATCGGCGTCCGTGGCCTCGGAGAGCTTCGCTCCGGTCTTGCCCTTGCGCAGGTCGAGCCACTCCTGGGCCTTCCGGTGGTTGATGTGCGTCTCGGGCCACTTCTCCAGACAGCGGTCCAGCGCGTAGTCCTTCCACGGAATCTCGTTGTCGGTGAAATAACCGATGCAGTAGGGATCGTCCTTGTACTTGGAGATGGTCTTGATCTCGCTCTCGACGTACTCGTCGAACTTGGGGTGGAAGACCATAGCGAAGTCGTTGGGATAGCCCTCCCAGCCCGACCAGCTCGCGTCGGCCTCCTCGCCCGAGGACTTGATGTAGCTGTTGAGCTTACCCATCGGGCTGACGATCACCGTATAGGGCATCGGCTCGGTGAGCTTGCGCACGGTCTCGACGTTCGACCAGGCCCCAAGCCCGTTGAACCCGCGGGCCTTGAGCATCGAGGTCTCCTGACGGGCCCACTCCGAGGTCGATCCGAACTTCTCCTGCAACTTGGCCTGCTGGCGGTCCGAACCGCCGGCGCTGAACACGGCCACGCCCTTGCAGATGTAGAGGTTGCCTTCAGGGGTTATCATCCACCAGCGTCTGTTGTCGCGTCCGCCGATCTGCTGCGTGCGGAAAAAGCCGGTCGCCGGCTGCGAGGAGACGCCCTTCCAGCCGCCGTATTTGTCGGTAGCGGGGTCTTCGCCGGGCGTGAAGCCGTGGATGCGATCGACCGTGTAGGCGAGATAGTCGCCCCACGCCGAGGTCTTGTTCTTGCGGGCGCGCACCTGATGCGGCGGCTCCACGTCCGAGGGCGTGTCGCCGCCGGAGGGATAGACCTCGGGCAGCGCATAGGTCTTGTCTTCCGCACATCCGGCGGCCAGAAGCGCGGCGGAGGCGGTCAAAAGCAGGTATTTCAGCGATTTATTCATGGTTATCGGTCGTTTTTCGGTTTGCTTCGGCCTTCTCCGCATCCAGATGGCGGATCAGCCGGTAGGTGCAGTCGTTCAACTGCTTCATCTCGTCCAACAGTACGGTGTAGGGTTCGAAGTTCCAGGCCACGACGCCCTTGTTCGAATCGCGGTTCGAGGGGTCGGTGTTCTCGTTCTCGGGGTCGTTGTCCTGATAGGTGAACCAATGCCAGCCGACGCACACCTTGCTCTCGATGAGTTTCAGCGCGAAATTCTGGTAGAAATAGCCGCGCTCGGCCTGCGTGCGGACATTCCATCCGGCCCCGGTGTTGTTCGGCAGCTCCGAATCCTCGCCCTTGGTGTAGAACTCGGTGATGATGAAGGGCTTGCCCGACCACTTTTCCCAATTCGCCATCCACGCGGCATCGGGTTCCCACAGCCGGTAGTGGTTGATCGAGATCACGTCCATATACCTGCCGGCCACGGCGAAGATCTCCGGACTGGCCATCTCCTGATGATGCTGGTTGAAACGGCAGCCCAGATAGAGGTGGTTGGGATCGTACTTGCGGAGCGCCTCGGTGACCTTGCGCATGTAGGTGTCGAAATAGAAGGTCTGGAACGCCTTGCGGTCGGCGTCGGTGATCTCCGCCGCCGGAGCGTCTTTCACGCCCTTGCGCTCGTCGTACCACTTGCGGACGGCGATGTAGGCATCCTCGTCGTGCGCCAGCAGCGTCAGGTGACGGTCCAGCGCATCGTTGACCCACGGCAGCTCGTTGTCGGTGAAATAGCCCAGCAGGTACTTGTCGTCGCGGTACTCGGCGACGGGGCTGACGGCCCGGTCGATCACGGCGTCGAACCCGGGATCGAAAACCATCGCCAGGTCGAAGCGGTAGCCCTGCCATCCGGCCTGCTTGTACTTGCCGCCGAAGTGCCTGCGGTGCTGCGAGCGGTACATGCCCATCGGACTCACGATCACGGTGTAGGGCATCGGGCGCTCCGACTCGCGGACCGTCTTCACGTCCGACCAGGCGCCCAGCCCGTTGAACCCGTAGCGGCGCAGCATCTCCTGCTGGTCGGCGGCCCATGCGGCACGTGTCCCGAACTTCTCTTCGAGGGCCTTCACAAGCTCAGAAGCCTGGATCAGGGTCAGGCTTTCGATAGCGGAAACGATCTCATTGATTTCCATGGTAAGTTACCTCCATTATTGTAGATTTGTTTGGATTGAATATGC
>OLWB01004037.1_pt1 | contig 9980 bp, 7 predicted proteins | sample 1673331 | NCBI WGS metagenome assembly OLWB01 (sample SAMEA3178943, study PRJEB25190) | human gut metagenome | biome: human gut; feature: human-associated habitat; material: faeces | place: Austria | collected 2013 | reverse complement strand
TCCTCCGGCGAGGTGATTTTTGAAAAGAATGCGGATGCCACCATGTATCCCGCTTCTACCACCAAGATCATGACCGTGCTTTTGGGCATCATGATGGGCGATATGAACCAGACCGTCTACCTGTCGCAGACCGCTGCCGACATCGGCGACGACAGCTCCGACATGGGCCTGGACGTGGGGGAGAGCATCAACTTCAAGGACCTGCTCTATGGCACCATGGTGCGCTCGGCCAACGAGGGCGCCAACCTCATCGCCGAAACGCTCTACGGCAGCGTGCCGGCCTTTGCCGAGGTCATGAACGAGGCAGCCGCCATGTACGGCTGCACCGGCACGCATTTTGCCAACGCCAACGGCCTGCACGACCCAAACCACTATACCACCGCGCGCGATATGGCCAAAATCGCCCAGGCCGCCATGCAGAACGAGACCTTCCGCGACATTGCCAAAACCTATACCTATCACCTGCCGCGCAGCAACCTGCACAGCGCGCGCGTGCTCACCTCCAGTTCCCGTGCATTTTTCAACCCCAGCCTGGAGGAAAACGACGCCTACTACCCCTACGCCATCGGCATCAAGACCGGCTATACCAACGCGGCGGGCCACTGCTTTGTGGGCGCGGCCGAGCGGGACGGGGTGGAGCTGATCTCCGTGGTGTTCTACACCACGGCGGACGGCCGCTGGACCGATACGGTCAAGCTGATGGAATACGGCTTTTCCCAGTTCGTGAGCATGACGCCCGCGGAGCTGTATGCCGAAAACCCCATCATGGTGGAAACCTCCGGCTTCTCCCTGGACGATGAGGGCTATGGCCGGCTGGAGCTCAATGTGCAGGCCCGCAGCGGGTCGCGCGAGGTGAGCATCGTGGCCACCAAAGCCGAGATGGAAAGCATGGCCCGAAACCTCCGGCAGACCGTTCTGATCGAGTACACGCGCGATTTTGCCGCCCCCATTCAGGCGGGTGAGGTCATGGGCACCATGACCTATTACCCCACCGACGGCGGCAGCCCCGTTACCTATGACCTGGTGGCCTCACGCACCATCGCGCGCCGTGAAAACGCGCCTCTTTCGCTGGAGGAGATCGTGGAGCAGGTCTACGCCGATCCCAACCCCTTCCCGCCGCTGTCGGCGGAGCTGGTGGTCATGATCTTTTTGCCGGTAGGCGGCGTGTTTGTGGCCATTCGGATTTTGATGCGCGTGTTCCGCCGCACGGGCCGGCACCGCAAGGGCCGCGTGCCCAGGCCGCGCAACCGCTTCTATCGCTGACAAGCACGCATACGAAAGGAGGCGGGGCCGTGGTCGCGCAGGTGATTGTGGATGTGGTGCACACAAACGTGGCCCGCCCCTTTTCCTACCTGGTGCCGGAGGGCGCGGAGATATCCGTGGGCGCGCGGGTGAGCGTGCCGCTGGGCCGGCGGCGGGTGGACGGCATCGTGGTGGAGCTGCTGGACGCCCCGCCTGACGGCCTGCCGCTCGAAAAGCTGCGCCCCGTCGGCGCCATGCTGGACGACTGTCCGGCGCTGCTGCCCGCGCTGCTGGACCTGGCGCGCGAGCTGTCCGCGCAGGCGCATTGCCCCCTGGCCGAGACGCTGCGTCTGATGCTGCCCGCAGCCATGCGCACCGGCCGCGTGAAGCGCAAAAAGGAGCTCTATGCCCGCCTTGCCGACGGCGTGGACGGCGAAACTGCCGCGCAGGCCCAGCGCCGGGCACCGAAGCGGGCCACGCTGCTTCGGCTGCTGGCTGGCGGCGAGCTGCGCGCCGTTAAGGAGCTTGAGTCGCTTGTCAACCAGCCGCGCGAGGCCCTGCATGCGCTGGAAAAGGCGGGGCTGGTGGTTTTGGAGGAGCGCGAGGTGTTCCGTGCGCCCGAAGGCGAGGCGGATGCGGCGCATACGCAGCCCCCGGAATGGACGCCGGACCAGCGCGAGGCACTGGATACCATGCTCCCGGCCCTCCGGCGGGGCGAGGGCGCGTTTCTTCTGCACGGCGTTACCGGCAGCGGCAAGACCGAGGTATACCTGGCCATGGTGGCCGAGACGCTCAAGGCGGGCAAGGGCGCGATCATCCTCGTGCCGGAAATCGCCCTCACGCCGCAGATGGTGCGCTGGTTCCGCGCGCGCTTCGGACCGGAGACGGCGGTTTTGCACAGCCGCCTCACCGACGGTCAGCGCTGCGACGAATGGCGGCGCATCCGCCTGGGCTACGCGCGGGTGGTGGTGGGCGCGCGCAGCGCGGTCTTTGCTCCCGTCGAAAACCTGGGTCTCATCGTGATTGACGAGGAGCACGAGCAGACCTACCTCAGTGACAGGCATCCCCGCTACGACGCGCGCCGTGTGGCCATGAGCCGCTGCACCCGCGAGGGGGCCACGCTGGTGCTCAGCAGCGCCACGCCCAGCATCCTGTCCTTCGCCATGGCCCGCCGGGGCGACTATACGCTGGTGGAAATGCCCCGCCGCGTGCGCGGCCTGCCCCTGCCCGACGTCACCGTGGTGGACATGCGGCGCGAACTGGAGGCTGGAAACCGCTCCATCTTCAGCCAGCTGCTGATCGAGCGGCTGGGCGAATGCCTGCGGGCGGGGCGGCAGGCCATGCTGTTTCTCAACCGGCGCGGGTACAACACCTTCGTCAGCTGCCGCAGCTGCGGATACGTGGTCAAGTGCGAGCGCTGCGACCTGAGCATGACGCTCCATCGCGAGCCGGGCGGCGAGGGACCCGGAAAGCTTCGGTGCCACATGTGCGGTGCGGAGCGCACCCCGCCGGAAACCTGCCCCGAATGCGGCAGCCGCTACATCCGCTACTTCGGCAGCGGCACCCAGCGCGTGGAGGAGGAGGTTCACCGCCTGTTTCCCGGGGTGGAGACCGTGCGCATGGATATCGACACCACCCGCGGCCGCGACGCGCACGCAAAGCTGCTCGACCGATTCGGCCGGGGCGAGGCGCAGGTGCTCATCGGCACGCAGATGATCGCCAAGGGGCTGGATTTTCCGCGCGTCAGCCTCGTCGGCGTCGTCAACGCGGACAGCATGCTGTATATGGACGACTTCCGCGCCGGCGAACGCACCTTTTCGCTCTTGACGCAGCTCGTCGGCCGCGCCGGCCGCGCGGGGAAGCGGGGCCGCGCCGTCATCCAGACCTTCAACCCCGATAATGAAATTCTCCGCAAGGCCGCGCTTCAGGATTATGTGACCTTTTACGAAAGCGAAATCGCGCTGCGCCGCGCGGTGCTGTTCCCGCCCTTCTGCGACATCGCCGTGCTCGCGCTTTCGGGGCCGGACGAGTTCGCACTGCTGGAATTCGCCAACCTGCTCGGCGAGGAATCGCGCAGGCTGGAAAGCGCCGCCCCGCCCGACGCGCGGGTCATCCGCCTCGGACCGTTCCGGCAGGCGGTGTATAAGCTCAACGGCAAATACCGGCAGCGCATCGTGTATAAATATAAAGACAACAAGGCTTCGCGCGCGTTCCTCTCCGAGCTGCTCGTCCGCTCGCTCAAGCTCGCGCCGCAGCCTATCTCCGTGGAAATCGACGTCAATCCCGCGGTCATCTGACCGCAGCGATCGGGAAAGGAAAGAACTGATATGGCAATACTCAATATTCTCCGCGAGGGGGAGGAAACCCTCCGCAAGAAATCCCGTCCCGTGGAGGTCATCAACCCCCGCGTGCTGCGGCTGCTGGACGATATGAAGGACACGCTCAAAAAGGCCGAGGGCGTCGGTCTGGCCGCGCCGCAGGTCGGCGTGCTGCGCCGCATTTTCGTCGTCGACACCGGCGAACGGACGGTGGAATTCATCAATCCCGTGATTGTGCAGGAGGAGGGCGTGCAGGTCGGCACCGAGGGCTGCCTGTCCTGCCCGGGGAAGTACGGCATCGTCAGCCGTCCGATGCGCACCAAGGTCAAAGCGCTGGACCGGAACGGGAACGAGTTTGTTTTCGAGGGGGAGGAGCTGATCTCCCGCGCGCTCTGTCACGAATACGACCATCTGGACGGCGTGCTGTACGTCGATAAGGCCAGCGAAATCTTCAGCGCCGACGCGCGGGATTTCAAGGAATGATGCGCATTGTGTTTATGGGCACGCCGGCCTTCGCCGCCGAAGCGCTGCGCGCGCTCTGCGAGGACGGCGGCCACGACGTCGCTCTCGTCGTGACCAACCCCGATAAGCCGAGCGGCCGCGGGCATAAGCTCACGCCGCCGCCCGTCAAGGACTACGCCCTTTCGCGCGGCATAGAGGTCTTTCAGCCGCTCACGCTGCGGGACGAATCCGCGCGCGAGACCCTCCGCGCCGTCGGTGCGGATGTGTTCATCGTCGCCGCTTACGGCAAACTGCTTCCGCCCGAGATTCTGGCGCTGCCGCCGCTCGGCTGCGTCAATATCCACGCGTCGCTGCTGCCGCGCTGGCGCGGCGCGGCGCCGATCAACCGCGCCGTTATGGCGGGCGATGCCGTCGGCGGGGTCACGGTGATGTATATGGCCGAGGGGCTGGATACGGGCGATATGATTCTGAAAAAAGAGCTGCCCATCCCGCCGCAGATGACGGCCGGCGAATACCACGACCGGCTCGCCGTCCTCGGCGGGGAGGCGATCAACGAATACCTTGCGCTGGCCGCATCGGGAACTGTCCCGCGCGAGAAGCAGGACGACGCGTCCGCCACCTATGCCGCCAAGCTGACCGACGACGACCGCCGGCTGGATTTCGCCGCCGCCGCGCAGGCGGTCTGCAACCGCATCCGCGGCCTCTCGCCGTTGCCCGGCGCGTATTGCTTTTACGGTGGGAAGCGCCTCAAGCTGCTCGCCGCCGTCCCGGCGGACGGCAGCGGCCGCCCGGGGGAAATCCTCGGCGCGGGAAACGGCGCGATCACCGTCGCCTGCGGTTCGGGCGCCGTCGCTGTGACGGCGCTGCAGGCCGAGGGAAAGCCGAAAACCGACGCGGACAGCTATCTGCGCGGCAATCGCGTTGAGAAAGGAAGTTTTTTCACATGTTCATAGACTGGACGTATGTTGTGCTCGTCCTGCCCGCCGTCATTTTTTCGATCTGGTGCAGCGCGCGGGTGCAGAGCACCTTCAAAAAGTATTCCGCCGTACCCACCCGCCGCGGCGTCACCGGCGCGGACGCGGCGCGGCGCGTTCTGGATGCGAACGGCCTGACCGACGTGCGCATCGAACGCGTGGCCGGCAATCTGACCGACCACTACGACCCGCGCACCAACGTCATCCGCCTGTCCGAGTCGGTGTACGGCAGCGCCACGGCCGCCGCCGTCGGCGTTGCGGCGCACGAGGCCGGCCACGCCGTGCAGCACGCGCAGGGGTATTTTCCCATCAAGCTGCGCAGCGCCATCATCCCGATTACCAACATCGGCTCGCAGCTTGCGATGCCGCTCTTCCTCATCGGCCTCATCCTGTCCTCCTATGCCGAGCAGTATGTGTGGATCGCCTACGCGGGCGTAATCTGCTACGCGCTCTGCCTGCTGTTCCAGCTTGTCACGCTGCCGACGGAATTCAACGCCTCGTCCCGCGCGCTCGCCGCCATCCGGGAGACAAGCCTGCTGGACGAGGAGGAGACGAAGGCGAGCAAAAAGGTGCTTTCCGCCGCCGCGATGACCTATGTCGCCGCCGTCGGCGTGGCGCTGATGTCGCTGCTTCGCCTGCTGACGATTCTCGGCCGCCGCCGCGACTGACCGCGGGGATGAAGCGGAATCTCACCTCGCCCCGCAGCGCGGCGGCCGTTGCCGTCGAACGCATCTGCTGCGGCGGCGCGTATTCCAACCTCGTCCTTGCGGGCGCCGGACTGGCCCCGGCGGACCGCCCGTTCTTCACCGCGCTGGTGCGCGGGACGGTCGAACGGCTGCGCACGCTGCGCTATGTCGCCGGCCTCTATGTGAAGCGTCCGCCCGACCGGATGACCGAGGCCGTCCTCTGCACGGGGATTTATCAGATTTTGTATATGGATCGAATACCCGACAGCGCCGCCTGCAACGAGAGCGTGCGCGCCGCGCGCGAGCTGGTTTCCGCGCGTGAGGCGGGGTTTGTCAACGCCGTCCTGCGCAGCGTCTGCCGCGACCGCGCGTCGCTGCCCGGGCAGATTGCCGCGCAGCCCGACGGCGTGCGCTACTCGCTGTCCGACAGCCTTTGCGAGCGCATACGGGAGCAGTACCCCGATCGGTGCGCCGATATCTTTGCGTCCTTTTTCGAGCCGGACGGCCTGCCGCTCTGCGTGAATACGCGGCGGATTGCGCCCGACGCGCTCGTGGAACGCCTCGCCGCCGAGGGCGTATCGTGCGTGTTTGCCGACGACGGCATTCCCGTCGTCGTCTCCGGTGCGGATAAGGCGCTGCGCCTGCTGGACGAGGGCCTGTTCTTCGTGCAGGGCGTCGCGAGCCGCCGCGCCGTGCGTATGCTGGACGCCGAACGCGGGATGACCGTGCTGGACGTCTGCGCCTGCCCCGGCGGGAAATCGCTCGCGGCCGCTGTCGATATGGACGACTGCGGCGCCGTGCACGCCTTCGACCTGCACGCCAATAAGCTGGGCCTGATTGAAAAAAGCGCAGCGGCGCTGGGTCTGACCTGCATCCGCACGGGCTGCCGCGACGCGCGCACACCCGCGCCGGAATGGGTCGGGAAGGCCGACCGCGTGATCTGCGACGTGCCCTGCACCTCGGTCGGCGTACTCGCCTCCAAGCCCGAAATCCGCTATAAGGACGTGACGGATATTTTCGCGCTTACCGCAGCGCAGGCGGCCATCCTGTCGGCCTCTGCACGCTGCCTGCGGCCGGGCGGGATTCTGGTCTATTCGACCTGCAGTCTGGACGGCCGCGAAAACGGCGATATCGTGCGCGCGTTTTTGGCGCAGACGTCCGGCTTCACGCTGGCCGACGAACGGCAAACGCTGCCCTGCGAGCCGCACTGCGACGGGTTCTACGCGGCGAAGCTCATCAAAACATAATACCGGAAAATAGAATACCGGACATAATACCGGAAAATAGAATGCCGGCGCGCCCTGGAGGCGCGGCGGGGAAAAAGGGAACGGTGAACGAATATGAAGTTTTCGGAATACAGGTATGAACGGGTAGACGTCGAGCAGGTCCGCGCGGCGTATGCGGCGCTGACCGAGCGGGTCAGGAACGCCCCGACCGCCGACGAAGCGGCCGCCTGCGTGGACGAGCACGAAAAAATCGCCAAGCACGTCGGCACGATGCTGACCATCGCCCAAATCCGCAATACCATCGATACCCGCGACGCGTTTTACGAGGCTGAGCAGGCGTTTATCGACGAAAACGCGCCCCTGCTGAACGAAGCGTCGCAGGGCTTTATGCGCGCGCTGTACGAAAGCCCCTTCGGCCCCGCGCTGGAGGAAAAGTACGGCCGGCTTCTGTTTTTGAATATCGAGCTGGAACTGAAAACCTTCAAGCCCGAAATCATCGGTCTGCTGCAGGAGGAAAATGCGCTGACCACCGCGTACACCAAGCTCATCGCCGGCGCGCGCATCCCCTTCGACGGCAAGGAGTTGACCATCGCCCAACTCGGCCCGTATAAGATTGACGCCGACCGCGAAACGCGTAAGGCCGCCTACTGCGCCGAGGGCGCGTTCATCCGCGAAAACGGCGCGAAGCTCGACGAGATTTTCGACAAGCTCGTTCAAGTCCGCACCAAAATTGCCGAGGCGCTGGGCGAAAAGAGCTTCGTCGAGGTCGCCTATAACCGCAATCTGCGCAACTGCTACGCCAAGGCGGACGTCGAGGCCTTCCGCGCGCAGGTCGTGCGCGACATCGTGCCCATCGTCGAATCGCTCAAGCGCCGCCAGAGCGAAAAAATCGGCGTGCCGGAGATGAAGCTCTACGACCAGAATTTCTTCGATAAGGACGGCAACGCCAAGCCCGAGGGTACCAGCGAGGAGATTTTGGCCGCCGGCCGCCGGATGTACCGCGAGATGAGCCCCAAAACGGCCGAATTCATCGATTTTATGTTTGAAAACGAACTGTTCGATGTGCTTGCCAAGGAGGGCAAGGCCGCCGGCGGCTACTGCACGATGCTCTACGAATACAAAGCGCCGTTCATCTTCAGCAATTTCAACGGCACCAGCGGCGACGTCGACGTCCTCACCCACGAGGCCGGCCACGCCTTCGCCTTTTACGAGTCGCGCAACCAGCCGCTCGCCGAGTATCTCAGCCCGACCAGCGAGGCGTGCGAGGTGCATTCGATGTCGATGGAGTTCTTCTGCTGGAAATATCTCGATTATTTTTACGGCGGACAAACGAAAAAAGCCAAGCTCCAGCATCTGACCGACGCGCTGATCTTCCTGCCCTACGGCACGATGGTCGATCACTTCCAGCATATCGTGTACGAGAACCCCGCGCTGACGCCGGCCGAGCGCAACGCCGAATGGCTGCGTCTGGAGAAGATCTACCGCCCGTTTATGGATGCGTCCGGCGTGCCCGGCTATGAGGATGGCCGCCTCTGGCAGCGCCAGCTTCATATCTACGAATATCCGTTCTATTATATCGACTACTGTCTGGCGCAGACCGTCGCGCTCGAATACTGGGCGATGTCGCAGGAGGACTACGGGTTGGCGTTTGAAAAATACCTTGCGTTTCTCGAGCAGGGCGGACGGATGACCTTCACCGAGCTTTGCGCGGTGGGGCAGGTGGTCAGCCCCTTCACCGAGGGCGCGACGAAGAAGGTCGTTTCTGCCGCGAAGGAATGGCTTGCCGCCAATGACTGATTTGAAAAGCCTGCTCCCGGAGGAACTGGAGGCGTTCCTGTGCGAAACGGGCGAAAGCGCTTACCGCGCGCGGCAGGTTTTTGATTGGGTGCATAAGAAGGACGTTGCCGATTTTGCGCAGATGACCGACCTGCCGCTGTCTCTGCGTGAAAAGCTCGCGCGCACGGCCTTCGTCACCGTCGCGTCGGTCGAGAAAAAGCTCGTTTCCGCGCGCGACGGCACGGTCAAGTTTCTGTTCGGATTCGACGACGGCGAAAAGGTCGAGAGTGTGCTGATGCGGTATAAGCACGGCAATACCGTCTGCATTTCCACGCAGGCCGGCTGCCGGATGGGCTGCGCCTTCTGCGCTTCTACCCTCAACGGACTCAAGCGGAATCTGACGCCCGCCGAGATGCTCGAGCAGGTTATGGCCGCGCAGCGCCATACGGGCGAGAAGGTTTCCAACATCGTCCTGATGGGCATCGGCGAGCCGCTGGACAATTATGACAACGTAATAAAATTTCTGAAATTGGTCAACCATAAGAGCGGTATGAACATCGGTCTGCGCCATGTTTCGCTTTCGACCTGCGGGCTGGTGGACCGCATCGACCGGCTGGCCGGCGAGGGATTGCCCGTCACGCTGTCGGTGTCGCTGCACGCGCCGAACGACGACATCCGCCGCAGGATTATGCCTGTCGCCAACCGCTATTCCATCGACGAGCTGCTCGACTGCTGCCGCCGATACGAAAAGCGCACCGGCCGGCGCACCTCGTTCGAATACGCGCTCATCCGCGGCGTCAACGATTCGCCCGCCTGCGCGCACGAGCTCGGCAGCCGTCTGCGCGGCTCGCTCTGCCACGTCAACCTCATTCCGGTCAACGAGGTAAAGGGGAAAATTTACAAAAGAAGTGAAAAAGTTGCCATAGAACTCTTTACAAAAGCGCTGGAATCGTATAGAATGACTGTAACGGTCCGCAGATCGCTCGGCGGCGACATCAACGCCTCCTGCGGACAGCTTCGGGCCGAGCATTCGCAAGGTTAGGGGTGTGATCGTTTGACTGCTTTCGGGGTCACAGACATCGGCAAACGCCGCGAAACGAATCAGGATAATTATAAGATCCATACGACGGGCGAATATTGCTCGGCGGTCGTCTGCGACGGTATGGGCGGCGCCAACGGCGGCAACATCGCTTCCAAGCTCGCCGCGGACGCCTATACGCGCGCGGTCCGCAGCGGGATGTCCCGGCTGAAGCGCAAATCCAGCGTCACGCGGGAGGACCTCGAGCATGTGATGCT
>OLWB01004031.1_pt1 | contig 9996 bp, 9 predicted proteins | sample 1673331 | NCBI WGS metagenome assembly OLWB01 (sample SAMEA3178943, study PRJEB25190) | human gut metagenome | biome: human gut; feature: human-associated habitat; material: faeces | place: Austria | collected 2013 | reverse complement strand
TGAACCGGCGCGCGCCCATGGCGATGATCTCCTCAAACTGCCCCACACAGGCAGGTGCGCCGACCTTGGCCTTGCAGAAGCCCAGCTGTTTTTCACGGTAAGTGACCTCGTAAATGGGCCAGTCCCCGTCCGCGTCGCGGGTCTGGGCGATGCGCTTACCGTCCAGAAACGCGGTCACGGAGGCAAAAAGCTGATGGGAAAAGACGGCGACCACCGTTTCCGGGAAATTCTCCACCGGCTTTATATAATCCGGGTTGATAACGGCGCGGGGCGTGGGGTCAAATTCTGCCAAAAGCACGATGGGTGCCTCCTTCCTGCGGCATGCGCACAATGACGCGGTGTTATCTCAGAGTTTCCCCATTAAAAAAGGCTGCCGCAATTTATGCTGCGGCAGCCTTCCTTGTCCAGATGATCTTACTGCTCGGCGTACACGGAGCACTGCCGGCGATCCTTGCCCAGACGCTCAAACTTGACGGTGCCGTCAACCTTGGCGAACAGGGTGTCGTCCTTACCGATGCCCACATTGACACCGGGATGGATGTGGGTGCCTCTCTGGCGGACCAGAATGTTGCCGGCCAGAACGAACTGACCGTCGGCACGCTTCACGCCCAGACGCTTGGACTCGGAATCACGGCCGTTCTTGGTGGAACCGCCGCCCTTGTGGTGAGCGAAGAACTGAATACCAATCTTCAGCATGGTGTTACACCTCCAAAACTTCGATATTATCAGGATAGTCGTCCCGCAGCGAACACAGAGTCACCAGCATTCCGGCAAGCACAGCCTGAACGGTGTCCTCCTCGTCGCAGGACGCGGGGAGGGTCAGGGTGATGCGGTTATCTTCCCCATCCTTGACCCGAACCTTGGCCTTGGCGCCGCACACATCGTTGATGGTGGCTTCGGCCATGGTAACGACAGCGGAGACGGCGGCGCAGACAATGTCCTTTCCCGGCTCGTCATAATCGCTGTGACCCGAGACGGAGAATCCGGTGATCCTCTCGCCCTCGGTGTGAAATTCGCATCTTGTCATAAATTACAGAGCGATCTTGGTGATCTCCACCTTGGTGTAAGGCTGGCGATGACCGATGTGCTTCTTCTCGTTCTTCTTGGACTTGTAGCGGATGATGTCGATCTTCTTGCCCTTGCCGTTCTTGACGACCTTGGCGTCAACCTTCGCGCCCTCCACCACGGGAGTGCCGAACTTGGTGTTCTCACCATCGACGATGGCCAGAACCTGATCGAACACCACAGCGTCGCCAGCATTGACGTCCAGCTTCTCGATGAACAGAGTGTCACCCTCGCTGACGTTGTACTGCTTACCGCCGGTAACGATAATAGCCTGCATAACCTTGTTGCACCTGCCTTTCCTTAATTACGGACTCGCTGTCGGGGGCGGCCGGATATGCCGGCGCTTGCTTACCCATTCAAAGCGGCTTATCAAGTATAACAGCGTCTTTCCCGCTTGTCAACAGGAAAAGACGCTGTTTTTGCAAAAACTGAGAGAAAATATCCCTTTTCCGCAGGAATACCGGCGCATTTATCCGTCCAGCGCGTCCAAAAACGCCATAGCCACGCGATTGAGATCCTTCATGGCCTCGGGAAAGCTGAAATAGGTGTCGTGATCTGTCAGCAGGCAGTCGGACACGGATTTCAGCGCCATGAACGGCACCTGATTCCGGTAACACACCTGCGCCGCCGCGCCGCTCTCCATCTCGATGACCAGGGGATGGAACGTGTCGGCGATCCACTGCGCCCGCTGCCCCCGGACGGCGAACCACTCGCCGGTGGCCACGCTGCCCACCCGGTAGGGGTATCCGGTTCTGTCCATGGCGGCTCTGGCGCGCTCCGGCTCGGCGGCGGGGAAGTCCATCCGGTTCACCGTGGACACCAGCCCCACGGGGTCACCCACGGCGGAGGTATCCACATCATGCTGCATGAAGCGATCCGCCAGCACCAGCGTGCCGATGGGCACATCCTCGAAGCATCCGGCCACGCCCACGTTGACGATGCGCGCCGGGTGGTACAGGTCGATGAACAGCTGCGTGGACATGGCCGCATTCACCTTTCCCACGCCGCCGCAGCAGGCCACCACGTCCTCCCGGATGCGGTAAAAGGGCACGCCCGCCTCCACCCGTTCCGGCTCCGCGCCCTCCGGGAGCAGGCTCTTGATCTCGCCCGGCATGGCGTACAGCAGTCCTGTCAGCATAAAAAAGGCCTCACTTTTCTCGTTTTCTCCATTGTAAATACCTGACCTCGGGAATGTCAAGTTGCATTTTGTCCGGTTCCCCTGTAAAATAGGAAAAAAGGAAAGGAGCCGCCCATGTACATCGGTATTATCTGCGAATTTGACCCCCTCCACAGCGGCCACGCCCGGCTGCTGTCCCACGCCCGCGCCATGGGTGCGGACGCGGTGATCTGCGCCATGAGCGGCAATTTCACCCAGCGGGGCAGCTTTGCCGCGCTGGACAAGCGGGCGCGGGCGGAGATGGCCGTCCGCTGCGGCGCCGATCTGGTGGTGGAGCTGCCCACGGTCTGGGCTATGTCCCCGGCGGAGACATTCGCGCGGGGCGGCGTGCAGCTGCTGGCGCTGACCGGTGTCGACACGCTGCTGTTCGGCAGCGAGTGCGGCGAGCTGTCCGCCTTGCGGCGGCTGGCGGACTGCCTGGACAGTCCCGCCTTTGCCGACCGCCTGACGGCGGCTGACAGCGGCGCGACCTTCGCCGTCCGCCGCCAGCGTGCCGCCGCCGCCCTGCTGGGCGATGCGGACGCCGCCCTGCTGGAAAGCCCCAACAACACGCTGGCGGTGGAGTACCTCCGCGCCCTCCGGCGCACCGGCGCATCCATGACGCCCGCTACCCTGCTCCGCACCGGCGCCGCCCACGACGGCGCACCGGAGGGCGGCACCGCCTCCGCCTCGTATCTGCGGCAGCTGCTGCGGCAGGGGCAAGGGGAGGCCGCCTGCGGCTTCACGCCGCCCGAGGCGGCGGGCATCCTGCGGCGGGAGCTGTCGCGCGGCCGCGTGACCGACAGCGCACTCTGCGAACGAGCCGTTCTCTCCCGCCTGCGCGTCATGACGGAGGAGGACTGGCGCGGGTACGACCCCGGTGGCGAGGGGCTGTACCACCGGCTGTATCAGGCCGCCCGCAGCGCCTGCACGGTAGACGGGCTGCTGTCCGCCGCCAAAACGAAGCGCTATCCCCTTGCCCGCCTGCGGCGGATGGCGCTGGCGGCCTATTTACAGCTGCCGCCGGCACCGGCGCAGGTGCCGTATATCCGGGTACTGGCGGCGACGGCGGCGGGACGCGCCCATCTGCGCCGCCTGCGGGACGCAGGCGCACCGGTGCTCACCAAGCCCGCCGACGTATCGTCGCTGGGCGCGGACGCGGCGGCGCTGTTCGCGCTGGAGGGACGCTGCACCGATCTCTATGTGCTGGCGCGCCCCGACCTGACCCAGTCCGCTCCCGGACAGGACTACCGCACCACGCCGGTGATGATATGAATACGCGCAGCCCCCGCCGAAGGCGGGGGCTGCGCGTATATTTACTGTTCCTCTACCACATAGCCCTTGCGCCGCAGGCAGCCGAACAGCTCCTGAATGTGCGCCTTATCCCGCGTTTCCACCGACAGATTTACCACGCAGGAGCCGATGGCCGCCTTGGTGTTCCGCCGCTCGTGGTTCACATCCAGCACATTGGCGCCCATGGAGGAGACGACCTCCAGAAACGACGCCAGCGCGTGGGGCTGGTCGGGCAGCACCGTGGAGAAGCTCACCGTCCGCCCCTCCTTGGCAAGGCCGCGGGTGAGGATGCGCTCCAGCATGGTCACGTCCACATTTCCACCGGACAGCAGAGCGCAGACGGTCTTGCCCTCGGTGTTCACCTTATGGTACATGGCGGCGGCGATGCCCACGGCGCCCGCGCCCTCGGCCACCAGCTTCTGCTTTTCCAGCACCGTCAGGATGGCGCTGGCGATCTCGCCCTCGCTGACCGTCACCACCTCGTCCACATACTCCCGGCACATGTCGAAGGTCAGGTCGCCGGGGGTCTTGACCTTGATGCCGTCGGCCACGGTGTCCACGCTGGAGAGGGTGATGATCTTCCCCTCCTTCAGGGATTCCGCCATGCTGGGCGCACCGGCAGCCTGCACGCCCACGATGCGGCAGTCGGGCTTCAGGTTCTTCACGGCGTAGGCAAGACCGGCGATCAGCCCGCCGCCGCCGATGGGCACGAAGATCATGTCCACGTCCGGCAGCTGCTCCAGAATTTCAAGGCCGATAGTGCCCTGCCCCGCCATGATGCGGTAGTCGTTGAAGGGATGGATGAACGTCAGCCCCTGCTCATCCCGCAGGCGCACCGCCTCAGCGTAGGCGTCGTCGTACACGCCGGGCACCAGCACCACGTTAGCGCCGTAGCTGCGGGTGGCCTCGATCTTGGAGATAGGCGCGCCCTCGGGGATGCAGATGGTGGCCTTGATGCCCATGTCCCGGGCAGCGTAGGCCACGCCCTGGGCGTGGTTCCCGGCGGAGCAGGCGATGACGCCCCGCGCCTTCTCCTCGTCGGAGAGGGTGGCGATCTTGTAGTACGCGCCCCGGAGCTTGAACGCGCCGGTTTTTTGCAGGCAGTCGGCCTTCAGATAGAAGTCGCAGCCGGGCACCAGCCCCTTGGTGGGGATCACCGGCGTGCGGTTGATAACGGGCTTGAGCACCCGCTGGGCATCGTGCAGCATGGCCATGGAGATCATAGAACGCGCCTCCTTATTTGTATATATGTCTATTTTACCATAGCCCATCCGTCCGCGCAATACGGGCAGCAAACAAAATTTCCGTTTTTGTCCTCTCTGCGCAGACACTCCGATCTGTCCCGCACACACCAGAAGAATTCCGGAAGTTCGGCATTTCGCTCTTGACAACCGGCACGCTGGTATAGTATAATGATTTTCGCTGACACGGTGACATAGCCAAGTGGTAAGGCAAGGGTCTGCAAAACCCTCATTCCCCGGTTCAAATCCGGGTGTCACCTCCAAACAAAACTCCCGAAACACCTGTGTTTCGGGAGTTTTTTCATGCCCGTAAACAGGTTTTAGCCTTATTTTTAGCCTTATTGGGTCAACCGGTGGAAACCGTGCGGATAAAACGCTCCATGCGGTCGGCACTTTCGCGTTTCATCTGGTCTGTCACATGGCCGTATACGTCCAACGTAAAGGCCGCTGTGGCGTGGCCCAGATTACCCTGCACTGTCTTGATGTCGTCCCCGGCGCGGATCGCGGCAACGGCATAGGAGTGACGCAAGTCGTGGAAACGAGCATTGGGACAACCAATGGCCGCAATAATGCGCTTGTACTCGCGATAGACGGTCGGCTTTGTCAGGTGCGTCCCGACCTCGTTGGTAAAGACTAGGCCCTCCGGATTTTGCCAGTCGCTGCCCAGCAATAGCTTCTGCTGCATTTGCCATCGGCGCTGCTGCTGCAATCGGGCCAGTACAGTCTGCGCAGCGGCGATGGTGCGGCTTCGGCCATTCTTCGGAGAAACAAGCTCATAGCCCTTGCTCCCCTTGTCCTGATGCAGCTGCATTTGCTTTTCCACAGAGATGACCCCTGTATGAAAATCAATGCAGTCCCACGTCAGGCCCAGCACCTCGCCCTCACGCATACCGGTGAACAGTGTTAGGATAAACAGCGTTTCAAAGCGATTTCCCTGTATAGCAGTCAGAAATGCGGCGATCTGTGCATCGTCAAAGGGCTGGATCTTCTTACGCTCTATCCGTGGCAGGATGCAGGCATCGGCAGGGTTGTACCGCAGATAGCCAATCAATACGGCCTGCTGAAGCGCCTTGTGGAGAACGCCGTGGACATTCTTTACCGTTTTCGCGGAAAGGCCCTCCGGATTCTGCTCGGAGGGTTCTCCCATCGCGTTGTAAAAGGCTTGTATCATCGGCGCGTTTAACGCCTCCAACCGCACCGCACCCAACGCTGGCAGAATGTGCAGCTTGATATCGGATTTGTAGATGTGTGCCGTTCTGGGCTTCACGCCGCCCAAGTAGGTCTTTGACCATATCTCCAGCCATTGTGCCAATGTCAGCTTGCACGGCGCATGATACACGCCGTTGTCGATATCCAGAGTTACCTGCTTCAGCTTCTGAGCCACTTCCTTCTGCGTCTTTCCGGTGATGCTGCGCTGGATCTGCTTGCCTGTGCCGGGGTCGAAGCCCTCTGTGTAGCGGCCTTGCCAATAGGTATAGGTTTTTCCGTTCCGTGTTGTTGTGATTTTTCTGATAGAACCGGCACCGCCGGCTCCTTTTCCTGCTTTTGTACGCGGCATATACGCTCCTTTCCGCCGCGCGGAATGTACCATCTCCATGATATATCCCGCACGGCTATTGTGCAAGTTTTATTTCCGCGACGAAGAACTTTACTTCCGCAGGAACTCCAGCAGAGCCTCCCGCGGAATACGAATCTGCCTGCCGATACGGACGCTTCGTATCTGTCCGCTGCGGATCAGTTCGTAGGCGGTGTTGCGTCCGATGCCGAGGAGGGGCATCAAGTCCTCTACCCGCAGAATCATGGGGAGGTCTCTTAGATCACGATACTTATTCTCCACGGGCAGTCCTTCCTTTCACGGACACCAGATAGATGTTCGTCACGTCGGGCCGCTCATGTCCCAACAGCCGGGATACGGTGAAATGGGCGTCCAGAGGCGTCATGCCGCCGCTGACGAGAGATGTGTACTTTTCAGCGGCGTAGGTGTGCCGCAGCCCATGGAAGGTAATGCGCCTGTCCGGTGCGGTAGGGTCGCAGATGGCGTCGCGGTTACGGAGGATAAACTGCTGCATGCCGTTGATGGCCCGGTCGGTGGGTTCGCCATCCGGCACCAACAGCTTGTGGCCGCGTGCCACCTTGTCCAGCAGTTTTTGCAGCATCATCGTGATACGGTCATCCTCGATGGGAACGATACGCACCTTACCACCCTTGCCCTTCACGGTGAGGGCGTTTTCGCGCAGCGCACGCTCCGCCGCAGCGGTGTCCATGCGGAAGCACTCATGGATACGCAGACCGGCATAGCGAGCCAGATACAGGGCGAGGATGTAGTCCTCCCGCTCCTCCGCCATGGCGCGGCCAATCAGCTCGCCGAACTCCGGGTTCGTCCATGTGCGATCCCGCTGCCCAAAGCGGCGGCGTTCCAAGGCAACGCCCAATGCGCCGTTATCCGGCAGCGTGTAACGGGGGTGGGACATCTTATCGCGGAAAAAGCGGATGGCGGAGAGGTCGGTCTTGATGGTGCTGGCTGACTTGCCCTGCGCCTGCAAATAGAGAACATAGCTCACCAGATGCTTGCCGCTGATGTTCTCCAGCTTTTGGAGATGGTAGTGGGCGGCGAGGTAGGCGCAGAACCGCTTGACCGCCTCGTAGTAGCGATCCTTCGTGCGAAAGCTGCCCTGTCGGTTGTGGCGAGCCAGCTTGTCCAACTGGGTAACGAGGGTGTTGTAAATGCCTTTTGTGGTCATATAAAGAAATCTCCTTGTAATCGTAGTTGTGTTCAGATGGGCGCACTTCACCCGTTGGCAAGGAGAGCCGTTTCCGGTGCTTCTCCGCAAAACTGATAGACTGCCGCAGGCGGAAAGCCTTGGTATTGCGTGCTTTCCGAGGTCTGCCCGTATGTCTGTCTCTCTTTACTTGCGCCAGGTCAGTACGCTGCGGTAAGGAGGTCTTTGACCTCTGCTCGTGTGAGCAACCGCGGACACCAGGCCGCTGAACTCGGCTGCGGAAGGCTCCGCCGGTGTCCTGTGATCCGCCCGGCGACGGATCGATGGATACGCGATACCCCGTACGACCGGCACCGCACTCTGACTGCGGCATACAGGGCGGGAGCTTGCCTCTCCCTTGACGATTTTCCTGCCGTATCGTCCTGACGGCTTTTACAAAACTTCTTCCTGGCCTGCGCCGAAGTGATTTCGGCGCTCTTTCTTTTTCTGCGGTATCGCGGCGGTGGCAAGTGCCGCGACAAAAACGGTAAGCAAAAACGCAGGAAGGATCTTCCTGCCGTTTCGGCCTCTTACGATCCTTCCTGCGTTTGCAGTATTGTTCAATTCTCATGGTCGCCCGTTTTCGGGAGGCGCATTTTGACATACTTCGGGTTCTTAGTCAGAGCGAAAAGCTGTTGATAATGCTTTCCACCCGTGCCTGCTCTGCTCCGACCTAAATGCTTGATGCCTTAAGTACACGTTCAGTGTAGTACGGCGACAGAGAAATGTACAGGTGGAAAATGCCGCGAGAAAACTTCTCGCAGCATAGTCATTGAAATATAAGGGCGCAATGGCCCTGATCTCAAACGGGAGCATAATGCTCCTCAAGTACAAACTTAACAACGTGTGCGATGCAGATCACAGGCCTGCCAATGGTGCACAAAGAACAATGGTAATTCTTATATACCGCAATATATTGTGGTTGTCAATATAGAAATGTCAAAATAATGTATTGAGGAAGAACGCGGCCAAAAAACACAATACGCCGCATTATCCCCGTATTAAATGCGTATTACGGAAACAATGCGTATTGCGTGCGTATTGGATAATTTGAACTGTAAACATGCCCTGATTACTCAGAAGGAAAGACGGTGACTAATTGCCTCGGCCGTCCTGAATAATCACTATATATTTTGTCAATTTGCTTGAGCTGGGGCAATAATCGCAGCAGAAAGCTTTTAGCTCCCTTAATAGACTAACTCCCTGTGCAAAGAGGTCAAACACTCTTAGCGCAGGGAGTTTTTGCGTCAGGGCGGTTTTATTGAATCAGCCCATACTTTTTGAAAAATACTAAATCGTCGTCAATCAGCATATTAACCATCTACACAGAGCGGTCACGGTATCCTTTGCAATGACGGATTCGTACAGTGCCGTATTTCTTATTCCTTAGCCAGCTTGACGTAGCCTTCATAACGCTCCTTGGCATCATTGGCGGCCTTGTGATACAGGGCGTCCGCCTTCTCGGGGAAGGACAGCTTCAGGGATGCGTAACGGTTCTCTCCCATGAGGAACTGCTGGAAGTCGCCGGTGGGTGCCTTGGAATCCAGCTGGAAGGGGTTCTTGCCCTGCTCCTTCAGGCGGGGATCATAGCGGTACAGGTGCCAGTAGCCGCACTCCACAGCCTTCTTCTCCTCGATCTGGCTCAGACCCATGCTGGCCTTCATGCCGTGCTCGATGCAGGGGCAGTAGCAGATGACGATGGAGGGGCCGTCGTAGGCCTCGGCCTCGCGGATGGCCTTGAGGGTCTGGGCGGGGTCGGCGCCCATGGCCACCTGCGCCACATACACATAGCCATAACTCATGGCCATCAGGCCCAGATCCTTCTTCTTGGTTACTTTGCCGCCGGCGGAGAACTTGGCGATAGCCGCGGCAGCGGTAGCCTTGGAGGACTGGCCGCCAGTGTTGGAGTACACCTCGGTATCCAGCACCAGGACGTTGATGTTCTTGCCGGAGGCCAGCACGTGATCCAGACCGCCGTAGCCGATATCATAGGCCCAGCCGTCGCCACCGAAGGCCCAGACGGACTTCTTGGTGAGAAACTCCTTGTTGTTGCGGATGAACTCGGCCTCGTCACTCTTGTCGCCGGTCACGGCCGCCAGCAGCGCGTCGGCTGCCATGCGGGACTCGGCGGCGCTTTCGGCCTTGTCGATGTAATTCTTGCACACATCGGCGGCCACACCCTTGTCGGCCAGCGTCTGAGCGGCGGCTTTCAGCTGGCGCTTGATGGCGTCCTGACCCAGCAGATAGCCGTAGGCGTACTCGGCGTTATCCTCGAACAGGCTCATTGCCCAGGCGGGGCCGCAGCCGTTGCAGTCGGTGCAGTAGGGGGAGCTGGGAGTGGAGCCGCCGTAAGCGGAGGAGCAGCCGGAGGCGTTGGTGATGTACATGTGGTCGCCAAACAGCTGGGTAACCAGCTTGATATAGGGCGTCTCGCCGCAGCCGGCGCAGGCGCCGGAGAACTCGAAGTAGGGCTTGGCGAACT
>OLWB01004027.1_pt1 | contig 10003 bp, 9 predicted proteins | sample 1673331 | NCBI WGS metagenome assembly OLWB01 (sample SAMEA3178943, study PRJEB25190) | human gut metagenome | biome: human gut; feature: human-associated habitat; material: faeces | place: Austria | collected 2013 | reverse complement strand
AGAATGCACGATTTATGCGATCGATACCCAGAGTTCGCTTTCCCCATGATGGGATTGCATCCGACCAGTGTGGATAGCAATTATATCGATATCCTAAAACAAACGGAATCCTATCTATCTAAACGTACTTATTGCGGTATCGGTGAAATCGGGATCGATCTATATTGGGATAAGACTTATTTAAAGGAGCAACAAATCGTTTTCGAGGAACAATTGCGTTGGAGCATCGATCTGAACCTGCCCGTAGCCATCCATACCCGCGACGCATATCCGGAAGTTCTGGAATGCATACATAAAGTCGGAGCGGAAAGACTTAAGGGCGTATTTCATAGTTTTACCGGCACAACGGAAGAGCTGGAAGAAATAAAGAAACTGCCCACCTTCAAGATCGGGATAAACGGAGTTGTTACCTTTAAAAATTCAAAACTGTCCGAAGTCATTCGGCAAACGGATCTTAAAAAGATACTCTTGGAAACAGATGCACCCTATCTTTCACCAGTCCCCTACAGAGGTAGACGGAATGAGCCTACTTACATATGGAAGACGGCCGAGAAAGTGGCGGAAACATTCGGCCTCACGCTAGAGGAAACCGTAAACGCTACTCGAAAAAACACATTAGAATTGTTTAAAAGCGTAAATAAACCCATATAGACACTTTTTTTCGAATGAAGTCAAAATTTATTTCGTGGATATTGTGTATATGTCAAGCAAAAACTATAGATTTGTGCACTGAAAAGATTGCATATGGGAATTTTTTCGTATTTTGCGGTCGTTTTAGAAGAAGCTAGGCGAATAATTGGAGAGATGCTCGAGTGGTTGAAGAGGCACGCCTGGAAAGCGTGTAAACCCCTAAAGGGTTTCGCGGGTTCGAATCCCGCTCTCTCCGCAGAACTAACCAGATAATGAACAGTCAAGTCCCACAAATCCAACGATTTGTGGGACTTTTTAGATTTTTTGTTACCTACACTAAATCTTCTTGTTTGATCGAATAACACTTAGTGTTTGTAAGATGACAGACAATATTATTACCCCTAGCCCTATATAAAAAGCGGCGTTCAACTCTTTAGCCTCACTAAAAAGAAGCATAGCCAAGATAATGCTATAAATAGGTTCCAGATTATAACTCAAGTTTACCGTGAACGCAGAGATCTTTTTCAAGACTTGTATCTGAAGTAAATACAAACCAATCGTACAAACAGAAGCTAAAAGCAATAAATAAGTAAAATCTAATAGCCCGGGAACAATCGTCGATACAGGAATATATCGCAAATAGAACGGTAAAATACAGGAAAGCCCGATAAAGCCACCTACCATTTCATACAAGAGCATGGTACTTGTTGAATAATTATTTCCGATCTTCTTATTCGTGATCGTGAACAAAGCCGCTAAAGCGGATGATATAATACCCAAACCTATTCCTAAACGATAGCGAGTATCGAAATGGAAAATCAGTACCACCCCAAATAAAGTCAACAAACTAAAAACAACCTCCTTGAAAGACACTCTATGACAATTAATCAATGGCTCTAGAAAAGCCGTAAAGAAACCTACCAGAGAAAAACAAACCACTCCAATAGACACATTCGAAGCCTTTATACTCCCATAAAAGAAAACCCAATGCAATCCCAGCAATAACCCTACTCCCCCTATTCTCAAGGCATCCCCGAAAGAAATTCGATTCAATCTTTTGCTGACGGATAAAACGAGTAAAAACAACAAAGACGCAAGCATCATACGATACCAGACCAATAGGGCTTCATTCAAGCTAATCAATTTTCCAAATATGCCCGTCGCACCTGCCAAAATAATAGATATATGCAGTTTTATAAATGCGTCTTTCATTATGTCACTATAATATTTAATTATGGACAAATGTATAAAGGAAATATAAGCTATCGAATTCAAACTTGATAAATACTCCGTTTTTTACCCTAATGGTAACTTTTTTCTAAATGGAGAAGCCTACTTTTGTGCCGCAAAAATAAAAAGAAAAGAAACTGATGATGCAAGACAGTATTGATTTTGGAACAATGAACATTCCGAAGTTGTTCCGTATGATGTTTATCCCTACCTTATTAGGTATGATCCTTTCCGCCACTATTAATATCGCCGATGGAATATTCGTAGGAAGAGGCGTAGGAAATGACGCCTTGGCTGCGGTAAATATCGTGGCTCCTTTTTTCATGTTAGCAACCGGAATCGGGCTTATGTTCGGAGTAGGCGCTTCTATCGTCGCCTCGATCCACCTTTCACACCAGAAAGTCAAGGTAGCGAATATTAATATCACGCAAGCGCTTTCGATCTCATTATGTATTATGTTATCGCTTTCCTTGTTAGTGATGACATTCCGTGCTGAGGTCGCTCTTTTATTGGGTAGTTCCGAGCAATTATTGCCCTCCGTATTGGAATATATGAACTGGATCGTCCCGTTCCTTGCCTTTTACATGTTATTGAATATCGGGTTATTCATTATCCGGTTAGACGGATCACCTACATACGCCATGTTATGCAGCGCTATCCCGGCCCTGATAAACCTAACATTAGACTATATTTTCGTTTTCCCATTGCATTGGGGATTAATGGGAGCCGCTTTAGCTTCCGCTATTTCCGTAATCGTAGGAAGTATTATGATCGTGGTTTATATCGTAGGTTTTTCTAAAGTATTACATCTTTACCGCCCTAAATTCTCGCTTAAAAGTATCTTATTGACAATCCGCAATATCGGATACATGGTAAAGCTTGGTTCTTCCGCGTTCTTAACTGAGGCAGCTATCGCTTGTATGATGCTGGTGGGTAATTATATATTCATGAGATACCTTGGGGAAGACGGGGTTGCCGCCTACAGTGTAGCCTGTTATTGCTTTCCTATCGTATTCATGGTGAACAATGCGATCGCCCAGTCTACCCCGCCGATCATAAGCTACAACTATGGCATACAGCAGTGGAAAAGAGTACGGCAGGCGTTTAAGTTAGCCCTGCTATGCGCTGTCGTGTGCGGAGGACTCGCCTGCGTGGGTACTATTTTATTCTGCCCGGAAGTCTCCTCCTTATTTCTCGGTAATCATGGCAACGCTTACGAGATAGCGGTCTCCGGCATTCCCTATTTTTCTTTGGGATATGTCTTTTTCGCTCTCAATATCGTTTGTATCGGGTACTACCAGAGCATAGAACGTTTCAAACCCGCTACGCTATTCACTATTCTACGAGGAATCGTGATTATCACCCTAAGTTTCATGTACCTACCTGTTGTCTGCGGAATTAAAGGTATTTGGCTGGCCGTACCTTTGTCGGAATTAATTACTTTTGTAATCATTGTGGTATACTATCTATTGAAACGTACAAGAGCATGAAAGAGGAAGTTCGCCAGAAAGTGATGGAACGGTTTTCAATCTCTGAGCAGGCCATGCGGTTATTGCTGGAAAGCGCAGAGATGATGTCGTTTGTCCCCAAAGATATAATCGTACATGAAGGTGAGATAAACACGAATATGTATATCTTATCCAAGGGAATCTGGCGGGCTTATACATTTAAAGATGGGACGGAAGATACCTTTTGGTTCGCCGTGGAGAGCGAGATCGCACTCCCGGTATGGGGATATACTTCCGGCTCTCCTTCTCTTTATACCATAGAAGCCGTTACGGAAAGCGAGGCGTATTGCCTATCCAAACAGAAACTAGAAATCCTATTTCAATCCTCCGTGCAATTAGCAAATATCGGAAGAAGGATTCTAGAGAATTTTATGCTTGAGATCGAGACTTCATGGTTAAGTTCTTACAAACGAACCGCCATTGAACGTTACGCCATTCTATTGGACAAGCAGCCCGAAATCATCCAATCCGTCCCCCTAAAATATATAGCTTCTTATCTAGGTGTCACGGCTCAATCCTTAAGTAGAATCCGGGCGAAATTAGCTAGTTCTTTAACCTTTATCGTGTAAAGCCTCTTCATTTTTATAACGCATCGATAACCAACCTCTGACTTTTCATAAAGTCAATACGTTAAATCCGTAAATAACGATCAATAATCTCATAATAACTTTCTATCGCATTAGCGGATCGGAGCAAGTTCATATCGAAAGTCACTCTATTATACAAGTGATTTCCTATGATCTGATCCCAACTTACAGGAAATTTGCGCAACCTCATCAATCGTAAAAGCGACCTCCCCACGAAGCCTGCGGTACACCGCCTCTCTCCCGATACATAAAGTATCCGTCAAGAAATTAGCAAGATTTTGTCCGGGAGGAAGCCTATCTTTCATTGCGGTTATCAATTCATTTACAATACTATCTTTCATTGCCTTATACCTTATTTCCAACTATTAATATTCCTTAATACATTTGGCAAATGTAAAACATGTAAACGATAGTTTTGTACGATAAAGCAAGCCTATGAGAATTGTTCCTTTTCTAATTAAAGCAAACACAGACAGAAAAAGATAGAAAACGAAATTAAACTAAAAAAGCACCTATAAATTTCGAATCGCGCAATCGGAAGATCTAGGTTGTTTCATTTATCGAAACAGGTTCAAACCCTAAAGCGTATTTATAATCTCCCTTTGTCTATTGAAAAACTGGATACGTTGCATCTCTCCACTCTCGGAGATCATGGTAGAGAACTTTTTTAAAGATTGAATCCAGTCTTTCAAGCTATTAAACATCTCAGTATCCTGTGTCGTAATAGAATTTATCGAGTAAACCCGTATCATACTTAACTGCAAAGAACTTGTTTCCAGATAACTATACGTAGCCTCAAAGTTAATATGCGATACATAAATTCGTACACTATTGCCAGCCTCGGTCTTTCCTCTCATGGCAAGTTCTTCCAATTCATCCACCAACACTAATAACTCCTCTTTGATACGTTGTTGCCGCGTCTTTGACATAATAAAACTGGATTCTTGTATTACCGTCATTCGGCACATAAATCGGTCGGTCATTGACCAAATGATGGAAGATCATATTATCCCAAATATAATCCGTAGAATGGATATACTGTGTCAACGATACAAATTCTCTTTGGGTATCAACCAGTTTTTCCGGCATCTTCAGATTCTCAAAATGATTGCATTGGATATGCTTATTCTGATACATCCACTTAAATAAACGAAACTTTGACAAAAGGTCATGCTTCAAATAAAGGGTCTGAGGAATAGTATTGGAAGAGGTACCCAAAGCCGTAGTAGGATCATCCTGAAAGGCCCTAAAGATCTTCACATATCTAGACAAGATCGTAAAATAAGCATTAAAAGGATCATCGTGATCTACCACATTCAAGTCGAACACGGCATTGGCACTAAAACTAACCCCTACTATTTTATCCAATGACACACCCAATTTCCTTGAGATAAGAGCTGCCTCTTCCAAGGTGAAAGGAACCTCGCCACGTAAGCGCCTATAAATGGCTTCTCTGCCAATACAAAGGGTATCCATCAACAGATTCGCCAAATTTGTCTTAGGGGGAAGTTTTTCTTTTAAAGCTTCAATCAAGCCTGTATTTAATTCATTTATCATCATAACCATGTCGAATGAAAAATCATCTACTCTAGTAACATATATAGAGAGGAAGTTGTTTCGAGAACAAGTACATTCGTAGATGGATTTTCAAAGCACGTAGCTTTTCAGCTTATTCATATCAACTATTTTCCCTTCCCGGGAAATAGCCCCTTCCTCTATCATTTCCGAGAAACTACGGGCCAATGAAGGACGGGCCACTCCAAAATATTCCGAAAGCTCTGTTTGATTACGATCCTGCTTATAATGGTCTCCTTGAATACGTTTAAGTATATAGTAAGCCAGTTTACCTTTAATGGTCTTAATCGATAATAATTGAAGACGTTCAGAAAGAAATTGTGTTCGGTTGGCGTTAAAAGCCATATAGCTTTGAAGAAAATGCTCGTTTGTCGCCAGCAAACGCATCACCGCACTCTTAGGTATTAAAATGATCTCGCATTCCTCCAAGGCGATAACATCTACCGGGAAGCGATTATTTTCCGCAAACAAAAATGCGGAGGCCAAAGGAGTAGGCGCCGATAAAGTCTCCACTTCCAGAATTGTCCCGCTTTCGGTGATCATCTCAGTCTTTACCCGTCCTTTACTCAATAGATAAAGCGAAGATAAGGCATCTCCCTGACGAGCCACCCAGTCACCTTTCTTAAACGACCTTGTCGAATAATCCAACGAACTGAAAAGAGCGGTTTGCTCTTCCTCAGACAATTTTCCGCAAATAGGACACAAGCTCAGGTTCATAAAACTTCCTTTTGCGGATAAAGATAAAGAAAATAATCAAAGAGTGTAACAACTGTTACAGATTAAACGACCTTCTCCCCCCTACATTCGCGATAAACTTTAAAAATAAAAGCTATGTTCTGTTATCAATGTCAAGAAACCGCCCAAGGAAAGGGCTGCACATTAAAAGGTGTATGTGGTAAGACCGCCGAAGTGGCCGGATTACAAGATTTACTGATGTACTTAATGAAGGGAATCTCCAAATTAACAACGACTTTACGCAAACAAGGCGTGGAATCATCCACGGCCAATAAGTTTATCGTAGACGGACTTTTCATGACCATCACAAACGCCAATTTCGATTCATCCAGGTTCGTCTCAAAGATCAAGGAAGCCTATCAGCTACGGGAGAACCTTCTCAACGAATTGCATCGACTGGGAATCCATCTTTCCTTAACCTGCGACTGTCTGACTTGGAAATCGGATAAAGTAGAGGAAATGGAGGTCAAAGCGAAAGAAGTAGGTATTCTTGCCACAGAAAACGAGGATATCCGTTCTCTATGCGAATTACTCACTTATGGGGTTAAAGGTATGGCCGCCTACGTGGAGCACGCTTACAACCTAGGTTTCGAGGATACCAGCCTCTATGCCTTTATGCAAGATGCCTTGGTAACGACGACTCGATCAGACCTGACTGTCGCCGATTTAACCCAATGGGTACTTACCTGCGGCGAATACGGAGTAAAAGCCATGGCCTTATTAGATAAAGCGAATACTTCCACCTATGGCAACCCGGAAATTACGAAAGTGAATATCGGCGTAGGAAAGAACCCGGGTATACTTATCAGTGGGCACGACTTGAGAGACATTCAAGACTTGCTGGAACAAACCGAAGGTACAGGCATAGATGTCTATACACATAGCGAGATGCTTCCCGCACATTATTACCCGGCTTTCAAGAAGTATAAGCATTTTGTAGGAAACTACGGTAGCGCCTGGTGGAAACAAACATCCGATTTCGAGACATTCAATGGAGTTATCCTGTTTACGACCAACTGCCTTGTCCCTCCCCGTTCTTCCGCCACTTATGCCGATCGGGTCTATACGACCGGCTCTACCGGGTTCGAAGGATTCCCACATATCGCCGATCGTAAGCCCGGAGGCTCTAAGGATTTCTCTGCGTTAATCGAACACGCAAAGAAATGCGCCCCTCCAACGGAAATCGAACACGGGGAAATCATCGGTGGATTCGCTCATGAGCAGGTATTCCAATTAGCCGACAAGGTTATCGATGCCGTAAAATCAGGAGCGATACGTAAATTCTTTGTCATGGCAGGTTGCGACGGAAGAATGAAGAGCCGTAGCTACTATACCGAATTCGCCGAGAAATTACCGAAAGATACCGTCATATTAACCGCCGGTTGTGCCAAATATCGTTACAACAAACTGCCTTTGGGTGAGATCAGAGGTATTCCACGGGTATTAGATGCCGGACAATGTAATGACAGTTACTCATTGGTGATGATCGCCCTCAAGTTAAAAGAGATCTTCGGGCTGGATGATGTCAATGAATTACCTATCGCATACAATATCGCATGGTACGAGCAAAAAGCGGTAATCGTATTACTCGCCCTACTCTACCTAGGCGTAAAAAACATTCACTTAGGACCGACATTGCCAGCGTTCTTGTCGCCGAATGTAGCCAAAGTATTGGTCGATAATTTCGGGATCGCCGGAATAGGTAGTGTAGACGAAGACATGGAACTATTTCTAGGAAAGTAAAATAAACCTTTACCGATCCGCTCTTGTTTTCCTATCACATTTTAATCGATTCAAGATGAATAAGGAACAACAAAAAAGAGTAGCCGCCATTCATGACCTATCGGGATTCGGCAAATGTTCATTGACAGTTGCCCTCCCGATCCTCTCGGCGGCAGGAATAGAGACAAGCGCCTTACCTACGGCCATACTTTCTACACACACAGGAGGTATTCTCGGCTATACATATAGAGACTTGACGGAAGATATGCGTCCGTTCATGAAGCATTGGAAAGAATTAGATATCCGTTTCGATGCCGTCTACAGCGGCTTTCTTGGATCTTTCGAGCAATTAGATATCGTAAAAGAGTTCTTCTCCCTTTTTAAGCGGGAAGATAACCTGATTCTAGTCGATCCTGTCATGGGCGATAACGGAGAACTGTACAAGATATTCACCCCTAAATTCGCCAAAGGAATGAGATCCCTTTGTGAAAGAGCGGATATCATCGTACCGAACCTGACGGAGGCCGCATTATTGTTGGGCGAACCCTACCAAGCAGGTCCCTATACCAAAGCTTATATCGATGGTATTTTACATAAGCTAAGTCAGCTAGGCCCTAAGCAAGTTGTCTTGACCGGTGTCTATTTCGACGAGAAAGAACTGGGAGCCGCCACTTTCGATATGGAACGAAATGCGACAGAGTATGTTTTAACAGAGAAAATACCCGGTTATTATCATGGTACGGGAGATGTTTTCGCAAGTGCTTTACTGTCCGGTTTGTTAAATAATTTCAACTTGGAGAGATCTGCGGAAATAGCCGTTCGCTTCACGGCAGAAAGTATTCTTCGAACATTCAAGGCGCAAACGGATTATCGCTTTGGCGTGAACTTCGAACAATCCATTCCGGATTTACTAAAAGAACTGAAACTGATATAAATGAGAGCCTTTTTTTTCTCATATTTGCAAATAATAAGGAATATAATAGTATGGCTAAATTAAGAATAGCGTTTTCTGGTATCGGTGCGGTGGGTGGTTATTACGGAGGTATGGTCGCCGCCCGCTATCAAGGAACAATAAAAGCAGATATCTTTTTTATCGCCCGTGGAGAAAATCTAAAGGCTATCCGTGAAAAAGGTTTACAAATGCAACTAGGCATCCGGACAATCCATACGGCTCCGGCACTAGCCACCGATAATCCCGCCGAGATAGGGCCGGTAGACTACCTTTTCTGTTGTACAAAAAGTTACGATCTAGAAGAAAACATCCAGCAGCTAAAGCCTGTTATCGGACCTGAGACCGTTATCATCCCCTTGCTAAACGGATTGGATATCGAAGAACGAATCCATAATATACTACCCGGACAAGAGGTCTGGAAAGGATGTGTTTATATCGGTTCCCGCTTGACAGAGCCGGGTGTTGTCGAGAAATTCTCCTTGAAGGAACGTATTTTCTTCGGCAACAAAGATGCAAACAAAGATAAGCAAACCGAGTTGCTTAAATTACTTATGTATGCCCGGTTAAACGCTTTTAATCCAGCGGATATAGACCTACGCATCTGGAAGAAATTCTTCATGATCTCTACGGCGGCTACGGCTACGAGTTTCTTCAACCAGCCCATTGATGAAGTACTAGCCCAACATATTGATCTATTCATCGCTTTGGGTACGGAATTAAAAAGCGTAGCGGAGGCTATGGGAGTCTGTTTACCCGATGACATCGTCTATACTTCCATCGAGACGCAAAAGATGATGCCGGCCGGCTCCACGACTTCCATGCATAGTGATTTTCTCGCCGGGAAAAAAACAGAGTTGGAAACATTGACCGGATATGTTATTCGTCAAGCGGAGAAGCTCGGCGTTGATGTCCCTACTTATCGATTTATGTATAACGGATTGTCTTTTTATCCCTATCCGAAAAATCAGTAATATCATACATTATGGAAGATCTAATAAACGGGCGTTGCGGTTGGTGCGGAACTGACGAGCTGTATGTGAAATACCATGATCAGGAGTGGGGAA
>OLWB01004022.1_pt1 | contig 10012 bp, 7 predicted proteins | sample 1673331 | NCBI WGS metagenome assembly OLWB01 (sample SAMEA3178943, study PRJEB25190) | human gut metagenome | biome: human gut; feature: human-associated habitat; material: faeces | place: Austria | collected 2013 | reverse complement strand
TGCTGTTGTTGATCCAAAGACCGTCCAATACGTTACTGTGAACGAAGTGAACAGTAACCAAAAGTTTGACTTGATTCGAAAAAGTATATTGAGTATATTGCAAACAAAAAATGCATATGATATAATGCCAGTAGGCAAAATGATAAGGTTAAATTCATTTATAACACAGCAAAAGCCCCAGAGTTGCGACCTCTGAGGCTTTTTTATTCCGTTTGGGCAGGGTGGCTTATTCCCCCAGGCTGGCTACCAGCTACTATTTTCTATCCAGCCATTTGCAAATGTAGTAGGCGATTACACTTGCCAAGATAGAAAGCATAAATGATAAGATCATATCCATTTACAACACACCCCCTTTCTGCACCTGTCTAGGGGTGGTAGCTCAACTATTATATCATAGAACAATGTGTACAGAAAGACTATACTTGAAATATATACTGGGATAGTGGTGTGTGAACAGTAACTATGTTACAATTAAGTCTGTAATTATTATTAGTCTTTGACATTCCCGCATCTTTTTGATACTATAGAATCAGTAAAAAACTAGCAGACCTCCCATGGGAGAAATCCTATGGGAGGTTTTTGTAACGAGGTGAGGTGTATAATGAAAAAAGAAAACAATTCTGCACATAACCATAACAGAGGAAGCTTTTCCGGAAGGATTGGTTATGTGCTGGCAGTTGCAGGTTCTGCAGTAGGACTGGGAAATATCTGGAGATTTCCATATCTTGCAGCGAAATATGGAGGCGGAATTTTCCTGCTGATCTATATTCTTCTGACTGCATCATTTGGTTATGTACTGATCATGTCAGAAACAGCCCTTGGACGAATGACCAGAAAGAGTCCGGTAGGTGCATTTGAGCATTTTGGAAAAACGAAATCATTCAAAATCGGCGGATGGTTAAATGCAGTGATTCCAATGCTGATCGTTCCTTATTACAGTACGATTGGCGGATGGGTAATTAAGTATCTTGTGGAATATTTCAAAGGAAATGTCCAGGCAGTAGCGGAAGACGGATATTTTGGAAACTTTATTTCCGATTCCTGGCAGGTGGAACTCTGGTTTCTGGTATTTGCGGCGCTTGTATTCATCATCATTCTCGGTGGTGTACAGAACGGTGTAGAGAGAATGTCAAAGATCATGATGCCGGTTCTGGTAGTTCTGGCAGTCGTAGTTACAATCTATTCTGTCACACGTCCGGGCGCTGTTGAAGGTGTGAAATATTTCCTGATCCCGAATGTGAAAAATTTCTCCTGGATGACAGTAGTAGCAGCGATGGGACAGATGTTTTATTCTTTGTCCATTGCAATGGGAATCCTGTATACTTACGGTTCCTATGTCCGTAAAGATATGGATATCGAGAGATCTACCACACAGGTTGAGGTTTTCGATACAGGTATCGCAATCCTTGCAGGTCTGATGATCATCCCGGCGGTATTTTCATTCTCCGGTGGAAATCCTGAAACACTTCAGGCAGGACCATCTCTGATGTTTATCACATTGCCAAAAGTATTTGCAAGTATGGGATTTGGTACTGCAACAGGAATCGTATTCTTCATACTTGTATTACTTGCAGCCCTGACAAGTGCAGTTTCCCTGATGGAAACCAGTGTTTCCACATTCATGGACGAACTTCACTGGAGCCGTAAGAAATGCTGCGGTCTGATGGTTGTGATCATGATTGTACTTGGAACCGCATCTTCTATGGGATATGGACTTCTGGATTTCATTCGTATCTTTGGAATGAACTTCCTTGATTTCTTCGATTTTATGACAAACTCAGTAATGATGCCGTTGGCAGCACTTGCAACCTGTATTCTGATTCTTCGTGTTGTTGGTATTGATGGAATGGTAAAAGAAATTGAACAGTCTTCTCCATTCCGCAGAAAGAAACTGTACAGAGTATTTATCAAATACTTTGCAACGATTTGTCTGATTATTATTTTGCTGAGTTCTATTGCAAACGTTTTGGGAATTATCAGATCCGTCAGGCACTGGTAGAGCGCTATCCGAGAGAAAAATTCCAGCTTGCCACCAAGAACGCAGCATGGATCAACTGCAAGACAAGAGAAGAAGCAACTGCACAGTTCACCAGGAAGAATGGCTGGTAGGCAAACATGGCAGGAAATCTGCCAATGAATGTGTGAAATGTGGTAAGTGCGAAGAAGTATGTCCGCAGCACATTAAGATCAGAGATGAGCTGGAGAAAATTGCAGCAGAACTTTTGGGGTAAATTGCTATAGATAAGAGTAGAAAAGAGGAGTGAAACATGAAATTCGATAAAGAGAAAATGCGCTTATACGCAATAACGGATCGTCACTGGCTTAATGGGCGGAGCCTTAAAGAAGTGGTAAAGGAGAGTCTGGATGGAGGCGTAACCTTTCTGCAGCTCAGAGATAAAAATTCAGATGATGAAACTTTCCTGCAGGAAGCAGCTGAACTTCAGGAATTATGCAGAGATTATAAGGTACCTCTGATCATAAATGACAATGTGGAAATTGCTTTGAAGATGAATGCAGATGGTGTTCATGTAGGGCAGAGTGATATGGAAGCAGGTGCTGTGCGTGAGAAACTTGGACCGGATAAAATTCTGGGAGTTTCGGCACGAACGGTAGAGCAGGCATTGCTTGCACAGGAGCGTGGTGCAGATTATCTGGGGGTGGGTGCAGTATTTGCAACCGGTTCAAAAGCAGATGCGGCAGAACTTCCCCATGAAACACTGAAGGCAATCTGTGAAGCGGTATCTATCCCGGTGGTGGCAATCGGGGGGATCACAGCAGAAAATATATCTCAGCTAAAGGGAACAGGGATTTGCGGTGTGGCAGTGATCAGTGCCATTTATGCTCAAAATAACATTAAAGAAGCAGCAGAAGAACTGAAAGAGGCAGTAGATAAGATTGTATTATAGAAGAAATGAGAGGAAGACAATTATGAGAACTGCACTGACGATCGCAGGAAGTGATTCCAGCGGAGGCGCCGGAATCCAGGCAGATATTAAGACAATGATCACAAATGGTGTATATGCAATGAGTGCCATTACCGCATTAACTGCACAGAATACAACCGGTGTACAGGCAATATTAAATGTAACACCGGAATTTCTGGGGCAGGAATTGGATTCTGTTTTTCAGGATATTTATCCGGATGCGGTAAAAATCGGAATGGTATCAGATAAAGATCTGATTCATGTAATAGCAGAGAAACTGAAACAATATAAAGCGGAAAACATTGTTGTGGATCCTGTTATGGTTGCAACAAGCGGTGCCAAGCTGATCAGTGATGATGCAGTGGAGATATTGAAGCAGGAACTGTTTCCACTGGCTGATGTGCTTACTCCGAATATTCCGGAGGCAGAGGTTCTGGTTGAAATGTCAGTGACCAATGCAGAGGAAATGATAGAGGCTGCCGGAAAGATTTCTGAGACATATCATTGTGCAGTACTTTGCAAAGGCGGACACAGCATTAATGATGCAAATGATCTGCTTTACTATGATGGAAAATATTGCTGGTTTGAAGGAAAGCGTATCGATAATCCAAACACACATGGAACAGGCTGTACGTTGAGCAGTGCCATTGCTTCCAATCTTGCAAAGGGATATGACCTGCAGACTGCTGTAAAACGCTCCAAACAGTATATTTCAGGAGCACTGGCGGCAATGCTTGACCTGGGAAAGGGAAGTGGCCCTATGGATCATGGATTTGCAATCCGAAATGAATATGTGAAAGAAAGTGAAAAGTGAGAATAGCTATGGAAGACAACAAAAAGAAAGGCCTCGGAATGGTTCTGGAAGGTGGAGGTATGCGGGGGCTGTATACAGCCGGAGTTCTGGATGAGCTGATGGAGCAGGGGATTTATGCAGATTCTACAGTTGGCGTTTCTGCCGGTGCAATTTTTGGATGTAATTATAAGTCCCGCCAGATTGGACGAACCCTTCGTTATAATACCAGATTCTGCAAGGATAAACGATATATGGGATTGAAAAGCTGGATCACTACCGGCGATCTTTACAGCAAAGATTTTGCATATGGGGAGGTGCCCTGGAAGCTGGATGTTTTTGACACAGAGACATTTGCCAGATCACCCATGAAGTTTACGGTTGTATGTACAGATATTGAAACAGGAAAACCCTGCTATCAGGAATGCAGAATGGGAGACAGGCTGGATGTGGAATGGATGCGCGCATCAGCTTCCCTGCCACTGGCCGCCAGACCGGTAAAGCTGAATGGAAGAATGTATCTGGACGGAGGCATCTCAGATCCGATACCTGTAAACTGGATGCTTTCACAGGGGTATGAGAAAAATGTGGTAGTCTGTACCCGTCATCCGGGATACAGAAAAGAACATAATAAGCTGATGCCGCTGCTCAGACTGAAGTTCAGGGAGTATCCGGAGCTTGTAAAGCTTCTGGATGAACGTCATATTCAGTATAATCGTATGTTGGATAAAATCGCATATCTGGAAAAAGAGGGCAGGATCCATGTTATCCGCCCGGACAGAGACATCAGTGCAAAACCGGTTGAGCGTGATCCCGCCCATTTAAAGGAGATTTATGAGGTGGGACGGAGAGTGATGAAAGCTGATATGGAGAAACTGAAGGCGTATTTGGCAGAGTAATGTTTAGTCTATCAGCAGGTAGCGAATCCGGTGATAGATTTCCATCTGATTGCAATTGACTTTGGGTGAGGAATTATGAACAGCAGCAAGTTATCAGTAAAGCTGTCAGATACAACGAAGTCAGTAAAAACAGACAGGAATAAAAATTGTATAAAACTGGTACATAAACCAATTAAAACAGTACTGATTTATCAGTTGCTGTTTTTTTTTCGCAAAATAATACTTTTGTTCTATTGCTGTAAACAGCAAATATATCAATGTGTTTTCCTAATCTAAATGCTATAATCCGAAAAAAGTCCCATAGAGAAAATGCTATTAAAGGCTATATAATAAAACCATCAAAAACAAGCGCGCTGATAAAAAACAGGAGGAAATTTTATGAAGAGAAGAGGAATGGCTTTAGGTCTGGCGGCATTAATGACCTGTACTGCTTTATTTACCACAACTGCGAATGCAGAAAACAAGGGCAGTGACGAGAAAGAAACTATAAAATTCACTTACTGGGGAAGTGGAGACGAAAAAAAGGCTATTGAGGAATCTGTAGATAAATTCATGGAAGCAAACCCCAATATTGAAGTGGATCTGATGCATATTCCATCTGAGGATTTCCTGACAAAATTGAATGCTATGATTGCAGCCGGCGAAGCACCGGATGTAAGTTATTCAGCTTCATGGAAATGTCAGATGGGTGAGGATGGCCTGATTTATAACTTCTATGATCTTCTGGATGATATGGGACTTAGTAAAGATGATTATCTGTCTACCTGTTGGTGGAACTGGAGTCCTACAGAATCAGCAGGACCTGTTCAGGCCAATGTTACAACAAACCTGATGTATAATGTAGACTGCTTCGAAGAGGCAGGGGTAGATCTGCCGCCGACTAAGGTAGAGGATGCCTGGTCATGGGATGAATTTGTAGAGATGGCACAAAAACTGACGCTGGATACAGAAGGAAGAAATGCAGCTGATCCGGATTTTGATGCAAATAATATTAAACAGTATGGTGTAATGTTTGGAACAGATTGGAATGTATATATGCCGTTTATTTTATCAGCAGGCGGTGGTTACTTAAATGAGAGTATGGACGGACTTGGATTAAATGATGAGAAGTCAGCTCAGATTTTACAGAATTTTGCAGATCTGATCAATGTGTACCATGTATCTCCTACAGCAGTACAGAAGAATGCAATGCCAAGTGCAGCAACAGCACTGGCTGCAAAACAGACAGCAATGTACATTGACGGAAGCTGGAACCATCTGGATCTTATGAATTCAGGATGCAACTGGGGCGTAGGTGTTCTCCCAATTGATGAAAACTATACTACTTTCTTTGATGGTGGTTCTTTGATTATATTCAAGAGTACAAAGCATCTGGAGGCTTCCGAAAAACTTTATCTGTGGCTTACAAATCCAGAAAGTTCAGAAAGAATCACAGAATTATACAGAACTTTATGGATGCCTGTACAGACAGAATATTATACTGATCCGGATAAGATTGATTTCTGGGCATCTGAAGAATTGCCTGCAAGACCAGAGGGCTTTCAGGACGCTATTGTAAAGGCAACTTATGATCATGCAGTAGTGGCAACCGAAATTAACGTAAAGAATTTTAATGAGATTAATACATTAGTGAGTTCTGCACTGGAACAGGTGTGGTCTGGAAAGAAAACAGCAGAAGAAGCAATGACAGAAGTAAAAAGCCAGACGGATTCTTTGGTAGAAGGAACCTATTCAGGAGAACGTTCTTAAAGTATTCAAGTGAAAGGCTGCTTTTGGCAGCCTTTCCTGATTGAAATAGCTATAATGCCAGAAAGGAATAAATATGCAGACGAAAATAAAGTATAAAGTGACAAATAGCGAGAAAAGAGAAAATCGTTGGGGAATTTTATTCAGTCTTCCCTGTATTCTGGGATTTTTGATTTTTGCATTGCTTCCGATGGCAGTCAGTCTGGGACTAAGTTTTACAAATTTTAATTTTACAACAGGCGGACAGTTTATAGGAATCAGCAACTATAAAAATCTGTTCAGTGGAAGTGATCCGTATTTTTATAAATCATTACTTGTAACAGTAATTTATGTTGCGCTTTCTGTACCGACAGCTATCATAGTTTCTTTTTTTATAGCAATGCTGTTAAATACAAATGTAAAAGGAAAAGGATTTTTCAGAACAATCTTTTATCTTCCAACTGTAGTTCCGATCGTAGCAATGGCAGCGATCTGGATGTGGATTTTCAATCCGGACATGGGATTGGCAAACAATATTTTAAAGGCAATGCATTTACCGGTAAGTACATGGCTTTCAGGTGAAAGTTCAGTTATTCCCACACTGGTTTTTATTAATCTGTGGACTACCGGATCTACAATGGTAATTTTCCTTGCCGGAATGCAGGATGTACCGAGACAGCTTCTGGAAGCAGTTGAGATTGATGGAGGCGGATTCTGGGCAAAGCTGCTTCATGTTACGATTCCTATGATGACTCCTACAATTTTTTATAATGTGGTAATGGGAATCATCAATGGATTCCAGATATTTACCCAGTCTTATGTTATGACACAGGGTGGACCAAACAATTCCAGTTTGTTCTATGTATACTATCTGTACAGAGAAGCATTTGAGTTTGGAAGAATGGGAAATGCCTGTGCAGTTGCCTGGGTATTGTTTCTGATCATTATGGTGCTGACTGCAGTTATATTTAAGTTTTCCAACCGTTGGGTTTATTATGGAGGAGAATGAATATGAAGAATACAAAGAAAATTATTTCAAAAATTCTAATATATTTTGCGCTGATTTTAGGTGTTTTGTTTTGTCTGGTTCCTTTGTACTGGATGATCAGAAGTTCACTAATGAACACAGTGGAAGTGTTTATGATGCCGCCTCGCTGGATTCCTTCTAAATTTATGTGGGAAAACTATCAGGAAGTTTTTGATACACTTCCCTTTGGAAAATATTTCCTGAATTCATTTATTGTAACCGGAGGATGTGTAGTGGGAACAATGCTTACCAGTTCCATCTGTGCATATGGATTGGCAAGAATTAAATGGAGAGGCAGAAATGTGGTATTTGCCTGCATTATCAGCAGTATGATGCTTCCAGCTGCGGTTACTTTGATTCCTACATTTCTGATGTGGAGAACTATTGGAATAACAGACAGCTTTATTCCACTGATTGTTCCGGCATGGTTTGGAGGCGGTGCATTTTACATATTCCTGCTTCGTCAGTTTTATCTGGGAATCCCGAGGGATTTTGATGAGGCAGCATATCTGGACGGTGCTTCCCATATTCAGATTTTTACAAAAATTATCCTGCCAATTACAAAACCGGCCCTGGCTGTTGTAGGTATGTTTGCGTTTTTAAATTCCTGGAACGATTTCCTGAATCCGCTTGTATATTTAAATTCTGAGAAAAAATATACAGTTGCACTGGGACTTCAGTTGTTTACTGGTTCTTACAGAGGTGAATGGAATTTAATGATGGCAGCAGCCTGCCTGGTGCTTGCACCTGTTGTGATTGTATTTGCCATTGGTCAGAAGTATCTTGTTGAGGGTGTAACAATGTCTGGTGTGAAAGGCTAAGAATAGGAGGAAAAACAATGCATTTAAGAGGAAATGTGATTTATAATACATGGGAAAATTTCTGGAAAAAGGCATATAAGTCTTCTTATTTCAGAGCACAGTATGATGAAACTTCGGAGCGCACAGACTGGTCATTAAGTGAGAGACAGCTATTTACACAGTCAAATGGAAGAACACTTTTGGGCCAGGATACCATGGGCAGACTGCACTTTTTGTGCACTCCTCATGATAAAATTTATGCAGTACCATCCGGAGGAACAGATCTGGGAGGACAGTTTAAAGGATACATAGGTCAGTATTATCAGAATGATACAGCATTACTTCTTGGAAAAATGAAATATGATCTGGAGCTGGACAATGGTCTGATGATCTCAGGTGCAAATAAGCAGTCATGGACAACTTATTATGATGATTTTCTTCCGGTTACTGCTACAGAGCATCCGGAACTGGAAACCAGAATATTCTCTTTTGCGCCGATTCTGGAGAAAGAAGCAGTTCCGGCGTCATCAATCCATCCGGTTCCGGGACCTGCAGGAGCATTCTACTGTATAGAAGTAAAAAATATTTCCGGATGCAAAATGAAAGGAAAACTTCGTCTGTCATTTGACCAGAAGTTTGTAAATCAGTTTGAGCATTATGGGAAATATTTCGATGATTATACAGTAACACCATATAAATCAGAATGGGATCAGAAATTGCTGGTATTATGGCACCCGGAAGCCTGTGCAGCAATTCAGCTTCTGGATTCCGTATGTGAAGGCCAGGGAGATAATCCCAGAATTTATGTACCATTTGAATTAAAAGCAAATGAAAGCAGAACATTTACAACAGTAATTGCTCTTACTCCAAAGAGAGAAGAGATTTATTCTGCCCTTGGAACACTGTATCAACATACACCGCTGGAATGGTTGAATGTTACTGATGATTTCTGGAAAGAAAGATTTGGAAAAATCACTACAGATATTCGGGAAAACCAGGAGGCTGGTGAGAAATACCGTGATATGCAGGTACGGTTTATTCTTGATAATTTTAACTGTCTTTCTTTCAGAGAAGATGGAAGTCTTCTGACCAACTGGCAGGGGGCACCGTCCCATAGTCTTTCGAGGCTCTGGGGAATTGATATTACTCCTGATGTGGTAAGTGTTATGTATGCAGTACCTGAGGTAGGAAAAAGTGCAATGTTTTATCTGGCAGAAAGAAACCGGCCACGTTATAGCCTGTATTCGGATCATAGTATGTTTTACTATATTTCTCTGCTTGTAATAGCAGGAAAATATCTGGAGCTGACAGGAGATGAGAAATTCTTCAGAGATCATCCGGAACTGGTTGCTGCTATTGATGAGATCTACGATGGAATGATGAAGCATAAACATAAAGAAAAAGCACTGATTTCTAGCAGATACGCCAGCGATCTTATTGTATTCCGCAAGTATGATTATGGTGCAAATGTACAGTGTTATTATGCGTTGAAATCTTACAGAAGAATTCTGAAACTTCTGGAACGGGATGCGACAGATGTGGACAGATTTATGGAACAGATGAAAGCAGACATGAAAGAACTGATGGAAGGTAGCGGACCATTCGGCAGACAGATTACAGGCGGAAACAACTTAGGTGAGAATGAGGAACGCTTCTACATCCAGGATGATCTGAATTATTATGGTGGTGAGGATACTGCTACAGTTATGGCACCTTTGTATGGACTATATGATTTCGATTATGAGCCATATGTAAACCTTCACAGATATGCACGTTCTATGTATATCACAAACTATGATCCGGAATTCCAGACAATGCGTGAATTACATTTTGGCATGAATCCATCT
>OLWB01004017.1_pt1 | contig 10022 bp, 6 predicted proteins | sample 1673331 | NCBI WGS metagenome assembly OLWB01 (sample SAMEA3178943, study PRJEB25190) | human gut metagenome | biome: human gut; feature: human-associated habitat; material: faeces | place: Austria | collected 2013 | reverse complement strand
GCCTAATTCTTTTATTATTAACTCGATATTTTCTTCTATATTATGTATCATATAATATCTTCTCCCATTTTTTTTACATCATACATCAAAATAAATAAAAAATCAATACCCTCTTACAAACTTTTGTTCTTTTACTGTTGCACAAAAAAAGACACATTTCTGTGTCTTTTACTCATCATCAATCGGTCCAAACAACTCATCAAATTTAGCCTCTAGCTCTTTTTGTAAGTCATATGCATCTTCATCAGTATCATTTACATTATCGTTCTCTTGTTCTATTGGTCCCATATCAAAAATATCGTCTACTTCTTGTTTTTTCGCACTTGCAACTTTTACTGTTTCTTCTTCTTTTGGCTCATCGTCAAATAAATCATCTAAAGATTCAACTTTTAAATTTTGTGCTTCCTTTTCAGATTTGTCCTCTGTCCAAGGATTATATGGATTAAACTTTCTCCATTCACCTCTTTGTATTTCTCCAATATCATTATGACTAATTTCATGACTAGCTAATTCCTTTGCCATAGGATGTTTAAAATAATAAAATTTTGGTGCTTTTACAGGTTTCAAACCTTTAACAAATATAATACATTGATCTATATCCATTCTACGCAACTCATCCGGAGTCATTAAAGCACGCGCCATAACTTGATCTGATATGCTCTTTCCTGTTTTATGGTTTTCTTTATCCTTACTTATTGAAATACTATCTCTGCCTATTGTTTTCTCACCTAATTGCTTTGAAAAATATTCAACAGTTTTAAAAGAGTTACTTCCCAAAAATAAATGTGTATCACAATTTCCCATTATAGTCTCATAAGATTTTTCATAAACAGCCTCTAATTGATCTACATTTTGTAAAATTACACTAAATGAAATTTTTCTACTTCTTGAAGTTGAAATTTTTTTATCAAAATCAGGTATTTTTCCTATATTTGCAAATTCATCTAATATAAAAAATGTTTGTTCCTTCAATTTTCCACCATTTTGGTCAGCATAATCATATAATTGTTGTATCATTTGTGAAAAAAATATTGTTAGCAAAAAGTCATATGCAGTATGTGTATCAGAAGAAATTACATAAACTGCTGTCTTTTGATTTCCGATCTCTTCAAAGTCAATTGTATCTGTAGATGTTAATTCAGCTATTTCCTTAGAATCAAATTTACCTAGTTTTGATTGTAAAGTACTTAAAATAGAACTATATGTTTTTTCTGGTGCAATTTCAATAGATTTATAATACATCCTAGCAGGATGATCATATGGTAAAGCACTAATTAACTCTGTTAATAAATTACTCCCTCCATTTGAGTTTGCCGCTCTAACTAATTCCGCACAGCTAGCCAAATTTTGTTCTTCCTTTGGTCTTGTTGCCAATAAATAATAAATCAAAGCTTTTAACAGCATTTCCGCTGAATCATCCCAAAAAGGTTCAGAACTCCCTCCATCTGTTTTTTGACCTCTAATAATGGTATTTGCAATTACATCGACATCGATTTCTGAAGATATGTGCATTAATGGATTATATCCATCACTATATTGAGGCCTTACTAAATTTAAAACTTTAATTTTATAACCATGATCTTTTAAATATCCTGCTGTTCTATCATACAATTCACCTTTTGGATCTGTAAAAACATATGAACCAAGCATTTGATATGCATTTGGAATTGAATATGATGCTGATTTACCAGAACCAGAACCGTCCAACTACCAACACATTTACATTTCCTCTTTTATCTACAGGTAAATAATTATTTTCCGCTAAAATAATTCCTTTGTTTTTATTTAATATAGCATATTGTTCACCATGTTGACTCCAATCACTTGAACCATGTTCTATATCTGTATATTCACTCTTGGGCGCAGACTTAAAAACGCCAATAATAAAAGCCACAATATAAATAATTGTAAATCCCAATAATGTAGATAAAAAATTACTTACTGCACCATTAGAAAATATACTTCCAAATGATTTAAAAGGATGAATTATATTTTTTGTAAAATTACTCAAAAACAAAGCAAGATCAAATGTATCACCTTTTCCCACTTGAAAAATAGAATACGAAAAAGGCGAAATAAATATTAAGACTAAAATAAGCCATAATATTCCGCCAACAATAAACTTTTTCCTATTCTTTTTTAATGCACCTTCTATTTTATAGTTCATTAATATCACCTACTCTTTTGTTAATAACTCTTAACCTCTATCTATTTCTGATTTATTATTTGATTCAATAACTTTAATACTTTTACCTCTGTTTTTACGTTGTTCATCAATTTTTTTAAACAATTCTGCATTAGCTTCTATAACTTGACCATCAACTATTCTAATAGCTAGACCTGTTTCTGAATCATATCTACATTCATTATCTCTAGCCACAGTTTGCACTAGTTCTTCCACAATATGTTCTGCAATATCATCTTTTTGTGCTATAGCTTGTACTTTTGTTGCATCCCCTGGTCTTTGACCATTTTTTAATTCATTTTGTACTTCTGCAAGTATAGAACAAACAATTTGTATTCTCATTTTTCCATCATCTTTTTGAGATTCTGTGCTCGCATTTACCATTTAAAACTTCCTCCTTAATAATCTTTTTTGTCTCTGATTTCAAAGGCAAAATAAGATTTATATGGTTTTAATTTACACTTACCTTTCACTTCATTTGTTTTTTCATCAAAATAAAGAACTGGCTTTACCTCTTCTGTATTTTCTGGATCTATAATACATATAGGTCTTTTCAAATTTGGCGTATAGCGAAAATCTTTATATTCTGTTTCTGTTTCAGTATACAAACTATCAAGCTTTAGTGGCATTGGCTTTTTAGAAATAGAAATCTTATTTTCTTCCAAAATTGCCATATTTACAACAACTCGTTCTTTTGCAAAAGACAAAATTACCAATTGGTCTTCATTTTCTGATGGATTGTCTACATAAAATGTCTTTCTAATATTTTCACCTCTTAATTCTTCAGAAAAATCTAATCTTTGTATTGTATATTTTGGTGAATCTGGTAAAAATTCTTTTTCTGTTTTATTTACTTGGTATATTACTGTTCTAACACCTTTAGGATCTGTTATACTAAAGTGTTTTCCTTGCCACATATCCATTTATGACACCCCTCTTCTATGATTATATACATAGCTTGTCTTTTGCATGCCCACTTCTAATTATACTCAAAAACAAGCTTTTTGTCAACACAAAATTATGTTAATTTATTTAATATTATATATTATACTTGCTCTCTTGGATTAAAAGAAGAAACTTCTTGTAATTTTTTATAAAGTTCTTCCTCCTCTTTTGTCAATTCACGTGGTACTATAATCTTAACTTCGGCAACTAAATCGCCTCGTTTTCCTTGTTCATTATAATAACCTTTATTAGGAATTTTTAATCTTTCGCCACTCTGAATTCCTTTAGGTATATATATTTTAGTTTCACTATCAATTGTAGAAAGAGTTACTCTAGCTCCTAAACTTGCTTCTGATGGAGTAATCAATAAGTCTGTATATAAATCCACACCATCCAATTTAAATTTTTTATTATTTTGAATATCAATCTTTATATACAAATCTCCATTTTTTCCGCCATTCCTTCCATTTTTGCCTTGCCCTATTAGCCTTATCTTTTCACCATCTTTTATACCTTTTGGTATATTAATAGTAAAAACTTTACTCTTTCCAGTTACATCTTTTAGTGCTATCTTTTTTTCAGTACCGAAATATGCCTCTTCCAAAGGTATTTTTATTTCTGTTTCTACATCTTCACCACGAATAGAGCTTAATGTTTGAGTCTTTTCGAAATTATTATCTACACTTCCTAAAAAAATTTGAAAAATAGATTCCTTTCCCTTTAAATCTTTTTGTTTCATTTTTATATTATGAGAATTCCAAGTTCTATCATACTTTCTTTTTGTAGATGGAACTGATAATATTCTATAAGCTTCATTAATATCCTTAATTTTCTCTTCTGCTTTATCATCACCAATATTTAAATCTGGGTGATACTTTTTAGCAGCAATTCTATAAGCCGATTTTATTTCATCTATTGATACTCTAGTTGTTTCCAACCCTAGCAAATTATAATAATCTTTAAATATCATTGAACATCCTCCAAGTATAAATTGGTATTTCTATTATACCATAAATCTGAAAAAAATCTATACTTTTATTTATTTTTTTCAGATTTCACATAATCCTTCGCAATTTCAAAGAATTTCATACCATTTGAAGCCTTAAAAAGAATTACATCACCAGATTTAACATTATCAATCAAGTATTTTAATATCTCATCTTTATTCTCAAAATAATACGCTTTTTTGCTATCAAGACTAACTTTTTTCACTTGTTCAAAAATAAATTTAGCATTATCACCACAACATAATAAAATATCAACATCACTATCTAATACAGCATCACCTATTTTTCTATGCATTTCTTCAGCAAAATTACCCAACTCAAAAACATCACCTAATACAGCAATTTTTCTTCTTCCCTTATACTCATCCAAGCACCTCAAAACAGCTGTAATAGACTCAAAACTTGCATTATAAGCATCATTTATAACTGTAACACCATTTTTTAAATTTTCAACTTCCATTCTTTTTTTGGTCAAAGAAAAACTCTCTATCCCATTTTTTATTTTCTCATTCTCTATACCTAAAATCTTTCCGACAAGAGTCGCACATAAAGCATTATATACAAAATGTACTCCACCAACAGGAACTTTAACTAAAAAAGATTTTTCTATTCCATTTTCAACCACATGACAATTAAACTCACTACTATTTTCTTCTAATATTATATTATCTGCCCAAACCTCACCACGATTCTCAATTCCAAAACAGTGAATTTTTAATTCTCCATTATTTAAATTTTCCTTATTCCATTCATCTAGTAAATCATTATCACAATTAATAATTATTTCTTTTTTTTGCATTCCCTCCAATATTTCCAATTTTGATTTTAATATATTTTCCCTTGAACCCAAATTACCAATATGTGAAGTTCCTATATTCGTTATTACTGCCAAATTAGGCTTTGCAATATTAGTTAAAACTCTAATCTCGCCAAAATGATTCATCCCCATTTCAACTACAGCAACCTCTTCGTCAGTTAATCTAAGTAAAGTCAATGGTACACCTATATGATTATTATAATTTCCCATTGTTTTTAAAGTTTTATATTTTTGCGAAACAACACTAGCTATCATATCTTTTGTGCTAGTTTTTCCAACACTACCAGTAATAGCAATCACTTTTAAATCTTTTCCATATAAATCCCTTTTATATGTGGCAATTTTCTGTAAAGCTTCCAAGGTATTATCTACAACTATAATCGTTTTATTAGACCATTTTCTTAATGCCTCTTTGTCTAACTTTATCTTATTTATAATAACTACCTCTCCACCATTTTTAAAAGCTTCTTCCCAATATTGGCTACCATCTATTGTATCAGCTTTTATTCCAATATAAGTATCACTTTTTCTCATAATACGTGTATCATAATTAAATTCACCACAAACAAATTCCAAATCCCCCTGCAATAGATCTCCTCCAGTTATTTTTAAAATATCTTTTACTTTTAATTCTTTCAACATATTATTCAAGACCTTTCTTAACTTTATATAAATATAGTTTATTTTATTTTTTTCATTTTATTATAAAAAACAAGAAAAATCAAGCATTCAATTTTAGAACAAAAGTGGACATTAATAATATTAGCACTTATTAGAACATTTTAAAGTCCGCGTCTTTGTTCTCGCACAGAAATTTGCTTTGCAAATTTCTGTGCATTGTTATTTTTTATATTATATGGAAGTTCTTTGAACTTCCATATAATATAAAAAAAGACCTAGCATAAAACTAGATCTTTTATCAAATTACTTTAATGCTTTTTTCTTAATGATTATTATTCCTACTGCCAAAACAACTAATACTGTTATTCCTAATACAGTATATAGAATTAAACTTTTTGAAATACCCGTTGGTGGATGTATAATAATATCTTCTGGATAATGGAAATCTGGTTCCTTATTTGTACCCGGATTTTTATTATTTACATCTGCTGGATCTGGTTGATTTGGATTAAAGTTACCTAATGTTTCTCCAAAAGTCCCATTAGTATCTTGCTTATAAATCTCTCTACCCCATGTCTTTGTAACTTCAACAATTTCAGTCCAATCAGAATATTTCATATCATCCTGTGTAGGAGTTAATGTTCTATTTACTAATAGTTTTGTAGGTTGACTTGTTTGACCAGGTTTAAGTGCTGACCTGTCAAAATATTGTCCTAATAAAACTGTTGTATATGTAGAATCATTCGTACTAGAATTTGTCAATTTTTCCTTTACATCTTCTGCTATCCATTTACTAGCATCTGTTTTCCAATCCATCTTATTCCATTTGTAATCACTATTCTTTGTTGAATCAGTCAACATTTGGCTATTATCATCATAGAATAATTCATTATCAACATAGTTTATCATATTAGAAACTGTAACTCGTACAATATTACTATCCGTACCCCTAGTTCCATTTCTATAATAATCTTTAGTATTATAATCAAGTTCACTTTTATTAGTTACTGTAAATCCATACTCTACATACAATTCTGCTCTTTGTAAAATTTCAGAATCCAATTCCATCTCTAATGAACCTTTTACAGCTTTTTGTGTCTTGCTAGTTCTTCCTGTTGATGGCAAATATTTTACATTAGGTACATTCATATCTGCACTAGGTACAATTTCTTTTATAGTATTTCCATCACTTGATTTTAATAATATTTTATTTATCTTATCATCAACTTGTACTTTATATCTCGCTCTTTCTACAATTCCAAAATCAATATTATTAATTGTGTAATCAGGTTCTGCTGCATTTTCTGCATTTTCAGTAAACCTATTATCTTTTTCATATAAGAATTCCATACTTGGTGTAAATGCATCTATTTTTAAATTAGAATCAATACTTGTATCATATTTTAAATGTTGAACATTATCACCATTAGCCCAAGTCTTTTCTATATCTGTCCTTTTTTTAGAACCATCATTTAGCATTGATAATTTATAATACTCATCAAAATTATCATAAACATCCATTGCATCAGAATATCTTGTATTTACATTTTCTTTATACCAATTAACATTATGTGATTTATAATTACTGCTCTCTCTATTTTTATCATAGATAGTTGCCTGATATTGTTGCACTGGATATTGAGCATTTCCATATTGATAAACAACTACATAATTACCTGGAAGAAATCCCGACAATTCATATGAACCATCATTTTTTGTTTCAGTAGTCAACTCTGAAATTCCACTATCTGCGTATCTATATGCAACATTAGCAACATTGCTATTTGCACCAATATCTATTAGTTTTACTTTTACACCACTAACTCTTTTTGTATCTTGACTATTTAAGATTCCGTCACCTTTTCTTTCTTGACCTTCCTTAAATTCTTGATCTGTATGATCTTCAAACACTACACCACTTGTAATTCTGGTTTTACTTGAAATCATCAAATTAACATCTGGTGCCCAACCCAAATCATCTTCAACAGTTTGAAGTCTTCTACTTGGATCTGCATTTCCAACAGCAGAATCATTATCTATAGCTGTATATGGTTTTCCATTTTTTTGTGCAGAACATGAATTTATTTCACTAACATTAGCTGCAATATTCACACCCTGACCAGGATTTAAGTTTACTAAACTTAATAATTTTTCTTGATTAACTTGATATCTTACATATATTGTAGTATTTGAACCAATATTAATATTTACTTTATTGTATTCATTATTATATTTTTCAACACTACTATATTGAACTCCTTGTCCATAATTAATCACACCTGCATTTTTATCAATACTTGCACTATTTGATACACCTACTAACGTTAATCCACTATCAAAGTAATTTACAATATTATTAACTGTTGTATTTATTGATGTATTCTGGTTTTGAACCACTATCTCATATGTCAAATATAATTTTAATGATTCTTGGTTTTGATTATTATATAAAATATCTGACTTATATAATTCTCTTTCAAGTGATTTGTTATAAACATCACTCATTCTAACTTTTATATCAAAATTATCATTTCTATTATATTCATAAACATGTGAATACGTTTTACCATAATCTTGTCTTGTTAAATCAACTTGAGCTGCATATAATTTATCTTTTATTGCCATATCTGGTAAATCTCTTTCATAGATTCCAAAATTTACGTTTGAAATAGTTTTATCAACAATATTTTGCTTAGAAAGATCATATTTAGCATTTTGTGTACTAGCAGTTATATGATATTTATCATTTGCATAATAAGTATTGTCATAAGAATGACCCTTATCATCTTTTGCATTTGTTTCATAAATTACCTTACTTTCATATCTACCCTCATTTGGATATTGAGAATATTTATATTCAACAGTACTTCCAGATACACTATTATTAATACTTCTTCCATTAGCATCTATCTTTGAATTTGATGTTACAGTTGAATACTTCCAATTCATATATGATCTATCTTCTGAAGATTCTGAGGCCTTTGAACCATTATTTGCAAAACTTGTTGCAACATTTTCGTATTTAATACCATTATATTCAAATATTACTTTATAACTACTCAATTCAGTTTTTGCTATTTTCAAATCTTCTCCATAGAATTTATATTTACCATCTTTTCCTGTTGAATTTCCTCTACTATCATATCCAGAAGAAACTTCAGCAACTTTTTCATCACCCTTTTTCAAGATAACTCTAACACCATTTATGCCTTCGCCATCTTCACAAATATCATTTCTAATATTAGTTTTTCCTTTTCCTCCATCTAAGAATACAGTACCTTCAATATCAACAGATTCTGCTTTATTTGGTACAGTAACTGTATCATCATCAACAAGAGTAATTCCATTTGCATTTTCTACATAATATCCAGTTGGCGCTTCTACTTCATAAGCTTCATACTCACCATTTCTAAGATTTTCTAATTTTATCATACCTAATGCATCTGTAACAAATATATTTGCTTTTTGCTTTGTACTTCTTAAAAGTATTGCTATATCACTATATTTAATGTCTCTAAAACATTCTTTTTTTCTATCATACACCTGAAATTTATTGTCTATAAGTTCTTTAATTTTTTTTGCAACAAATTTTGCTTCTAATTCTATATCTTCATAATGCTCTTCTTGTTCCTCTTCGTCTTGTTTTTCTTTTGTATCTATTAAATAAACTTCTGTATTTAAGTTTTGTTCCGGCTTTTTATAGTCTGTTGCTCCTAGATTTAAATATTCTTCATGATTATAATTTACATTCCCTAAGTTCTCACTCATAATATTTTGAAAAATTAAGTTTGTGAAGTCCAATATATTTTCTCTACTTCTAAAATTTTTAAACAACTGAATTTTTAAATTATCATCATTATTTGTTATAGTATTTTTATATGTATTATATTTACTTAAAAATAACTCTGGCATTGCCTGCCTAAATTTATATATACTTTGCTTTACATCTCCAACCATAAATAAATTTTTACCATTTGAAATAGCAGTCATTATATATTCTTGTACTAAGTTACTATCTTGATATTCATCTATTGCAATTTCTACAAATTTTTCTTGATATCTTTTGGCAACATCTGTTTTTACTAAGTTATTATTATCATCTTCTTTAAGCAATATTTCTAATGCAAAATGCTCTATATCACTAAAATCAACAATATTTTTTTCTTGTTTTTTCTTAGAAAATTGAAGCTTAAATTCTAAAATTAGATTTTGTAGTTTTTTTAATATTTTATACATATCATAAATGTCCAAATTTGATTGTTTTGAATCACTTAACAATATTTTTTCAAGTTTTGCCTTAAATTTCTTTTTAACACTGTCTCTTATTTCTTTTGCTTCTTCTTTAAATTCATTATTGGCATTTATTCTTGGCCATTTTTCAAATGTCATTGTTTGAAATGTTGTAAATGCTTTATCCCAATTATTTATATTTGCTTTTAAAATTTCT
>OLWB01004012.1_pt1 | contig 10025 bp, 4 predicted proteins | sample 1673331 | NCBI WGS metagenome assembly OLWB01 (sample SAMEA3178943, study PRJEB25190) | human gut metagenome | biome: human gut; feature: human-associated habitat; material: faeces | place: Austria | collected 2013 | reverse complement strand
ATATTCAGGAAGCTGGTTCTTATCGGATTACGATTGACCAGTTGAAAGAGACGATCTCGATTGTGAAACAATAAAACAAGAATTCAAGATGAAGAAAATAATATACTTGGCAGCTGCTTTCCTGTGCATGGCTTGCAGTGATGATCATGAGTCGGACCAGCAGCATGGAGGAGCTTCGGGAAGTGTGACCGAAGTGACTCCGGTAACATCGGACTTAAGTGTCGGCCTGTCGACGGATAAGGCTTTCTATAAACCGGGAGAAAAGGTGGTATTTACAGCAGACAACGCTCTGCCTGCCGGAACCAAAGTACGTTATCGCCTTTCGGGTGAAACGGTCGGAGAGGAGTCGGTAAACGGTACCGGCTGGACGTGGCAGCCGCCTGCCACCGATTTCAAAGGATACATGGCAGAGGTTTACCGTCAGGAAAATGGCACGGATGTGATAGTCGGCACGATTGCGGTAGATGTATCCAGTGACCCGGCACGTTTCCCGCGCTACGGTTTTGTCGCTGATTTCAGTCAGGAGAAGACAACTGCGAAGACGCAGGAAGAGATGGCATATCTGAACCGTCACCATATCAACTGGGTGCAGTTTCAGGACTGGCACAATAAGCACCACTGGCCGTTGGGCGGCACACGCACGCAGTTGGACGAGGTATATATGGACATTGCTAACCGTGAGGTTTATACAAGTTCGGTGAAGAACTACATTGAAGCACAACACCGTTTCGGTATGAAATCCATGTTCTACAATCTTTGTTTCGGAGCCTTGAAAGATGCTGCCGCGGATGGAGTAAAGGAAGAATGGTACTTGTTTAAGGATGCTTCTCATACCACTAAGGACAGTCACGACCTGCCGGGCGGATGGAAAAGTAATATCTATCTGGTAGACCCTTCCAACAAGGAATGGCAGGAATATCTTGCCGAAAGGAATGACGATGTGTATGCTAATTTCGCCTTCGACGGTTATCAGATAGACCAGTTGGGAAGACGCGGTACTCTTTACGATTACAGCGGTACTCCTGTCAACCTGCGCGAGGGATACGCCTCTTTTATAGAAGCGATGAAGCAGGTTCATCCGGACAAGAGTCTGGTGATGAACGCAGTCAGCCGTTACGGTGCCCGCCAGATAGGGGAGAGCGGCAAAGTCGATTTCTTCTATAATGAAGTATGGGCGGATGAGGCCGACTTTACCAATCTGAAAGCTATTCTTTATGAGAATGGAGTATATGGTAACTACCGGTTGAATACGGTTTTTGCAGCCTACATGAATTATAACAAGGCAGATAACCGGGGAGAGTTTAATACGCCGGGTATCTTGCTGACGGATGCCGTAATGTTTGCTTTGGGTGGTTCGCACCTCGAACTAGGAGGCGATCATATGCTGTGCAAGGAATATTTCCCGAATGAGAACCTGACCATGAGCGAAGAGCTGAAAACGGCGATGGTTCATTACTACGACTTCCTGACGTCGTATCAGAATCTGCTTCGCGACGGAGGAACAGAGAACAGCATCACCATGAACTGTACCAACGGCGAAATGAAGTTGAATGTATGGCCTCCCCAACAAGGGTCGGTCACTACCTATGCCAAACAGGTGGGCGACAAGCAGGTGATACATCTCCTTAACTTCTCGCAAGCGAACAGCCTGAGCTGGAGAGACGTGGACGGCACTATGCCGGAACCGGCTTTGATTACGAAAGCGGCTTTGCAGATGAATCTGCCGGCAAAGGTGAACAAGCTGTGGGTAGCATCGCCGGATGTACACGGGGGAGCTTTGCAGGAGCTGGCTTTTACACAAGAGAACGGAGTCGTTTCTTTCACTTTGCCTTCTCTGAAATATTGGACCATGATTGTAGCTGAATAAGGTGGCTGAGACAGAATGAATAAAATGACAGGTATGAAGATTAGATACAGGTTTTGGGTGTGGGCACTGTGCCTGATGTTTCCAACGCTGGTATGGGCGGAAAATGCGGTACGTACATGCACCTCTTTTACACAGCAAGGGCGCCGGGTGACTTTTCACCTGGCGGACAGCGCTGCGTTGCAGTTGCAGCTTTGCAGCCCTTCGGTAGTCAAGGTCTGGTTTTCGCCGGACGGAACACTGCAACGGAAAAATGCTTCCTTCGCAGTGATCAACGAAGAGCTGGAAGACGTGGGAACAGTACATGTGGATGAGCAGGCAGCCTGCTACGAGATTTTCACGGCGAAATTGCGTATCCGCGTGAATAAGTCTCCGTTGAGTTTGCAGATATTCGATAAGTATCAGAAGCTTTTGTTCAGCGACTATGCTGACAAAGGACACGTGAACGAGGGGACAAAGAAAGTGGAATATAAGGTACTCCGCCGAGACGAGCACTTCTTCGGACTCGGAGAGAAAACGGGGAAGATGGACCGCAGAGGTGAGTCTTATAAGATGTGGAACAGCGACAAGCCCTGCTACAGTGTAGTGGAAGACCCGCTCTACAAAAGTATTCCTTTCTTTATGAGTAGCTACCGGTATGGTATTTTTCTGGATAATACGTATAAGACAGAGTTCAAGTTCGGTACCGAGAGCCGTGACTACTATAGCTTCGAAGCACCGGATGGCGAAATGATTTATTATTTCATCTTCGGAAAAGATTATAAAGAAATCATCGGTCAGTATGCCGGCTTGACGGGCAAACCCATTATGCCTCCGAAATGGGCACTGGGCTTTGCTCAGTGCCGGGGACTGCTTACCAGCGAGAAACTGAGCCGTGAGATAGCCGAAGGATACCGTCAGCGCGGAATCCCTTGCGATATCATCTATCAGGACATCGGCTGGACAGAACATCTGCAGGACTTCGAGTGGCGGAAAGGAAACTACACGGACCCGAAGAAAATGCTGTCCGACCTGAAAGAAATGGGATTTAAAGTCGTGGTATCACAAGACCCGGTCATTTCACAAGCCAACAAGAAGCAGTGGGAAGAAGCCGACCGTCTGGGTTACTTTGTGAAAGACAGTACCGACGGCAAGAGTTACGACATGCCCTGGCCCTGGGGAGGCAACTGCGGAGTAGTGGACTTTACCTTGCCCGCCGTAGCCGACTGGTGGGGAGCATATCAGCAGAAGCCTATTGATGACGGCATCTCCGGCTTCTGGACGGATATGGGCGAACCGGCATGGAGCAATGAGGAGCAGACCGAACGCCTTGTGATGAAACATCATCTGGGCATGCACGATGAAATCCATAACGTCTACGGACTGACCTGGGACAAGGTAGTGAAAGAACAATTTGAAAAGCGTAACCCCGACCGTCGTGTTTTTCAGATGACCCGTGCCGCTTATGCGGGCTTGCAGCGCTATACGTTTGGCTGGACAGGCGATTGCGGCAATGGTGACGATGTTTCGCAGGGATGGGGGCAACTGGCCAATCAGATTCCGGTGATTCTTTCTGCCGGACTGGGATTAATTCCGTTTACCACCTGTGACATTACCGGGTATTGCGGAGACATTGAAGACTATCCCGCTATGGCGGAACTTTATACCCGCTGGATACAGTTCGGCGCATTCAATCCTCTGAGCCGCATTCATCATGAGGGCGACAACCCGGTAGAACCCTGGCTCTTCGGACCGGAAGCGGAAAAGAACGCAAAGGCAGCCATCGAACTGAAATACCGCTTGCTGCCTTATATTTATACGTATGCCCGCGAAGCTCACGACACAGGTTTACCGATCATGCGTCCGCTCTTCATGGAGTATCCGATGGACATGGAGACTTTCTCTACCGATGCCCAGTTCCTTTTTGGACAGGAACTGCTGGTGGCTCCCGTAGTGAAGAAAGGGGCGCGTACAAAGAACGTCTACTTGCCCGAAGGTACCTGGATTGATTATAACAACCGGAAGACGACTTACATCGGAGAGCAGTGGACTACCGTAGAGGCTCCGTTGTCCAGCATTCCGATGTTTGTAAAGCAAGGTTCTGTTATCCCGACTATGCCGGTGATGAACTATACGCATGAGAAGCCTGTCTATCCTTTAATCTTTGAAGTTTTCCCGGCGGCAAAGGGAGAAGAGGCTTCGTTTACTTTGTACGAAGATGAAGGAGAAAATCTCGGTTACCAGCGGGATGAATTTGCCAAAACTCCCGTTCGCTTCCGGACGGATGAGGACGGTTATCATCTTTCGGTTGGTGCCCGTGAAGGGAAAGGCTATACAGTGCCCGGTCCCCGGAACTTTGTTTTCCGCATCTATCTGAAGACAGCTCCCAAAGGAGTGACCGTTCAGGGTACGAAAGTAAAGAAAGTGAAGCCGGAACGTTTGGAAGAGAATATGGATAGTGATACCGAAAGCTTAGTGTGGAGCTGGGATAAGGAGACTGGCATTTGCAGTCTTCGTATGCCGGATCGGGGGGAAGAGAGTCAGATTTCCCTGCATATATAGTCTGGATTCGGCTCACTTTTTGTAAGTGTAAAAGTAAAAAGTATCTGCCGTCTGTACCAGAACGCTCATAAGTAGTTAGCTTATAGTGATTGGTTGCAGGACGGCAGATACTCTTGTTTTTGTTTCCCGGCTTGAAACACTTAGTTTCATTGCTTGAAACACTTTGTTCCAAGCAATGAAACTAAGTGTTTCAACGGTTGAAACTAATCATGAAATTACTAGCTTGTTTCTTTGCGATAGTTTGCTTCAGTGGACCTGACTTCAGTAGACCGTAGCTTTTATCTTAGTTGATAAATTCGTAGCCTTTGAGTTGGTATCTCTTGATCTTGCAACCTTTCGTTCTCGTCAGCTTTACCTTTCCTTTAGCCGCATTCAAGGTGACTTGATTGAACTGTCCTTTTTGGAAATCATAGCTTATACCGTCATCCTCGAAAAGCTGGCAGGTAGCGGTCGGAGTACCATACACTTTGCAGTTCAGGTTGAATACGGTTTGTGCATCTACATAGGGAACAGGCTCGGCAAGAGGCAACAGTGTTCCCTGACGTACGTAGAGTGGCAATTGATTGAGTTCGGTTGTAATCTCATATTCACGGTTGCCTTCATACTTTTCGTTGGTATTGAAGTTATACCAGGTTCCTTCCGGGAAGTAGACTTTCCGTGCTTTCTTATTCTCATACAGGGGAGCCGCCATCAGTCCGTCGCCGATCATGTATTGGTCGCTGATCGTGCGCAGGCGTTCATCCTTCGGGAAATCCATCAGCAGCGGGCGGAAAGGAGGCGTTCCTTCTTGCTGGTATGTGTGGAAAGCTGCATAAAGATAAGGAATCAACTCCATGCGCAGGTTGATCAGCGTGCGGGCATATTCCTCATATTGCTTTGCTTCCGGCAGGAACTCGCCCCGTTCGTTCTTTCCACGGTCGAATTGCAGCCAGGGGGCATATTGCAGATACCATGCGTTCACCATTGCTTGTGGAGAAAGAATCACCGTTTGCAGGCGATGGAAGAAATCTTCGGCAGAGTGAGCTTCGCGTACTTCGGGACACCACAACAGCCCTCCGAATGCGGAGTTGCAGAGTGCCTGAATGTATTCTTTGGGATCGTATGTGTCACTGTAGAGCACGGCGCTGCGTGAAGACATAAACATGCCGGACGAACGGTAATCCTGATAAGTACGGGTGTTCTTGGCACGGTAGATGCTGTCCATCGCGTTTACGTAGAGAGAACCGAATACCTGGTGCATCTGTTCACCGTCGATACCCGAAGGGAATTGCGCCAAATCCGGGAAGCACCATGTGGCAGAGGCGAATGAGATATTCGAGTTGTCACATTCGTCCAGTTTGAAGCCGGAGATACCTTCATCTATCAGTGTGCGGTGGTAGTCGGTGAATATCTTGTGTGCCTCCGGTTTGATAAAGTCAGGTACCAGTCCGTTCCATACGAGGAAGTCGCCTGAGTAAGGTTCCAGTGCCTTCCGGATGGGGGAGCTGGGGTGTACGTAGGCGTGTTCCCACAGGTTGACCTTGTATCCTTTCTCTTGGAGCCGGGTCAGCATTTCTTTGTGCTGCGGGAATCGGTCTTTGCTCCAGATGTAAGAGCAGGAATAAGTGGCTGTCTGCCATCCCGGTTCGAGTCCTAATACGTCACACGGGATATTGTTGTTGCGGAAGTAATCGGCAAAACGCATCACGGAGTCCTGCGTAGCATCTCCTTTCACACGGTATTTGAATCCGAGTCCCCACATCGGAGGGAGACATCCTCCGCCGGAGAGAAGATTGTATCTCTTCACTACGTCCAGCACTTCCGGTCCGGTGATGACGAATACTTCGATACCTTTTGCACCGGGGACATCGATAAATATTTTGTTTCCGTTGCTCCTGTTCTTATACAGGTCTTCCGTAGTGGTAGCGATATGCTTTCTTTCTTCTATTCTTTGCTGACGACTGTGTTCGGTTTTCTGGTTGGAACCGCACAGAAAAGTAGTATACCGTGCTGTGTTGACCAGAATGCCGTATCCTTTGGTAGAGACATAAAATGTCTGCGGGGCATGCGTGTATCCGAGTCCGTTCAGTGGATTGTCATTTACTATCGGACGTTTGCGCAGACCGCGCTGACCGAAAGTTTCGAATTGAAGTCCGAAACCGTAGATTTGTTCATTGTCTTCCAGGGGAACTTCAATCAGGCATCCCCGGTCGGTTATCTTTATCTGCACGTCTTCGGCATCAAAAGGCAACTTGGCTGCAGGAAGTGCCTTCATTGCTTCTATGACAGGCTTGCCACCAAACAGGGAATAGGGGGTGAAAGTATCAATCTCTCCCTTTTGCAGTTTGATAACTCCCGGAGCAATCTCTTTTTGGGCGGACACTTGTACGGTGGAGATGAGCCCTGCTGTAATCAGGAAAAGGTAAAGTAATAGTTTTTTCATTGCAGTTTATTTTTATCATGGTTACATTTATATAAGACTCTCAAGAGATTCTTTACCACTAAAAAGCTATGTGGAAATATTGCAAATATAAGAATAAAGTATCTTTGAACCTGCGTTTTTCATCTGCAATAGACGGGTTGTCAGGCGTTAATACTTGATATTGTCAGCTGTTAACGTCTGACATGACAGGTATTAATATCTGAAGCGACAAACATTAATACCTGAGACGACGGATATTAATGCCTCAAATTTCCGTTATTAATATATTGAGAATCAGTTGTGTATGTTTGGGGAGAGATCTGTTTCCGCTTGAAGTGAGTATTTCTTTTTCTATTCTTATCAAAAATTCGTAATATTGCATTCCATAAAGGAACATCTGGTGCAGTGCATTTGCCGGATATCACCTATTGGAAAAGAATACTGAAACACTGAAATAAATAAAACCATGAAAAAGAATTGTTTTCTCCTTCTCTTCTTACTTTGTGCTTGCCTTGTTCAGGCGCAGAATACTTATCGTACCGACAAGGACATTGCTTATGTATCTGGTTCCGAAACGGATGCTTACCGTCTGGAACGTTGCAAACTGGACATCTATTATCCCGAAAATAAGAAGGATTTTTCAACCATCGTATGGTTTCACGGTGGTGGTATGGAAGGCGGAAGCAAGTTTGTGCCCAAAGAATTGACAGATCAGGGCTTCGCGGTAGTAGCGGTCAATTATCGTCTGAGTCCGAGAGCTAAGAATCCGGCTTATATAGAAGATGCTGCCGAAGCTGTGGCGTGGACATTTAAGAATATCGAGAAGTACGGAGGCCGCAAGGACCGTATCTTTGTTTCCGGTCATTCGGCGGGAGGTTATCTTACGCTGATTCTGGCAATGGATAAGAAATATATGGCTGCATACGGAGCAGATGCGGACAGTGTAGCCGCTTATCTTCCGGTGAGCGGGCAGACAGTCACTCATTTTACAATCCGTAAAGAGCGCGGACTGCCGAATGGAATCCCGATTATTGATGAATTTGCACCGGTAAATAAAGCCCGTAAAGATACGGCTCCGGTTGTGCTGATAACGGGAGACAAGAATCTGGAAATGGCAGACCGGTACGAAGAGAATGCACTGCTGGCATCGGTATTGAAGAATATCGGCAATCGGAAAGTCACCCTGTACGAGCTTCAGGGATTCGACCACGGACAGGTACTCGGCCCTGCCTGCTATCTGATTGTTAATTATGTGAAGAGGTTTAAATAAGATGTCTCCGGTTATGCAAAGAGCAGGTCATAGAAGGAAAATATCCGGTACATGTTACATTTTTCATAGGCTATGAATCATTTATTATATTCAGAATAGGAGGGATTGCCTACATTTACTCCGATTTTATAAACTACTAACTACTAATAATAAATGATTATTGCTATGAAGACATTAAACAGCAGAATCACACTGACTCTTTTTATTCTTGTTTCTTCTCATCTGCTGGCAATGGCAGGAGATGTATCTTTTAAAGTAACGAAGAAGTATCTGAACTTCCCTGTTTCTCATGCCGAAAATAGGGCGAAAATGACTTTTGAAGTAAACGGCAAGCCGGATTTGTCCGTCGTTATTCGTCTGGCGCCGGATAAAGCCGAGTATTGGGTATTCAAAGATGTATCGGCCTTCAAAGGAAAAACAATCAAGATAACCTACGAGGGCAATGAAAAAGGACTCAGCCAGATATACCAGTCGGATGAAATCGCAGGACAGGATAGTCTGTATAAGGAAAAGAATCGTCCGCAGTTCCACTTTACTACCCGGAGAGGTTGGATCAATGACCCTAATGGACTGATTTATTATGAAGGTGAGTATCACTTGTTCTACCAGCATAATCCTTTCGAAAGAGACTGGGAGAACATGCACTGGGGCCATGCAGTCAGCAAGGACCTGATACATTGGACCGAATTGCCGGACGCTTTGTATCCCGACCATTTGGGAACAATGTTCTCCGGTTCGGCAGTAATCGACTATGATAATACCGCAGGATTCAATAAAGGCAAGACTCCCGCCATGGTTGCTGCCTTCACGGCTGCCAGCAGTGACAGACAAGTGCAGGGAATAGCATACAGTCTGGACAAAGGACGTACATTCACGAAGTACGATAAGAATCCGGTAATTAACTCCAAGGAGAAATGGAACTCTCAGGATACACGTGACCCTAAAGTGTTCTGGTATGCTCCTTCCAAACATTGGGTGATGGTGCTGAACGAACGTGACGGACACTCTATTTATACATCTGCCAATCTTAAAGACTGGAAATACGAAAGTCATGTTACAGGTTTCTGGGAATGCCCCGAGTTGTTCGAATTGCCGGTTGATGGTGACAAGAACCACACGAAGTGGGTGATGTACGGTGCCACCGGTACTTATATGCTGGGTTCTTTCGACGGTAAAGTATTTACGCCCGAAGCAGGAAAATACTGCTATACCACCGGAAGTATCTATGCAGCCCAAACCTATAACAATATTCCGGCAAGCGACGGCAGACGCATTCAGATAGGCTGGGGAAGAGTTTCTCATCCGGGAATGCCTTTCAATGGAATGATGATGCTTCCCACGGAATTGACTTTACGTACCACTAAAGACGGTATCCGCCTTGTCAGTGTGCCGGTAAGAGAAACCGAATCTTTATTCACTCCTGTCCATTCATGGAAATCTCTGACTTCGGACGAGGCAAACCGCAACCTGAAAGAATTTTATGATGCCGATTGTCTTCGCATCAAGACAACTATCAAGCTGTCTCACGCCACCGATGCGGGCTTTAACTTGTTCGGACAGCGAATGATTGGCTACGACATGAACTCCAATACGCTGAACGGCCATTTCTACTCTCCGCAAGACCCGACCAGCATGGAACTGACTGCCGATATTTACATAGACCGTACCACAATCGAAGTCTTTATAGACGGTGGGCTGTATTCTTACTCTATGGAACGCCGTCCGGACAGGAACAATAAAGAAGGTTTCCATTTCTGGGGAAATCGTATCGAAGTCAAGAACCTCGAAGTATTCTCGGTGAAATCTATCTGGTAAATAGTGAATGGACAAAGCTTGTAATTAAAGAGACAAAAGCTATCTTTGCTTCTCAGTAATAAACAATAATAGATTGGAACATGAGAACACATAGCGAAGCTTTCCAGTTTGAGAAAGAACTGGAATGGGAAAAT
>OLWB01004009.1_pt1 | contig 10030 bp, 8 predicted proteins | sample 1673331 | NCBI WGS metagenome assembly OLWB01 (sample SAMEA3178943, study PRJEB25190) | human gut metagenome | biome: human gut; feature: human-associated habitat; material: faeces | place: Austria | collected 2013 | reverse complement strand
ACTACAACGACGCTCTTGACGGCATCTCGCTGACCAACACCATCACCCCTGATGGCCTGGGCCGCGACGAGGACGAGCGCATCGGCAACCTGGTCGGCATCCTGGACGCCGGCAACGGCCACGGCCTCTACCACGCGAACATCAACGTTCTGCGCAAGGAGACCATGGAGGACGCCGTCGAGCACCCCGAAAAGTACCCGCACCTGACCGTGCGTGTCTCCGGCTACGCGGTGAACTTCGTCAAGCTCACCAAGGAGCAGCAGCTCGACGTCATCTCCCGTACCTTCCACCAGGGTGCCGTCGTCGACTGATGACCAACCCCGCGAACCGCGGCAATGACTAACTGAAGGGGTGGGGCACGGCTCCACCCCTTCCTTATTTCCCACAGACTTTCGCATCATTTGGAACAGGAGGACAACGATGCCCGCAACACCCACGTTCCGCACCACGACCAGGCATATGCTCAAGGAATCGAAGACCTATGCCTCGCAGACTTTGATGGGTGGCCTTTCCGGCTTTGAATCCCCAATCGGACTCGACCGACGTGACCGCCTTTCCGCCCTGAAATCCGGTGATATCGGCTTCGTCCACTCTTGGGACATCAACACCTCCGTGGATGGACCGGGCACCCGCATGACCGTGTTCATGTCCGGCTGCCCGCTGCGCTGCCAGTACTGCCAGAACCCGGACACTTGGAAGATGCGCGACGGCAAGCCCGTCTACCTTGACGCCATGATCAAGAAGGTCGATCGTTACAAGGACCTGTTCAAGGCCACGCATGGCGGTATCACCTTCTCCGGCGGCGAATCCATGATGCAGCCCGCCTTCGTCTCGCGTGTGTTCCATGCCGCCAAGGAGATGGGCGTGCACACCTGCCTCGATACGTCCGGCTTCCTCAACACGAATTACACCGACGAGATGCTCGAGGACATCGACCTGTGTCTGCTCGACGTCAAATCCGGCGACGAGGAGACCTATCACAAGGTCACCGGCGGCACCTTGCAGCCCACCATCGATTTTGGCCAGCGACTGGCCAAGGCCGGCAAGAAGATCTGGGTGCGATTTGTGCTCGTGCCGGGCCTGACCGACTCCGAAGAGAACGTCGAAAACGTGGCGAAGATCTGCGAGTCCTTCGGTGATGCCGTCGAACACATCGACGTGCTGGGATTCCACCAGCTTGGCCGCCCGAAGTGGCACGAACTGCGCATCCCATACCCGCTGGAGAACCAGAAGGGACCCAACGCCGCCACCCGCGAACGGGTGACCAACCAGTTCAAGGACCACGGCTTCACCGTGTATTAAATTGCAGGGCCGAACCGCGCGTAAATACCACGATTCGGCCCGTTCGCCCATACCCTAGAGATATGGCCGACATCTACGCATTTCCTACGGGAGAGTCCAACGACGGACGCCCCGTGCGCCCTCAGGGTGTGCCGGATGAAGTATGGGCAGCCGTCGAATCCGTCAGCACCATGAAGCGCATCCATGACGTGCGCTATCGGGAGATTCCCGTGCCTTCCACCTTGGCCGATTATGGTATCGGCGTGGAATTCGAAGCGGGAGAGCGTGCCCTCGGCGATGCCTTTTCCGCCGGTCTTGGCAGCGATGCCGAATCACGAATCGCCACAGGCTGGATCATGATGCTTTATGCTCATGAGCTGCGCATTGACTGGGATTCCAACTGGCGTTGCGTGGCGTTCGCGCGACTGCCGCTGGAAACCGCCGAAAACGATTCTCTGACCCCCGGCATGTACTGGGATGACATGTGCGACTATTTCGACGGCATCGAGCCGGATTCGGTATCCGGCACAGTCACCGTGACCCAAAACACGGCTTTTGGCTCGATGGCCGGCTCCACCAGCGCCGGGTGTGAGATTCGCGTCTCATGGACCCCGCTTGACGGGACCGGGCCGGACGGTACTATGGACGCCGGCGCACAAGTCCGCTCGTGGGCCGCATTCATCAGATCCACCATCCGTTTTGAGGAGGATGACGCCAGTTGAGTGACGTCCGTGACACCGAACCCCGACTGCTGAAAGAGCCTCGCGGGGGAGTACCCGATGTCACTTCGACGCTGGACGGCTATCATCGTGTCTGCGATGCGATGGCCGAGGCGACGGGCTCGCTGGCCGCCGACGCCGAACGGGCGTCCGGCTTCCGCTATGGACACGAGGATTGGCTGATTCAGTTCAAACGTGAGGGTGCAGGCATCGCCTTGCTTGATCCCGTCGCCCTGACCCGGGCCGGAGCTGATTGGAATGAATTCAATGACGCCGTGGGCGACGCCACGTGGATTCTGCATGATTCTCTGATGGACTTGCCCGGATTCGCCGAAATCGGGCTCAAACCCAAAGCCCTGTTCGACACGGAAATAGCGGCGCGATTGCTCGGCCTGCACCGCTTTGGTCTGGCCGCCGTCACCGAACACTACCTCGGCATCACGCTAGCCAAAGAGCATTCCGCCGCCGATTGGTCCTACCGTCCGCTGCCGCGCGACTGGCGCAACTATGCGGCGCTCGACGTGGAGGTGCTTATCGAACTTGAAACCATGATGCGTCGTGACCTGAAAGCCGCAGGCAAGGACGAGTGGGCCGCTGAAGAGTTTTCTCACGCTTTGGTTGCGGGCCTTGCCCCGCGCAAACCGCATCCGATTCCTTGGCTGCGTATCTCGCGCATCACCCAGCTGAGTCGTGATCCAAGGGGCTTGGCCATCGCCAAATCCCTATGGGAGGAGCGCGACCGACTCGCCCGGCAATACGATATTGCGCCCAGCCTGTTATTGGCCGATTCATCAATCATCGAGGCGGCGACCAACAAGCCGCACAATGCTGCCCAATTCCGCGCGCTCCGATCCCTGAACGAGCGTGTGCGCATCCATACCGGCACCGAGCAGGACAAAATGTTCGAGCGGTACGCGCCGATTCAGCGTGCGGTCAAACCGAAGGTCTGGAAGCAGGCCATCGATCGAGCCATAGCCCTGAAGCCCACCCAATGGCCTACCATGCCCGCCCCCGAACAGGACGAAAACGGTGTGGTGAACGCGCCCCGATCCATGCGGCTGTGGCAACAGCGCCATCCGGAGCGTTATGACCGTCTGCAACGGGTGCGGCGTGTGATCAACCGCATCGCCGAAGACACCCGCACGCCGGCCGAGATGATCATCAAGCCACAGATCCTACGCAACCTGTGCTGGGTGGAAGACCCGGTGGAAGTGGACGTCGAGACGTTCCTGATCGAGCAGGGCGCAAGGAACTGGCAAGTGAAACTCATTGCACCGTCCGTAAGTGGCGTTATCATGTAGAGGTTGCCTTACGGCAGAACTGTAAGAAATAACGACTTTTGAGGAGTCATTAGCGTGAAGATCAGCGTTCGTAACCTCGAGCCCACCAAGGTGAAGCTCACCGTCACTGTTGAACCGGAAGAGCTCAACCCGTATCTGGATGCGGCCCGTAAGGAAATCGCCAAGCAGGTGAACGTTCCCGGCTTCCGTAAGGGCCACGTTCCCGGCAAGATCATCGACCAGCGCATCGGTTTCGCCGCCGTCGCCGGTGAGGCCGTGAACGACGCGGTCCCGGAGCTGTACTCCAAGGCCCTGGATGAGAAGAAGATTCGTCCGATGGCTCAGCCGGAGTTCGACGTGCAGGATGTTCCGCAGTCCGCCAACGACGAGACCAAGCTGAAGTTCACCGCCACCGTCGAGCGTCGTCCTGACATCGAACTGCCGGAAATCGACGGTCTTGAGATCGCCATCTCCAAGCCGGAAGTCAAGGATGAGGACGTCGACAAGCGCCTCGAGACCCTGCGTCAGCGCTTCGGCACCTTGGTCGGCGTGGACCGCCCGGCCGCCAAGGGCGACTTCGCCAACATCGACCTGACTGCTGAGATTGACGGCGAGACCGTCGACTCCCAGGAAGGCGTGAGCTACGAGCTCGGCTCCAACACCATGCTCGACGGTCTGGACGAGGCCCTTGACGGCCTGTCCGCCGGCGAGGAGACCACCTTCGAAGGCACGCTGGAAGCCGGCGAGCACGAGGGCCAGAAGGCCACCGTGAAGGTCAAGGTCAACTCCGTCAAGGCTGAGGAACTGCCGGAGCTGAACGATGAGTTCGCTTCCGAAGCCTCCGAGTTCGACACTCTGGACGAGCTCAAGGCTGACATCCGCAAGGCTGCCGCTCAGGACGCCGAAGGTCGTCAGGCCACCGAGGCTCGCGATGCCTTCATCGCCAAGCTGCAGGAAGGCCTCGAGATCCCGGTGCCGAAGGGCGTCAAGGCCAACATGGTCGAAGAGCAGCTCAAGGGCATGACCCCGGACCCGGAGAAGGCCACCAAGGAGCAGAAGGCTCAGGCCGAGGAGACCGTGGAGAAGGATCTGCGCGATCAGATGGTGCTCGACGCTCTGGCCGAGAAGCTGGACGTTCAGGTGTCCCAGTCCGACGTGTTCAACTTCCTCGCTTCCATCGCCCAGCAGTACGGCATGGATCCGAACAACTTCATCCAGGCCATCATCAAGAATGGCCAGCTTGGCTCCGCTGTGCAGGAAGTCGGCCGTTCCAAGGGCCTGCTCGCCGGCATGCGCGCCGTCAAGTTCACCGCTGATGGCGAGGTTGTGAACCTCTCCGCCTTCCTGGGCGAGGCCGCTGAGGACGAAGAGTCCGAGTCCGTCGAGGCCGCTTCCGCTGCTGCCGCCGTAGCCGACGAACTGTCCGCCAAGGATGACGCCAAGGATGCTGAGTGAGCATAGCCTCATCGCGTTAGCATGATTGTTTGAGCCCGGAATCGTGTTTCATGGTTCCGGGCTCTTCCTATTCTGGCAAAAGGACTGTTTCTTTGGCTCCCCTCTTTGAGGGGGAGCTGTCGAGCGTAGCGAGACTGAGGGGAGTTCCCAAGGCATACTCGTTGCATAGGGTGCGGAGGTTGACATGCAGCCAACGGTTACTATCAAACGCCTTGGTTGGCTCGCTGCGGCGACCATTGTGCTCGGCGTGCTCATCGGTGTGGGAGCAGGTCTGCTGACCCTGTTGCTCTACGGCGTTGAACATGTGCTGCTCGGCTACATCGAAGGCCCAGAATTGTCTGGTCCATTCGGCGTGCCCGCTGCACGCCGTGCGATATCGGTGACCGTGGGACTCAGCATCGCAGGCATTATCTGGTATCTGATGCGACACAAAACGACTGCGGTGCCCTCAGTCAAGAAGGCCGTGGCGGGAAAGCGAATGCCTTTCTGGCAAACCATTGCGCATGTGGTATTGCAGATTTTCATCGTCGGCTCCGGTGCCTCGATCGGCCGAGAAGTCGCCCCACGCGAACTCGGCGCCATGCTCGCGCAACGTTTCTGCGACCTGTTCCATATCGAGGGCGTTGACGGCATCGACCGGCGCATGGTGGTGGCAGTGGCTGCCGGTGCTGGTCTAGGAGGCGTCTATGACGCGCCACTGGCCGGCATGTTCTTCGCCGTCGAAATCCTGTTGGTAGATGTGACAATCGAAAAAGTTGCGTTTGGACTGGGCATGTCTGCCATTGCCGCATTCGTGGCGGTTGCGATCAAAGGGCATCACCTGTTCTACGACATTACCGCCATGCAACCGGAATCCACGCCAACGTTAATGGTGTTCGCTCTGATCTGCGGTGCGGCATGTGGAGTGGGCGGCGCATTGTTCCGAAAAGGTTCGCAATGGGCGGAAGCGCACAAGCCAACCGGTAAGGCTATTCTGTGGCAGATGCCGCTGGCTGGTCTCATCACCGGTTTGGTGGCGACTGTTGTGCCGCAGGTGATGGGCAACGGCCGTGCCGCAGCGCAACTTGGATTCAGCACATTCATTCCTGAAACCGCCGGCACTGCTGGTGCCATGCAGTCGGCATCTTCAGCGGCCGCCTCTCCATGGAACTTGCTGACGGGCGGCGGTAATGTATCCGATTCGGCCTCTGGCGGGGGAGCGGGCTCTGGAATGGCATCGTTCTGGGCCATGCTTCAGGGTGGGAGCGGCCCTTCTGGATCCGTGATGAACGCCGGTTTCCCGCTGTCCCAGTCCAATATCTGGATGTTGCTGGGTGTGTTGGCACTCACCTTTGTTGCCAAAGCGCTGGTGACGCTGATGACCATTCGCTCCGGTGCGTCGGGCGGTGTGCTGCAGCCCGGCATCGCATTAGGTTCCACGCTGGGTGCGATGCTCGGCCTCGTATGGATACTGATGTTTCCGACCGATTCGGTAACCGCGTGTGCCTTGATCGGTGCGGCTTCGTTGCTTTCGGCCTCACAACAGGCACCGCTTATGGCCATGTGCTTGGTGATGGAGCTCTCTGAAGCGCCGATTACCTTCTTTGTGCCGGTCGGCATGGCCGTGGCCACGTCGTCACTGATATCAAAGTGGTTGCTGAGTCGTAAGTAAATACATATATTCTGGCTCCCCTCTCTGAGGGGAGCTGCCCCGGTCGAAACTCCCCTCAGCCGCCTATGGCGACAGCTCCCCTCAGAGAGGGGAGCCGAGGTAAAGAAAGCTATGTCAGAAAATACAGAAATTCGCTCGGCACTTGAATTGCTTGCCGCTGAGCCGCTCACTGAGCAGATTGACTACTATCGAAAGCCATTCATGGTGTTATGGGCCGCCATTCAGGAGGCAGCCAGCGATGTGGCCGAAGACTACGACTTACCTGCGGATATGGCCCAATTATGGGTGGCCGAACAGATGCGCCAAGTCGCCGATTCACTGGTCGATCGGCTCGCGGAAAAAGCCGTGGCCCATGGTGCCAGCAAGTCCAACGTAGCGCGAGCCGCCGGTGCCAGCCCCGCCAATGCCGCCCGTCGCTTCCCGCGTCTGGGCGACGATGCCGCCTCCCAGACCCGCCTCCTCATTGACGACGTCCTCGACACCCTCGAATAAACCGAAATCCCTACGCTGCCCGCCAAAAAGCACGCGAAAAGCCGCCTTCAGTCGCTTCAAGGCGGTAGTCTGAACAATGTTCGAGTAATTAGAAGGAGAATCAAGGTGAGCAATACCTTTGCGACCTTGCCGGTCATGGCGGGCGATGACGTCCCGGCCGGCCCCGTCGACCCGATTTTCAACCGTCTGCTCAAAGACCGCATCATCTGGATGGGTGAAGAGGTCAAGGACGATATGGCCAACCGCATCTGCGCTCAGCTGCTGATGCTGGCCGCCGAAGACCCGAAGAAGGACATCTGGCTGTACATCAACTCGCCGGGCGGCTCCATCACCGCCGGCATGGCCATCTACGACACCATGCAGCTCATCGAGCCTGACGTGGCGACCGTGGGCCTGGGCATGTGTGCTTCCATGGGCCAGTTCCTGCTGAGCTCCGGTACCAAGGGCAAGCGTTACCTGACCTCGCACGCCCGTGTGCTCATGCACCAGCCTTCCGGCGGCATCGGCGGCACCGCCACTGACGTGCGCATCAACGCCGAGCTCATCATGGACATGAAGAAGACCATGAGCGAGCTGACCGCTGAGCAGACCGGCCACACCCTCGAGGAAATCTACCGCGACAACGAATACGACCACTGGTTCACCGCCCAGGAAGCCCTCGACTATGGCTTCGTGGACAAGCTCGTGACCACGCCGGACACCATCGGCAACAACCAGCAGGGGGAGTGAGACTCATGGCAAGTGAAGAAGCAAAGTTCGCCGCCCGTGCCGACCGCTTGGCCGGCCGTCAGGGCGTAGCCGGTTTCATGCCGGCCTCCGCCCGCGCAGCCCAGCCCGCGCCGACCAACCGTTACATCATGCCGCAGTTCGTGGAGAAGACCCCGTATGGCATGAAGACCCAGGACGCTTACTCCCGCCTGTTCGAGGATCGCATCATCTTCCTCGGCGTGCAGGTGGACGACGCCTCCGCCGACGACGTGATGGCCCAGCTGCTGGTCCTCGAATCCCAAGATCCGAACCGTGACGTGATGATGTACATCAACTCACCCGGCGGTTCGATGACGGCCACGACCGCCATCTACGACACCATGCAGTACATCAAGCCCGACGTGCAGACCGTCTGCCTCGGTCAGGCCGCCTCCGCCGCCGCCATTCTGCTGGCCTCCGGCACCAAGGGCAAGCGCCTGATGCTGCCGAACGCCCGTGTGCTCATCCACCAGCCGGCCATCGACCAAGGCTTCGGCAAGGCCACGGAGATCGAGATTCAGGCCAAGGAAATGCTGCGTATGCGTGAATGGCTGGAGGAGACCCTCGCCAAGCACACCGGCCAGGACGTCGAGAAGATTCGCCGCGACATCGAAGTGGACACTTTCCTGACCGCTCCTGAAGCCAAGGAATACGGCATCGTGGACGAGGTGTTGGAACACCGCCAGTAAAACTTCCGGACATTGCAATACCCTCGGTCGGCAACGACCGGGGGTATTGTATTTCAAGGATGACAATGATAATGCGCAGCGTGGCGGTTCGACGGTGCGGCGCAGTCGGCAAAGGAGAATCATGGGACGTGTGGTGAGCTACAACGAGGACGTACCCCGTTGCACGTTCTGCGGCAAAACCGAACATCAGGTACGAAAACTGGTGGCCGGTCCCAATGCCTCCATCTGCGATGAATGCATCGCCCTGTGCGTGGACATCATCTCCGAGGAGCGTGTCAAAGATGCCGAGGTCAATTCGCTGAGCCTGCCCAAGCCCGCTCAGATCTTCGATTATCTCAACCGCTACGTCATCGGTCAGGAGAACGCCAAGCGCGCATTATCCGTAGCCGTATACAACCATTACAAGCGCGTCAACATGGAGCTTCAGGAGTCCGCTGAGCAGCTTGACGGGAATAACGGGCACAGTGGCCAGACCGGCAAACAAGCCAAGCAATCCGTTCCCACCCAGACGCGTGCTGCCCGCCGCAGCAATGACCCTTTGGCTGACGTCGAGGTCGCCAAGTCAAACATTCTGTTGCTCGGCCCCACCGGCGTGGGCAAAACCTATCTTGCGCAGGCGTTGGCCCGCGTAATGAACGTGCCGTTCGTCATCACCGACGCCACCACCCTGACCGAAGCCGGCTATGTAGGCGACGATGTGGAAACCGTGCTCCAACGTCTCCTCCAAGCTGCGGATGGCGACGTAAGCCGAGCCCAGCACGGCATCATCTACATTGACGAAATCGATAAGATCGCCCGCAAATCCGGTGAGAACACCTCCATCACCCGTGACGTGTCCGGTGAGGGCGTTCAGCAGGCGTTGCTGAAGATCTTGGAAGGAACCATCGCCTCCGTGCCGTTGGAAGGCACGCGCAAGCATAAGGAGCAGGACGTTGCGCAGATGGACACACGCGGCATCCTATTCATCTGCGGCGGTGCGTTCGTGGGGCTGACGGACATTGTTCGCAAGCGATTAGGCCGTCGAGAGACCGGCTTCGGCGCGAATTGGCACGACGCCGACATGAAAGACGAGGAATTGCTCGAACAGGTCAATGCCGATGATCTGGCCGAGTTCGGACTGTTGCCTGAGTTCATCGGACGTTTGCCGGTCACCAGTGTGCTGAAGGAACTTACCGTAGACGATCTGACGGCGATTCTCACCCAGCCAGCCAACGCGCTGATCAAGCAGTACCGTAAACTGTTCGCCGTCGACGGCGTCGATCTGCAATTCACAGAACAGGCCATTCGGGCGATTGCTGATATCGCTATCAAGCAGGGGACCGGCGCACGCGGTTTGCGTTCGATTATCGAACGTACGTTGCAGGACACGATGTTCCAGTTGCCGAGTTTGGATGATGTGAGGCAGGTGATTGTGGACAAGGCGTCCGTAGAGGGTTCCAGCACGCCCAAACTCCTGCGCGAAGCCGTGGATGTGCCGCAGGGACGTCTCAAAGTTGCGCAGTCGGTTTTGCTTGACCGAGTCCGTACACACGAGGCGTGAGGCCAGTAAATACGCCGTTGCGGTAGTGGTCGGGATGGTGCGACTCGCCGCAACACGCCGAGTTGCATTCAGCTGAACGGCGTGTATTATATATCGAGTTGTCTGAAAGACAACATGCGCCAGTAGCCCAGCGGATTAGAGCAGCTGACTACGGATCAGCAGGTCGCAGGTTCGAA
>OLWB01004005.1_pt1 | contig 10046 bp, 9 predicted proteins | sample 1673331 | NCBI WGS metagenome assembly OLWB01 (sample SAMEA3178943, study PRJEB25190) | human gut metagenome | biome: human gut; feature: human-associated habitat; material: faeces | place: Austria | collected 2013 | reverse complement strand
TTAACCATTAGCAGCCTTGCAAAGGGCGAAACCACCAAAGCTGCATTTAATCAGATGGTACAAGGGCATAAGCTGCCTGCCTGGGTGATGAAAGGCGGTACTTATACTCCCGCACAAACCGTAACGTTGGGAGATGAGACGTATCAGGTGATGAGCGCGTGCAAACCGCATGACTGTGGCTCGCAACGTATCGCTGTGATGTGGTCCGAGAAATCTAATCAGATGACGGGGCTGTTCTCGACTATTGATGAGAAAACGTCGCAAGAGAAACTCACCTGGCTGAATGTGAACGATGCGCTTTCGATTGATGGTAAAACGGTGTTGTTCGCGGCGTTGACCGGCAGCCTGGAAAACCATCCGGATGGCTTTAATTTTAAATAATTAGCGGATAAAGAAACGGAGCCTTTCGGCTCCGTTATTCATTTACGCGGCTTCAACTTTCCGCACTTTCTCCGGCAACTTTACCGGCTTCGTCGCCAGCTCTTCCGGATCAAAGTCATCAACGTTAATACTGCGCAGACGGCTTTCTTCAGCTTTCACCAGAATAGCGGCTTCATCTTTATCAATCAGCCCCTTCACCAGCTGCAAATCCGTCAGCTCCTTCTCATTGTTCCTAAGCGGAATAAAAGGCACGCGCCCCCAGCCATGCTGTTCTGTTTCTGTTTCCTCTCCGTCCAGAAGTGCCGTCACCGCCCAGTGTCCGCAGCTTTTCTCCTGCAAAAATTCTCCGTCGCCGTTCTCCGTAAAATAGGTCACGTCCTCCGCCGTCCACCATTCCACGCGCCGCTTCGTTTTCTCTCTGCCCTCGTCCAGAACCTTAATGTCATAATAACGAATCACCTCGCGCAGCTCCTGCTGATATTCCTCATCGTAAATTGCGATGATTTCCTCCGCCGGCACAATACAGTAGCGAAAATTCCCCTCTCCGTCATAATAAACGTGCAGGTATTCCACCCCCTTGTTCGCCGCCCCCGTCAGCCAGCTTTGCAGCATCCCGTTAAAGTGTTCATCCGCCAGCTCCGTCAGCATTTCCTCAAACGCCCTGTCTCCGTTTCTTACGCTGATGGTCGGCTCTCTCCCCACGAGGTACGCCGTTTTCTGCGCCACCAGTGTGTGATGAAACGGGTGTACGCAATGGTGGTTGCTTCTGTTCGGGTTAAAAAACATCCGCAGTTCCTCCTCCCCGTTTTCCTTTGTCTCGGAAATCGGGCTTCTGCGGAAGTCCCTTTGCAGGCTGTCATGCTCGCCGCGGTAATACCGCTCTCCCTCCGCCATCCGTCTTTTCCTCTCGCTGCTTCTGTCCTCCTGCAAAATCTCCTTCAGAATATGGCTGTCATTCAACCTTTTCCCTGCCGCCAGTCTTGCCTGCAGCAGCTCCATCTCTGTGATAAACAAACTTCCCTTCTCCTTTCTTATCGCACACGAATATGCCGCATATCCTCCTCTCTGCTGTAGCGCACCGCGTCAATCGCGTGGTTGTCCCTGTCGGGAAAAGCCGCACGCCAGCCGCCCCTCCCGTCGCTTTCGTATTCATAGCTGCTGAATTCTCTCGCCGTCTCAGGGCATCTTTTCGGGTCAATGATGATTTCCTCTAAGTCCTGCATCCACTTAATACCGTAATAAACGCTATCGGGGCCCTTCCTTGCCCCAATCGCCGCTACGCCGTATTCGCGCATCTCCGCAATGGATTTCGGCTCCGCGCTGTCGCAAATCACCTCCCGATGCTTCGGGTTCTCTCGGTTGATTTCCTCTGCCAGTCTGCGGTTGCTCATCCCCTGCGCCCGCAGCTCGTAGAAAATATACAGCCGCCGTCTCGTCCTGTCGTAGTGGTTCACCGTGTAGTGCAGCGGATCTACTGCGTACCCCCAGTCCAGTCCGCGCCGCAGGCGGTCAAACGCGGCAATCTCCACATCCGTAATTTCTCTGAGCATCAGGTTTCGGAATACCTCGCCGCCGCTCCCCGTCACCTCTCCTAAATATTCATGTCGGTAGATTTCGGGGTGCCGCTTCCGTATATATTCCGCCTCCGCCAGAAATTGCTTTCCGAGCCATTCCTCCTTCATCTGTAAATATGTGCTGTGATGAATCAGCCTGTCTGCCCGTTCCTCTGCCGTCTCAAGATTTATCCAGCTGCGTCCCTGCTTCGGTGGATTGTAGCTGTAAAAGATACGAAATTCCTCACCGCCGCGCAAAAGGCTCTGGTTCAGGCTTCGCAGCTCCGCCATGCCGCCGAATTCGTCCGCTTCTTCATACCAGATGAATTTCGCGTACCCTCTCTGAAATTTGATGGATTTCAGCTTTTTCGGGTCATCGCATCCCCGAAAGAGGATTTTCTGCCCCGTCCCCTTTCGGATCAGCTCCAGCGGGCTGATTTTTTTCTCCCATTCCTCCTCCACACCTAAAGCATGAATGGCCCAGTTCATCTGCTCGAATACGCTGTCCCGCAAATTCGCCGCTACCTTTCGCAGCACCACTGCGTTTGCGTCCCTGTCTGCAATCAGCCCCAGTAAAATTTCCAGTGAAAGGAATGAGGATTTGCCGCTTCCTCTGCCGCCCTTCAGCCAGTAATGTGTGTGCCTGCCCTCCCGAATGTCTCTGTGGATGTCATAAAACCCTTCCCCGATCCATTCGCTTAATCGTATCTCCTTCATGGCAGGTCATCCACGATGATTACGCGACTTTCCTTTTCCGTCGGTGTTTTCTTCTCAAAAAGGCTTTCTCTCTTTCCCAAAAGCTCCGCCGCCTTCATCCTTGTCTTGAGGTCGGCCTCCTCCTCGTCTCGCATCACTTCCGTCAGAAAGCTGAGAATCTCGGCCTTCTTCGCCGTTTCTCTTTTTCTCGGCTGTTCCGTCTGCTGTACGCCCTTCTGCGTTTCCTCCGCATCTGCCGCACTTGGGTTCTTTCTCACCTTAATTGCCCTTCGGATATGCTCCTTCCGCATCAGCCTCCAGCCATATCCCTTGGAAAACCCAATCAGCCGCTCCGCCTCGCCCGTTGTCTTGCCTTCTGCCAGTAGTCTGCAAAATTCCTCCTGCTTTTCGCTTAACTCCTGTCTCTTTTCCACATTTGCATCGCCTCCTTTCTCCGCTGCTCCTTCAATATACCCTCCCCTTAGTCTCATGGAGTCTCAATCTCCGCTTGCCGCAGCTTTTCCAGAATCCTGTCCTGCATCCGAAACACCGTTGCCCTGCTGATATACAGCCTCCTGCCGATGTAATCAATCCCGTATCCCTTCTCAAACCGCAGTCGGATGTATTCCTGCTCGTTCTCCTCCAGTCCTGCAAGCAGTGCATCCATCCGCTTTTTCTCTCTCCAGATTTCCGCAAGCCTTCCTTCCAGCCGCGCCCGCTCCGCTTTAAATTCCTCTTGCAAGAAAGTATTCTCTGTCCCCTCCGGCTCCTCCAGCCGCCGCAGCTCCTCCTGCAATCGCCTGCATCGCTCCACCGTGCAGCCCCAATCCAGTAGCCGAAGCTTCATCTGTCCCTTCTCGCTGTTCATTCCCCTTCTCACATACGCCTTCCAGATATCCTTCTCCCCCTCTCTAAAACAAGAACTTACATTCCCTTCTGTATAGAACATTCGTTCTTGCATATATGTATCATTTTCCTTGTCCTTCTGTCAACCCCTCTTTTTTCGCAAATAAAAAAAGCCCATGGCTTCTCTCAAAACCATAGGCTTTCTCCAATTTTAACGTATTCCCTTACGGAATCAGCAGTGTCTGCCCCTCGAAAATCATATCTGCATTTGCCAATCCGTTTGCCTCCATGATTTTCCGAATCCCGCTGCTGTCCCCGTAAAATTTCCTGCTGATAAATCCTAAGCTGTCGCCGCTTTCCACGGTATAGCTTCGCTTTTGTTCCGGCTGCTCCTCTGCGGTCTGCGGCTGCTTCTGCACCGCAAAAACGCTCTGCACCCTCGCATCCTCCAGATTTTCCGCCAACGTCTGATAGGCGGTCTGCATTGCCGTCAATTCCTTCTCCACAAGCTGTAGCCTGCCAAGGCTCTGCATCATTGCCATTCCCATGCACACGCACACCACACAAAGCACGCCGCTCACCGCCAGCAGCATCAGATCATGCTCCCTTTTTGCCTGCTTCACCACCGTTTCGCGCTTTTGCAGCACCCTGCGAATCTCCTTTGCCGCATCCATCCGCTCCTCCTGCGTGGGCTTCTTCCGCCGTCTTGCGCCCTCCTTCGGCTGCTCCGCCACAGTCTCAATTTCTGCCGTTTCCTCCCTTGGGCGAATCATGCTGTTATCGAGCATATATTCCTGCATCTCCCGGTTTCTGTCATAGTATACAAAATACCCTCTCGCCTGCCGCAGTCCACTCCCGTCCTCATTATAGAGATAAAAGCTGTCCAGCCTGTCCACTGTGTCCATCGCAAAAAGCACCTGCCAGTCCTCCTTGAAATATTCCCGATGGAACTGCTCGTCCTTCGCCGTCAGAAATGCCCCGAAGCCCGGTTGGCAATGCACCCAGCCGACCACCGTCATCCCCTTAAAGTATTGCTGCAGCTGCCCGCCGATGTATTCCCATGTTTCGTCGCCAAATCGCTCTGTGCCGCCTTCCTGCACCGTTCCCTTCGCCTGTATTGCGCCCGAAATCAAAAGCACCCTCTGCCCTTCAAGCTCATAATATTTCCCGACCAGCGCCGCCAGCTTTTCTGCTCCGCCGCCGCTTCTTCCATATTGATAAAGATATGTATATACATAATCCTCTACAAAGATTCTGAGCCGCTGCTCAATGCCGCCCATCTGCTTTGTCCGCTTCGGCATAGCAAATTCCGCCCTGCGTTCCCTTTCACCGTCAAATTGATATTGCATCCTGCATCCTCCTTTGCACTTTCTCTTTGCCAGACTGAAAATCGTATCTTTCCATTCCTGTCTACAAAGATACCATTTCTTCTTTGCATATCCTGTCAAACGCTGTCGGTGATGCCCCTTTTTCCTCTGCAATATCCGTCTTTTTTCGCCCTCCGCACACAAAAAAGCGGTCTGTTGCAGACCGCCCTTCTCTTATTCTTCTGTTTTTCTTTTTCTTACTCTCGGCTTCTTCAGACTCCTGCTGTTTGTTCCGTCCAGACATTCGTCCCCTCGCTTCAGCGAAACCACGCCTGTTCGCCCCAGCTCCAGAATCCCGTATTCCTTCATTAACTCGATAAACGCATCCAGCTTTTTCGTTTCCCCCGTCAGCTCCATCGTAATCGCATCGGTGGAATAATCAATAATCTTATTGCGGAATACATTCGCCGCATCAATGATTTCCTGTCGGTTACTGCGGTCTGTTGCCACCTTTAACAGCACCAGCTCTCTGCAAACCGATTTTTCCGCCACCATTTCCTTTACAAAATGCACATCGTGCAGCTTTCTCAGCTGCTTGATCATCTGGTCTCTGTCATGGTCATTCCCCGTAATCATAATCGTCATACGAGAAACCTGCGGATTCACCGTTTCCCCAACCGTCAGCGTATCAATATTATATCCTCTGCGCGCAAAAAGCGATGCAATTCTTGTCAGCACGCCGTATTTATTCGTTACCAAAAGCCCTATCATATATTTTTTCATACTTACCGACCTCCCTGCAAAATCATTTCATCAATGGATTGGTTTGAAGGCACCATCGGGTATACCATATCCTCTCGGTCAATCTCGCATGCAATCACAACAGGTCCTTCTGCCGCCTTCGCCTTCTGCATGGCATCCGCCATTTCTTCCGTTGTTGTCGCACGGTATCCCTCTGCCCCCATTGCCCTTGCAAATGCAACGAAGTCCGTTTTTCTGTTTGTTGTCGTCTGAGAATAATGCCCGTTGCTGAAAAACCTCTGCAGCTGCCGTACCATCCCCAGTACACCGTTATCCATCAACACCACAATGACAGGCAGTCCTTCCGTCACCGCTGTCCCCAGCTCATTAAAGTTCATCGCAAAGCTGCCGTCCCCCGTAAAGAGTACGGTTTTCCTTCCTGTCCCGATGCAGGCACCGTTTGCCGCCCCCATACCAAAGCCCATCGTGCCAAGGCCGCCGCTGGTCAGGAAGGTGCGCGGCTGTGCAAAGGGATATCTCTGCGCCACCCACATCTGGTGCTGCCCTACGTCCGTTACAATCGGCGTATCCTTCGGCATGACTCTGCTGACCGCATCAATAATCGCATCGGGTGTTAATTTCCCGCTGTAGTCGGTTGCGTGCATCCGCCCAAAGGCGCGCATTTCAGCAATTTCCGCCTGCCATTTTTCCTTTTTGCCGCCTTCCACCGCAGCCAGAATTTTCCCCAGAATCTCCTTTGCGTCCCCAATCAAGGGCAGGTCAACCGTTATGCTTTTATCCACCTCTGCCGGATCAATTTCAATATGAATGATTTTCGCTTTCGCCGCATATTTCTGCTTATCTCCAACCGCGCGGTCGCTGAACCTCGCCCCAACGGCTATCAGCAGATCCGCCTCGGCAATCGCCTTTGTTGATGCATATTGTCCGTGCATCCCGGACATTCCGAGGCTTGCAGGGAAGTCGGTCGGTACTGCATCCACGCCCATCAGGCTATGACAAATCGGCGCATCCAGTCTGCGGGAAAGCTCCATAATTTCTTCCCCTGCATCCGCCATAATCACACCGCCGCCGCAATAAATACAGGGACGTTTTGCCTTTTCCATCAGCTTCACCGCCTGCGCAATTTCCTTTTCGGTATATTCCCCTGCAATTTTGGGAATTTCCACAGGCGGCTTAGGCGTAAACCTTGTCTTTTTCTGCTGGACATCCTTCGGAATATCAATCAGCACAGGCCCCGGTCTGCCCGATGCCGCAATGGCATACGCCTCTCGGATATCCTCCGCCAACTCCTCCACGCGCGCCACACGGTAGCTGTGCTTGACAATCCCATACGTCAGGCTGAATACATCCACCTCCTGAAAATTATCCTGCCCAATCAGCGTTGTGGGCACATTCCCCGTAATGATAACCAGCGGAATCGAATCCAGATAAGCTGTCGCAATCCCCGTTACCAGGTTCGTTGCGCCCGGGCCGGAGGTCGCCAGCACCACGCCCGTTTTACCTGTTGCTCTGGCATATCCATCCGCCGCATGAATCCCTCCCTGCTCATGGGAGGGCAATACATGACGAATCCGTCCCTCGTTTCGGTAAATCTGCTCATACAAATCCAATACCGTCCCTCCGGGGTAGCCAAAAATTACATCTGTGCCCTGCTCCAGTAGCGTTTCCATCAATATCTGCGCGCCTGTCATCTCCATAACCATCTCTCCTTTGTGCTTCTTCTGTATTCCTCTTTTGTTCAAATAAAAAGACCCGACAGTGAGCGCTGCCGGGTCGTTCTAATTTCTGTCAAAGCAAATATCGCCATTCCTGCCGATTCGCTGAAATCCGAGCATCACTCAAAAGACCGCTGTCACTGCCAAAACCAGAAGCAGCACGCCGCCAAGAAGGACGTTCAGATTTTCAGATACGAATTTTGCTCTCATAAAAATTTCCTCTTTTGTAAAATAGTTATCTTCTGTATGCTATGTACTTTTCCTCGTACATAAAATAATGTATTTAATTTAGCACATTTTTTTAGAAAATGCAAGGTCTATCTGCTTTTTCTTTTTCCCGTTTTTACATCAGCGGAGCCAGCCATTTCAGCAGCCACCCCTCTAGCCGCAGGAAAAAAGTGCCTTTTTTGCGGTTTTCCAAAGTAACCTCCTGACATTTTTCCAATGTCCTTTGAAAATCCTTCTCAATCTCCGCGATTTCCTCCACCTGATATAAAAACGCCGCACATTCAAAATGTAGATACAGGCTGCGATAATCCAGATTGATTGTCCCCACAACCGCCTTTTCATCATCGCTTGTGAATATCTTTGCATGCACAAAGCCGGGTGTATATTCATAAATCCGCACCCCCGCCTTGAGCAGCTCCTTATAATGGCTCTTTGCCAATGCGAATACAAATTTCTTATCCGGAATATGCGGTAAAATCAGCTTCACATCTACGCCACGCTTCGCCGCAAAGGTCAGTGCCGTAATCATGCTCTGGTCGATAATCAGATATGGTGTCATGATATGCACATATTTTTTCGCACGGTTTAGAATATCCATATAAACCGTTTCGCCAACCGGTTCATCATCAAACGGGCTGTCCCCGTAAGGCAATACAAAGCCCTTTGCCTGTGAGGCTTTCTCCGCCTTCTGCAAATATTTTCCGTATTCCGGCTCCTTCTCCGTTACGTTCCACATCTGCAAAAACATCATCGTCAGCCCCTGCACCGCATCGCCCTTGAGCATCACCGCAGTGTCCTTCCAATGCCCGTGTTTCTCCACACGGTTGATATATTCATCCCCGATATTCACGCCGCCCGTAAAGCCGACCTTCCCGTCAATCACAAGAATCTTTCTGTGGTCGCGGTTGTTGTAATGCGTGGAAAGAATCGGGCGAATCGGCGCAAACATCTTGCATTGGATGCCCTTCGCCTTGAGTAGCTCTGGGTAACGAAACGGCAAATCAAACATCGCACAGGTTCCGTCATACATCACCCGTACCTCAACACCTGCCTGCACCTTCCGTTCCAGAATCTCCAGAATTTTTTCCCACATATAGCCTTCCTTCAGGATGAAATATTCCATAAAAATGAACTGCTCCGCCTGCTCCAGCTCCGTCAGCATTGCCGCAAATTTGTCCTCACCAAGCGGAAAAAATGTCACCTCTGTATTCTGATAGGTTGCAAAATTACCGTTTTTATGCACATATCTCGCCAGCTGCGCCGTCCCGATGTCTTTCTGCTCCAAGGCATCCAGAACCGCCTCATCCTGCTGCACAAATGCTTCCGTCTGCTTATAAATATCATTCAAGCGTTTCGCCAACAGCCGATACCCCGGCTGCGTTTCCACATATACATATAACGCCGCGCCAACCAGAGGCAGCAGCATCGTGATGACCGTCCACATCAGCTTTGTTTCCGGTGTCGTTTCCTTATTCAGAATCAAAAGCACAATGCCGAGTCCAAGCACCATATAGCCGCCGAAAAACATCGGTATGTACGGACGGAAGAAATTCACTACGCCGCCTATCAGAATAATCTGCGCCAGAAACGAAACCGCAATAATCGCCGTTCGTCCGTAAATCACACGCATCGCGCCCTTGCGCCCCTTCTGAAAAACACTGCTATCGCCTAATGGCTTTTTTCCATCCTTGCTCATTCGCGTTCCGCCTCAATTCGATCTCTCAATGCCTGCATCCGCAAGTCCAGTTGACTGCTCGCCTCCGCACATCTCTGCAATTCCTTGGAAATTTCCTCTGCATTTTCGATATTTTTCTTATATTTCAGCTTATGCTCCAAACTTGCCCAGAAATCCATCGCAATCGTGCGAAACTGCACCTCTACCTTCATATTCTTCTTTTCGTTCGATAAGAAAATCGGAACCTCCAAAATCAGATGCAGACTTCTGTAGCCGTTCGGCTTCGGGTTTATGATATAATCCTTCACCTGAATCACGCGAATATCATCCTGATCCGTCAGCATCTTCGCTGTCGCATAAATATCATCCGGAAAGGAGCAAATCACACGAATCCCTGCCACATCCGCAAGGTTTTCCTCAATCCCCTTCACGCTGATTTCAAAGCCCTTTCTTCGCAGCTTTTCAAGAATACTTTTCGGTGTTTTGATTCTGCTCTTAATCGATTCAAAAGGATTGCGGTTATTTTTCATGGTAAATTCAGCATTCAACACATTCAGCTTCGTCTCCACTTCCATCAATGCACATCTGTATTGCATCATCAATTCCATAAATCCGCTTGCCTGTTCAATCAATCCTTCAGGAAACCCTGATGCAGTCAGCGCCTCCAAGTCAATCACTTTATTTAATTCCATCTTTCCGCCTCCTTTTTCATTATGTTAAGTATAGCATATCCGACTATTCTTGTCTATTTTTGCTATTTTCTGACAAAAAAAGACTCTCCCATAAGGGAGAGTCTTCATTCGCTTATTTCAAAACCAATCGGTTTTAATTAGCTGTTTGCTTTTGCTGCTTTGTATTTTCTTACAGCGTCAGCCAGTTTAGG
>OLWB01003994.1_pt1 | contig 10069 bp, 8 predicted proteins | sample 1673331 | NCBI WGS metagenome assembly OLWB01 (sample SAMEA3178943, study PRJEB25190) | human gut metagenome | biome: human gut; feature: human-associated habitat; material: faeces | place: Austria | collected 2013 | reverse complement strand
TGAAGACGAGCGATTCGCCGCCGCCGACGGGCAGCACGGCGCAGTCGTCGCCGATACCTTCGAACCCGTTGTCGGGGAGCGTTGCGAAAAGGTCTTTTATGCGGTCGATGAATCCGAATTCGGTCATGGTTTTCCGGGCGGTTTGACGTATATTGCGCCGTTACGGTCGCTTTATATTGGGTGATATTAAACAAAGATATTAAAAAATTCTTTAAAATCACTATCTTTGTCTGCGAATCGCGGCGGGCGGAGTCCGTGTGCGGCTAACAGTCGGAACTATGAAAATATTGATTCTCAACGGCCCGAACCTCAATCTGCAGGGGCGGCGCGACACCGGAGTTTACGGTACGCAGACCTTCGAAACCTTCTTCGAACGGCTCCGGTCGCTCTATCCCGCCGTCGGATTCGGCTACTTCCAGTCCAATATCGAAGGCGAGTTGATCGACGCCGTACAGCAGGCCGACGGCGTTTACGACGGTGTGGTGCTCAACGCCGGGGGATATACCCATACCTCGGTGGCGCTGCGCGACGCGGTGTCGGCGGTGTCGGTTCCCGTCGTCGAGGTGCATATCTCGTCGATCCTCGCGCGCGAGGAGTTCCGCCACGTCTCGCTGCTGGCCCCCGTGGCCAAAGGCTCGATCATGGGATTCGGGCTGGATTCCTACCGGTTGGGAGTCGAAGCGCTGCTGCTTGGCAACGAAAAGTAGAAAGCCGCTTTCGGCAGCATGCCGTTTGCATAGGAGCAGGTGCGGGCTGCCGCTTTCGTGGATTCGGGAGTGTTTCCTGTCAGAGCGGGAACGGCCGGCGTTTCTGCCGCGCAGGCGGCAGCGGGTTCCCTCGGAGAAGGGGGGGGGCTGGAATTGTAGAGGCGGCTTAAAGCGGCTGCCGCGTAAATATGTCGATCACACAATAATGTTCAAATTATAAGCATCATACGTTTATGTACAGAATGAAAAAAACCAAGATCGTTGCGACGATGTCGGACTTCCGCTGCACCGAGGAGTTCGTGAAGAACCTTTACGACGCCGGTATGGACGTCGTGCGCGTCAATTCGGCACACGTGACGGAGGACGGAGCCACGCATATCGTCGAGACCGTACACCGGGTGAATCCGGCCATTCCGATCATGATAGATACCAAAGGGCCTGAAATCCGCGTGACGACGATCGCTGACGAATACGGCAACAGCATCAATTTCCGGGTGGGCGACCGGGTCGCCGTACGGGGTTCGGACGGCAGCGACATGACCACCCGCAAGGTGGTTTATATGAACGTGCCGACCATCGTGCGCGACATTCCGGTCGGGGCGCGCATGCTGATCGCCGACGGCGAGCTGGAAATTCGTGTGGTGGAGAAGACCGACGAGGAGCTGATCTGTGAGTTCGTCGTGGGCGGCGCGATGCGTTCGCGCAAGAGCGTCAACGTGCCTGCGGTGTCGATCGACCTGCCTTCGGTGACGGAGAAGGACCGCCGCTTCATCGAGTGGGCCGTGAAGAACGACGTCGATTTCATCGCACACTCGTTCGTGCGCAGCGCCAAGGACATAAAGGCCGTGCAGGAGATTCTCGATGCCCACGGCAGCAAAATCAAGATCATTTCGAAGATCGAAAATCAGGAGGGACTCGACAACATCGACGAGATCATCGAGGCGTCGTACGGCATTATGGTGGCGCGCGGCGACTTGGGCGTGGAGCTTCCGGCCGAAGCGATTCCCAACACCCAGCGGCGCATCGTCGAGAAGTGCATTTGCGCGAAGCGCCCGGTGATTATCGCCACGCAGATGCTCTATTCGATGGTCAAGAGTCCGCGTCCGACGCGCGCCGAGGTGAGCGACGTGGCGAGCGCCATTTACGAGCGCGTGGACGCCGTGATGCTGAGCGACGAGACCGCCATGGGCGACTATCCCGTGGAGTCGGTCGAGACGATGGCCCGCGTGGCCCGCGAGATCGAGCGCGACGAAACGCATTTCAAGCCGATGATCGACATGGACATGGTCTCGGTGAACCACGAGATCACGGCCCAGCTGGCCCGCTCGGCGGTGCGCGCTTCGACAAACCTGCCGATCAAATACGTGGTCCTCGACACCAAGACCGGCCGTACGGGCCGTTATCTCGCTGCGTTCCGCGGCCGGAAGACCGTGATGGCCGTCTGCTACCAGCTCCACGCGCAGCGTATTCTGGCGCTGTCGTACGGCGTGGTGCCGATTCTGCGCAATCAGGAGCTGCACGACAAGTATCATTTCTTGGTCGATGCGCTCGAATTCCTCGATCAGTACCGCAAACTCAAGGGCGAGGATCTGCTGGCCATCGTGGGCGGCAGCTTCGGACCCGACGGAGGTGCGTCGTATGTCGAGATCGCCAATGTGGACAACATCCGCCGGCGCAACGAGGAGATCGTTGCGGCGCAAAAGTGTTAGCCGTTGAAAGGGGAGCTGAAGGATAAGGTCGCCCGCGGCGTGGCGTGGAGCATGGCCGAGAAGATCGGTACGATGCTCCTCCAGATGGCCGTGAGCCTTATTATCCTGCGCCTGCTGACCCGCGACATCCTCGGCGTCATGGCGATTCCGACGGCCGTGGTGGCCGTGGCGCTGGTGCTTGTGGACAGCGGTTTTTCGCAGGCGCTGATCCGCAAGGCGGCCCCTTCGGCGGACGATTACAAATCGGTTTTCGCCTTCAATATCGGGGTATCGCTGGTGATGTACGCGCTTTTCACGGCGCTGGCGTTTCCGGCGTCGCGGTTCTACGACATGCCCCAGATCGCGCAGATCGCACCCGTGTTTTTCCTGCAGCTGCCCATCGGGGCGCTGTGCGCCATTCAGAATACGATCTGCGTCAGGCAGTTCCGTTTCGCGCTGTTGTCGAAGGTGACTTTCGCCTCGTCGCTCGCGGGCGGACTGGCGGCGATCGGCCTCGCACTCGCCGGGTTCGGGATCTGGTGTATCGTGGCCCAGCGCGTGCTGCAGGCGGCGGTGCGGACTCTGCTGTTGTGGTGGCTGAGCGACTGGCGGCCCTGCGGGGCGTGCAGCCGCGGACCGCTGCGCGAAATGGCTCCCTTCAGTTTCAGCCTGATCGCCACGGACCTGATTTCGACGTTCTACAATAAGATTCCGCAGTTTTTCCTCGGACGGCTCTATCCGGCCGATACGCTCGGTTCGTTCGATCAGGCGATCAAGCTCAAGGATCAGCCGACGATTTCGGCGATGCAGGCCGTGCAGAGCGTCACTTTCCCTGCGCTGGCCAAGATCAAGGACGACGCTCCGAAGTTCGCCGAGAGCTATCGGCAGGTCGTGATGGTGGTCTCCTACGTTCTTTTCCCGGTCATGCTGGGCATGTCGGCCGTGGCGCACGACATGTTCGCTGTCCTGCTGGGCGAGGAGTGGATGCCTACGGTGCCCTATTTCGAGACGGTATGTCTGGTGGGACTTTTCTATCCGATGTCGATAATCGCCTACAACGTATTGAAAGTCAAGAGCGGCGGTGCATTGATCGTGAAGCTGGAGATCGTCAAGAAGGTGATTATGACGCTGGTGTTCGCCGTGACGATTCCGATCAGCGTGCAGGCCGTGGTATGGGGACTCGTGGTGATCGCATTCTGCGAAATGTCCGTCAATTTCCTCGCCACGACCAAGTTTACGTCGCTGTCGCCGGGGCGTTTCGTGCGGACGCTGCTGCCTCCGTTGCTGGCGGCCGCCGCGATGTACGGCGCGGTGCGGCTGACGGCCCGCGCGATTCCGGAGCATGCCCTGCTGCGGCTGATGGCCGAAGTGGCGGCCGGTGCGGTCTCTTATGTCCTGCTGTCGGCCCTGTTCCGGCTCGAAGCCTTCCGCGAGGTGGCGGCTATTGTCCGGAAGCAGTTTTTGCACCGTTGATTCGCGCTGCTTGCGTCGGGGGCCGATTCACGGAGCGTCGGTAAAAATAACCGCCGGTTATACCTTGGGGTGTAACCGGCGGTTTTTTGTCGGGGTGGAAGACCCTCCCCGGCCGTCAGGCGTAGACCTTCGGGGTGATGACGCCCCGAAGGACGACCAGCGCGTTGGTGACGAGCGATTCGAGTTCGTTCTCGCCGGGGTAGACTGCGATGGGGGCGATGAACGAGCAGAATTCCGAAATGTACTCCACGACGGATTTGTTGTGGGCGATGCCGCCCGTCAGGATGACGGCGTCAACCCGTCCGCCGAGGGCGGCGGCCATGGCGCCGATCTGCTTCACGATGCCGTAGCACATGGCGTCCTTCACCACGCGGGCTTTTTCGTCGCCCTGACCGATGCGCTCCATGACCTGTATCATGGAGTTGGTCCCCAGATGCGCCACGAGACCGCCTTTGCCGGCCAGCATCTGCTGGATGTCGTGCCGCGTGTAGCGGCCCGAAAAGCAGAGATCGACCAGTTCGCCGGCGGGAAGGGTTCCGGCGCGCTCCGGTGCGAACGGTCCGTCGCCGTCGAGGGCGTTGTTCACATCGACGACGCGGCCCTGCTTGTGGGCTGCGACCGAGATGCCGCCGCCGAGGTGGGCGACCACGAGGTTCGCCTTCTCGTAGACGATGCCGATGCGGTCGCAGTGCAGGCGGGCCGTGGCTTTCTGGTTGAGTGCGTGGAAGATCGAACGCCGCGGGCAGTCGGGATGCCCGCTCAGGCGCGCTATGTCGTCCATTTCGTCCACGACCACGGGGTCGGCGATGTAGGCTTTGATGCCTGCGGTCGCCGCGATTCCGTCGGCCAGCAGGCCGCCGAGGTTGGAGGCGTGCTCCATCGTGGCGTGCTGCAGGTCGCGGCGCATGGCGTCGTTCACTTCGTACACGCCGGCGGGAATGGGTTTGATGAGGCCGCCGCGGCCGATTACGGCCGCGAGAGACATGATGTCGAAGCCGTGTTCCTTCAATGCCGTGAGGATCATGTCACGGCGCCAGTCGAGCTGGTCGATGATGTTGGGGTAGTGTGCGATCTGTTCCGCCGAGTGACGCAGGGTCAGATCCAACAAAGGCCGCTCCTCGTCGTAGAGGGCGACCTTCGTTGAAGTAGAGCCGGGATTTATCGCTAGAATTTTGAAGCCCATAAATCGGTTCCGGTTAATTAGGTTGGTGGGTTAGGTTGGTGGGTTGGTTCAGGCTGTCTTACTGCTTCACGGCCAGACAGGCCAGCGCGATCGAGTAGAGCTTGGTCTTGCTGGTGTCGCCGCGCGAGGTCAGCACGCAGGGGACTTTCGTTCCCATGACCATGGCGGCCAGTTCGCCGCCGCAGAGGTGCGTCACCGACTTGAAGAAGACGTTGGCCGATTCGAGGTTGGGGAAGAGCAGGCAGTCGGGATCGCCCGCGACGGATGAGCCTTTGACCTTCTTGTGTTCCGCAACGTCCTTGTAGAGCGCCACGTCGAGTGACAGGGGACCGTCTACGACGACGTCGCCCAGCTGTCCGCGGTCGCCCATTTTGGCCAGTAGCGCGCCTTCGGTCGAGGAGATGACGTTGGGAAGCAGCTGCTCCGACGGAGCGATGCAGGCGATTTTCGGAGTCTTGATGCCCAGCAGGTTGGCCGTGCGCGCGAGGTAGCCGATCTGCACGGTTTTCTGCTTGAAGTCGGGCAGCGGAATCACCGCCACGTCCGAAATGACGAGCAGTTTGTGGTAGCAGGGCATCTCGACGATCGACACGTGGCTCAGCACGCCTTTCGGGGGAAACAGTCCTGCTTCCTTGTTGAGAATGCCGCGCATGTATTTGTCGGTCGAGACCAGTCCCTTCATCAGCACGTCGGCATTGCCGGCAACGACGGCCGCGACGGCCTGCTGCACGCACTTGACGTCGCTGGTTTCATCGACGATGTTGAATGCCTTGATGTCGATGTCGTTCTCGGCGCAGACCTGCTCGATAACGCTTTTTTCGCCGTAAAGCGTAGGCTCTACGAGGCCCTCCTTGTAGGCTTCGTACACCGCCTCCAGCGTATGTGAATCCTGACCGTATGCCACGGCCAGCCGTTTTTTACCTCTTTTTCTCGCCTCCTCGACGATTTCAGTAAGATGTTGGATCATAAGTTGTGGAAATGTGCTTTGAAAATTATTTTACGAGATTGTATGTGTCGGTAGCGATGACCAGCTCCTCGTCGGTGGCGATGACGGCCACTTTGACGCGCGAACCGGGAGTAGAGAGGATTTTGTTTACGCCGCGGGCGCCCTTGTTGGCCTCGCGGTCGAATTCGACGCCCATGAATTCGAGACCCGTGCAGACGCTCTCGCGCATCTCGCACGAATTCTCGCCGACGCCGCCCGTGAAGACGATCATGTCCACGCCGCCCATTTCGGCTGCGTATTCGCCGACGAATTTGCGGATGCGTCCGTAGTGCATGTCGCGGGCCAGAATGGCGCGGGGATTACCCTCGTCGTAGGCGAGGTCGATGTCGCGCATGTCGCTCGAAAGGTCGGTAAGACCCAGCACGCCCGATTTCTTGTTCATCATTTCGTTCAGCTCGGCGTAGGACATGCCCTCCTTTTCGCCGATGAAGGTGACGGCGCTGGGATCGACGTTGCCGCAGCGGGTGCCCATGACCAGTCCGTCCACGGGCGAGAAGCCCATCGACGTGTCGAACGACTTGCCGTTCAGCACGGCCGTCACCGAAGCGCCGTTGCCGATGTGGCAGGTGATGATCTTCGAATTCTCGAAGTCCAGTCCCGCGAGTTTGGCGCCGGTCTGCGCCACGTATTTGTGGCTGGTGCCGTGGAAGCCGTATTTGCGCACGCGATATTTGTCGTAATAGGCGTGGGGCAGCGCGTACATGAAATTGACGGCCGGAATGGTCTGGTGGAACGACGTGTCGAAGACCGTGACCTGCGGCGTTCCCGGCAGCACCTTCTCGATCGAAAGCACGCCTTCGAGGTTGGCGGGATTGTGCAGCGGCGCGATCTCGAACAGCGAGCGGATTTTGCTCTTGACCTCCTCGGTGACGATGCAGCTTTCGGGGAAGAATTCGCCGCCGTGGGCTACGCGGTGGCCGACGGCTTTCACCTCGTCCAGCGAGCGGATGACGCCGTGCTCCGGGTCGGTGAGGGCGTCGAGCACGAGTTTGATGCCCGTCGTGTGGTCGGGAATCGGACGGTGCAGCTCGAAAGGCTGTTTGCCGACGGGTTTATGGATAAGGTCGCCTTCCGGCAGGCCGATACGTTCCACGATGCCTTTTGCGAGCAGTTTGCTCGACGCGTCCTCCATGTCGATCACCTGATATTTGATCGAAGAGGAGCCGCAGTTTAAAACCAGAATTACCATAACTTCTATTTTTTTTACGTTTTTTCTTCGTCGTTGTGCTTCTGGGCGGTGTTGTCGCCGCCTTTGGCGTCGTTTACAAGCCTAACCCGGGCAAATTCAGCCATCTAATTCGCGGCGTTCCGCCGCGTATCCAATTCTAACCCTCCCCTAAATCCCCTCCTCGGAGGGGGCTTGTCGCAGCGCGACCGGGATTTCAGCCGGGATTTAACCGGGTTGCAGGTTATTTTTAATTCTTAATTTTTCATTTTTAATTGCGTGCAATTTGCGCTCCGATCCACATGCCCAGCGCGGCGAAGGCGATGCAGACCGCGACGCTCAACGCAATGTAGGCCGTCGCAGGCCCGTAGTCTCCGGCACGCAGCAACCGCACGGCATCGGCCGAAAAGGTCGAAAAGGTGGTGAACCCTCCGCAGAATCCTGCGATGAGCAACCATCCTGCCGCAGCCGAATTCGTGGTCTCCAGCAGAATGCCGATCAGCAGCGATCCCGCGGCGTTGACCGTGAACGTTCCGGCCGGAAAACCCAGCAACGTGTGCCCTCCGAGCAGCCAGACGGAGAGCATATAGCGGACGATGCTTCCGGCGGCGCCTCCCAGGCCCACGGCGAAAAGTTCACGAATCATAATTTAAATATATGTATTATTTTACGGATGTGCAAATTTAAGCAAAAAATGATTACGAATCGTTCAATTATTTGCCGAAATAAGTGGAATTTTTGTCACATATGGTGTCGGGGCCGTTTTGGCGCCGGCCGTCCGGGCCATGCGGCGGTGTCTCCCTTTCGCGAGGGGCGTCGGGGGATGCATCGGTGCGCGGCGACTCCGCTTCGCCCGCGCGGGGCGGAGTCGGGAACGCGGCGGGATGCCGCGAAAACGGCGGGCGGCGGCGTGACCGTCATGGCTCTCTGGTCTGTCCGTTGCCTGAAATCACGTATTTGTAGGTCGTGAGTTCGGGCAGCCCCATCGGACCGCGGGCGTGGAGTTTCTGGGTCGAGATGCCGACCTCGGCGCCGAATCCGAACTGGCCGCCGTCGGTGAAGGCTGTCGAGACGTTGACGTAGACGCACGCCGCATCGACCCGCCGGGTGAACTCCTGGGCCGTCCCGGCGTTTTCGGTGACGATGGCTTCGCTGTGGCGCGAGGAGTAGCGGGCGATGTGCGCCAGAGCTTCGTCGAGGGAGCCGACGGTCCGCACGGCCAGCTTGTAGTCGAGGAATTCGGTCCCGAAGTGCTCCTCCGCGGCGGGGCGGAGCAGGCACGCGGGGTAGCGGCCTTCGAGTGCGGCGTACGCCTCCGCGTCGGCGTAGACCGTGACGCGTTCGGCGGCCATCGGGTCGCACAGTTCCGCGAGGTCCCGGAGCCGTTCGCGGTGGACGATGAGGCAGTCGAGGGCGTTGCAGACGCTGACGCGCCGCGTCTTGGCGTTGCAGACCACGGCGCGGCCTTTCGTCAGATCGCCGTCGAGGTCGAAGTAGGTGTGGACGATGCCCGCCCCGGTCTCGATCACGGGTATGCGGGCGTTTTCGCGCACGAAGCGGATCAGTCCCGCGCCGCCGCGCGGGATCACCACGTCGACGTAACCCACGGCGTTCAGCAGCGCTCCGGCAGCCTCGTGACCCGCGGGCAGCAGGGTGAAGGCCGCCGGGTCGATGCCTTCGCTGCGGAGCGCCTCGCGGAGCAGGGCGGCGATGGCTTCGTTGGAGCGGCGGGCGTCGCTGCCGCCCTTCAGCACGCAGGCGTTGCCCGTCTTCATCGAGAGCGAGAAAATGTCGGCCGTGACGTTGGGGCGCGCCTCGCAGATCATGCCCACCACGCCGAACGGTACGCGGACCTTGCGGAGGGTCATGCCGTTGGGACGGGTCCATTCGGCGATCGTTTCGCCCTGCGGCGAGGGCAGTCCGGCGACGGATTCCATGTCGGCGGCGATCGAGGCGATGCGTTCCGCCGTCAGCCGCAGGCGGTCGCGCATGGGTGAATCGGCGTCCATCGCCTCCAGGTCGAGGGCGTTGGCCGCGAGCACTTTTCCGGCGTTTTCCCGCAGCAGGGCGGCGGCTTTCACGACGGTGCGGCTCAATCGCCCGGCGTCGACAAGGGCCAGTTCGTTGCCGGCGCGCCGGGCGGCGGCGAAGATCGTATCGTATTCCATTTTTATTCCAGATATAGGTAATCGCAGTGAATCAGCGGTTTGAGACCTTTGCGGCCGAGGTTGCGGCGGGCCGTCGCACTGTCGCACGAGATGCGGCCCACGCCCAGTGGGGCGCCTTCGGGCGAGAGGATGCGTACGATGTCGTCGCGCTCGAAATCCCCTTCGACGGCCGTGACGCCCACGGCGAGGATGCTCGCGGCCTTGCTCTGCGAGACGGCCGCGGCGGCCCCGGCGTCGAGGTGCAGGGCGCCCTTGGCGAAGCCTTCGCTGCTGGCGATCCACTTCTTGACCCCCGAAGCCGGTCGGGGAGCCGCTTCGAAACGCGTGCATACGACGTCGCGGTCCGTGAGGATCAGATCCGTCAGGATATTGTCGCGGCGGCCGTTGGCGATCACGACCTCGATGCCCTCGCCCGCCGCGCGCGACGAAATGCGGCTCTTGGTCGTCATGCCTCCGCGGCCGCGCGAGGAACGCGCCGTGTCGATGTACTGCGAGAGGTCGCGGCCCGGGGCGACGCGGCGGATGACCTGCGAGGCGGGGTCCGAAGGCGAACCGTCGTAGATGCCGTCGATATTGCTCAAGATGACGAGCGCCTCGGCTCCCATCATCGCCGCCACGAGACCCGAAAGCTCGTCGTTGTCGGTGAACATCAGCTCCGTGACCGAGATCGTGTCGTTCT
>OLWB01003987.1_pt1 | contig 10077 bp, 8 predicted proteins | sample 1673331 | NCBI WGS metagenome assembly OLWB01 (sample SAMEA3178943, study PRJEB25190) | human gut metagenome | biome: human gut; feature: human-associated habitat; material: faeces | place: Austria | collected 2013 | reverse complement strand
ACAAGACAAATGTAAAGTATATTTTACAATAATGCAAGTATAGTTTACATTTATTTCTCTTTTACGGAGTAGGAGGATGTCGGCTGCCGTTTGCACGCTCCCCGACAGACGGGGGAAGGGAGAACCGGAGTTGTTGGGATTGGGAACTAGGGATTTTTGGCACGATTTGCGGCTATTTTTACATGAGTGTTGTTTAATGTGAAAATTATTTTCTACTTTTGTTTTGTCGCGCATGCGGCAGACATATGGAAAGTGTTTTCGCCTGGTCCTAATCTGAAAATGTGGCAGTTTTCAGTAGCAAAGGACAACGAACAGCACTCATTTCTTGTTTAGACTATGGCAAGAACGCATTCTGCGTATCCATACCCCATATCTATTCAAGTGTGGGGTATGGATCTTCGTTTATTTTGCTATGGGTTTGCCACAACCTTCTGATTAACAAACGAAATAGGCTCCACACTTGAACCGATGTATTCGTTCTATCCTGTTTATTTTCAATTTCTATAAAAATAGAACTCTACGATTTGATACCATAGAGTTCCCGTAGATTTTGCACTTTAAACGTGTTCTATTATAGCAATAGTCTAAAAATAAGATGTTATCTTGCGTGTTTTCGTATTGCAATGTACAATCTCAATTGCCCTGTTGCTAACAATAGAAAAAATTCGTTCTTGTCCTCTTGGAATTACTCCGATAATTGGTATACCTTTTTCCGCAGCTTTGTCAAGTTCCCATTTCATCCAATCACTATATGAAGCATATATTCCAGCGATTCCTAAAACAATATCTGAGATTGCTATTCTTTCTGATATTCGTTGTCTAATGTAATATGTATTCATTGAATTTACAGAGTCTGTTGGTGGAAATTCTGGAAACTCAACACAAAAATACCCTCTTGATTCAAGAAGATTTCTTAACAATTTCAAGTCATTCACGTATGTCCAAAAATGACTAATAAAAATTTTATATGTCTTAGTCATGTTTTTATGACATCAGAATCGATTTGGTTTTTTCGAAAGTCTCTTTTTGCCAGTGTTGTGGTTGCTGATCGTAGAATAGCTTTTCATACTTTTCAGCATTAGTATGATCATCTAATGCAAGATATGAATTAGATAAAGAAGCGTATTTCCAAAGCAATTCTTCGACCTCGCCGTCTTCTAAAGATTTCAAAATAATATCTATAATCTCTGTATATGTGAGTTTTGCTTCAACACTTGAATGCGTCTTTAGTTCTTCAGATATCTCGATTTTTGATTTCATAAACATACAAGTTGCATAGTTCTCGCCAGTATAATAATCTTTATATTGATTCCAAGCCCTTTTGTAAGAATCTATAGCAGAGTTAAGATAACTTCTATCGGATGTTATTTCATATAATCTTTTGTTTATTGCTCCTAAAATCCCAAGAGTCTCTGTATCTGGTTGTCCTTCAATTTTTTCCATGATTAGCAGCGCATCAGTTAATGCCCTTTGCTTAGATGGTTCTTCGCTTTTGTAGCGGCATAACGCTCGTTGTTGAATGTAGTAGTTTTCATTTTCTACTTTATTAACTAATTTTCCCCACAACTGTTCCGCTTTAACAAAATCGCCATTTGCCATATTTTCTTTTGCCATCTCTGTCAAAGCATAAATAGAATCTTCACTATTTTTCAATTCTCCAATGATACTTAAAATTTCCTCTTCTGAAATTTCAGGTTTTTTAATCTGATGAATGTAAGAATAAAGTGGACTGTCCGTTTTGGGCTCGTTGATGACATTTTGAATTAAAGTTCGTAACTGAGGAATGCTTTTTTTGGCTTCTGCTTCTGAAATCTCATTTCCTAGATGTCTGTAGCTTATTATTCTATCGTGTCCGATGTCAAAAGGAATTTTCCCTTCATCTTCTTTTATGATTATCGTAGAATATGGACGTAATGCATGTCGAACTCCTAACTCATATATTGCATTGGGATTAAATGTTGATATATCAGCGATGACAATATCCGCATAATATAAAAGCGCGTACATACTTCTATCGATTATTCCAGACTCTACAATCTCATCAGCACGTATGCATTTGCATCCGGCAGATTCTACGGCAGGCCGGATTATTTTTTTATATGTTGCATCTAAATCGATAGTACGATTGGTATCTGGATCCTTTTTCTTGCCGAATCCCATTACGATAAAACAAACTTTTCCTTCCATACTTGAAAACTATTTGGGTCTAACAATGACTTCATCCGCTATAGGCTGTGTGCGTTTATTAAATGCTTGTTCTATATAGGAATTAGGATCCTTTTTAAAGTCATCCCATTTGACTAATACACAGAATCTGTCGCCTTCATCGTATGCACATTTTCCGTGATTATTTAAATAATAGTTCCGTCCAAATTCTTTAATAACAGTGTCATCGTTGATAGCTACAGTATTATGATTTTTGCCACAAATCTGGCATGTGTATTGACCTTTGTATATAGAATTATACATTGACGGCAAAACAACTCCTAAAATTCCATTTCGAGTATTACCTTCTCCATTATACAATGAAGCTTGCAGTTCTCTCTTTATAAATCGTTGTTCTTCCCATCCTAAGGTTTCAGCACTATATAATCCAATCAGAAAGATTGTAACTGTTGAGTCAGACAGATAATCTTCTCTGATTTTTCGCATAATATAGTCTTCGTCGTCAGAATTAATAGGAGTATTTAATGACTTGTCTATCATATCAACTTTTTCATCATCGCTCCATTTTTGTATTTCTTTTTTATACCAACAATCTTCCGTTTTAAAAGATATATAACATTTATGTCCCATATGCTTATGCTTTTGACAACAAAAGTACAAAAATAATTCGAGGTATCGAATATAATTCGCTATATTTGCACAATAAAATTGCATTTAAGGATGAAGCTAAATAGGATAAAGGCAGTCTTGGCGGACAAAGGCATTTCTCAGACATGGTTGGCTAAAAAACTGGATAAGAGCTTCAGTATGGTCAATGCCTATGCTTGCAACAGAATCCAGCCTAACTTGGAGACACTGCAGCAAATTGCAGAGATTCTTCAGGTAGACTTAAAAGATCTGATAACAGACAAGGATGAACGGGAATGATGTCCTGTGGACATGTGTTATCTTTTTTAGCGTATAACTTCTGATAATGCAGAAATATAGGAACAGCTATGACACCAGAAGAAAAAGCTAGGCAAAAGATAGATCAGTGGTTCGCCGAAGCGGGTTGGAAAGTAATCAATAGGGAAGACTATGAACCAACCTGTACTGCTGTTGCCATAAGGGAAGGATTGCTGAAGGGTAATCTTGAAGCGGATTATTTCCTTTTCATTAATGGTAAGGCCGTTGGTGTTCTTGAGTCCAAAAGGGAAGATGTGGATGCACTTTCCGATAAGGTATGTGAGCAGGCGGCATTATATGCCAAAAGCGTTCCTCATATATATCAGACATATCAGAACCCATTGCCTTTTATTTTTACTTCCAATGGGAAGGATCTGTATTTCTGTGATTTCCGCGAGCAGGAGCAAAGTTTCAAACAGATAATGGCTATCCCAACTCCCTATGAGTTGGTCAAACAGTTAGGAATAGGTGATTATTTTGCAGGACTTCCTACTTTGCAAAAAAAAGGATTGCGAAATTGCCAGTATGAAGCCGTAACCGAGTTGGAAAAAAGTTTTCGTGCCGGGCAAAACCGTGCCTTGATGGTTTTGGCAACTGGTGCGGGCAAAACATATACAGCTTGTCTTGCTGCATACCGTTTGCTATCCTATACTCCTATGAGAAGGATACTGTTTCTGGTGGACAGGAATAATCTTGGTAAGCAAGCGGAAGGAGAGTTCGGGACATTTCGATTGACAGAGAACGGAGATGCTTTCAATACTATATTTACGGTGAATAGGCTTCGTTCCTCATCTATACCATCAGACAGTAATGTGATCATTTCGACTATTCAGCGTCTCTTTTCCTTTTTAAAAGGAGACGCTATTGACGATGGTGACGAAGATGAAGGTAATGAACCAGCCGAAGAAATCATTTTGCCGCCTAATCCAAACCTGCCTCATGATTATTTTGATTTGATTATCATAGACGAATGTCATCGGTCCATTTATGGGAACTGGCGGAAAGTATTGGAGTATTTTGATACGGCAAGACTCGTTGGATTGACAGCCACACCTGTACCAGAGACTATGGCGTTCTTCAACAATAACCGTATAGTCAACTATACCCTGGAAAAAAGTATTGTTGACGGTGTAAATGTTGACTGCCGTGTATATAGAATCAAAACACAGGTAACGGAGAATGGCGGTGCCATATTGGAGGGTGAAAAGGTAAAAGAAGAAACACGCTATACAGGAGATATAAAAACCATCTTCAACAAGGAGGCTAAAACTTATACCAGTAAGGAACTGAACCGGAGTGTCATCAATCCGGCACAGATCAAACTAGTCTTATCTACTTATCGCGATGTAGTCTATACCGAGCTGTTCAATGATCCTCAAAGGGAAGCCAACTTAGACTATCTGCCGAAGACATTGATATTCGCCCTCAATGAAACTCATGCTACTAATATCGTACAGATAGCGAAAGAGGTATTCGGGCGTACCGACAATCGATTTGTGCAAAAAATCACATATTCTGCAGGTGACAGCAACGAACTGATACGCCAGTTCCGCAACGACAAGGATTTCCGTATTGCAGTTACCTGCACATTGGTTGCAACCGGAACGGATATAAAACCGTTGGAGGTCGTGATGTTTATGCGCGATGTGGAATCGTTGCCCCTGTATATACAGATGAAAGGTCGCGGCGTGCGCACCATTGGAGACGAGCAACTGCGCAATGTCACCCCGAATGCATTCAGTAAAGATTGCTTCTACTTGGTTGATGCTGTAGGTGTAACTGAACACGAAAAGATAATACCGACGACAGCAGATGAGCCGACAACAAAAACAATTACTCTTAAAGAGTTATTGGAGCGGATTAGTCATGGCTATCTCCCCGATGAATATTTGCAACGTCTTGCAGCAACGCTTTCTCGAATATATAACAAGGCAGACAATTCGCAGAGAAATGAGTTCGCCCGCTTGGCTCATGATGATATGAAGGGACTTGCTTCCAGAATTTATGATGCACTTGACAATAGCAGACTCCCACCGTTTGCCAGCATAAACGAGCCAAATAACGAGCGGAAAGGATTGGTTTCCCCACTTGCCAATCATGCAGATGCAAGACGATACTTGCTTATTCTTGCCGCAGGATTTGTCAATACGCTAATGCCGGGAGAAGATTCACTTATCTCTAAAGGGTTTTCTATTGAGGAAGCACAAAATACAACCGAGGCTTTCGAAGAGTTTTGTAGAGAACACACTGACGAAATTGAAGCATTGCGAATCATTTACAATAATGAAGGAGAGCCGATTACTTATTCAATGTTAAAAGATTTGGAGAACAAGCTCAAAATGGCAAACAATCATTTCACATCCAAGCAACTTTGGAACTCGTATGCCATCCTGAATCCAAACAGTGTGCGACGCTCTACCACCAAAGAAGAAAGCGATGCACTTACAAATATCATTCAGCTTGTGCGCTATGCTTTCCGGCAAATCGAACGGTTGGATAGTGTAGTCACTACCTCCAAACAGTACTTCAATCTATGGCTAGGACAAAACCAGCGAGAAATAACAGATAAACAGCGCGAAGTGATAAGTCGCATAGTGGACTACATCGCCTCCAACGGTGCTTGTACTGTGAGGGATATTCGTGAAGACGATGCAACTCATGCGGCACAAATGATACGGGCGTTTGGTAATATGCAGAAAGCAGACGATGCACTTCGTTCTCTTTATACATTTGTAGTTTTAAGAAAAGCAGCATAATAAATAATGGCAACAAATAACACAACAGAGCAATCACTCACCAAAAAGGTATGGAATCTTGCTACCACTCTTGCCGGGCAAGGGATTGGGTTTACCGATTATATAACTCAACTCACCTATCTTCTGTTCCTGAAGATGGATGCCGAGAATGTAGAAATGTTTGGAGAAGAATCCGCTATCCCAGATGGTTATCAGTGGGCAGATCTGATTTCTCTTGACGGCTTAGATTTAGTCAGACAGTATGAAGAAACGCTTAAACTGCTTAGCGAACAGGATAATCTGATTGGTACTATCTATACAAAGGCGCAAAACAAGATTGACAAGCCCGTTTATCTGAAAAAGGTCATTTCCATGATTGATGAGGAACAATGGCTCATCATGGACGGTGATGTGAAAGGTGCTATCTACGAAAGCATCCTCGAAAAGAACGGACAAGACAAGAAAAGCGGTGCGGGGCAATACTTTACTCCCCGTCCACTTATCAAAGCAATGGTGGATTGTATCGCTCCTCAAATAGGAGAAACGGTTTGCGACCCGGCATGCGGAACAGGCGGTTTTCTGTTGACGGCTTACGATTACATGAAAGGCCAGTCAGCAAGTAAGGAAAAACGGGATTTCCTGCGTAACAATGCCTTACATGGTGTGGATAACACTCCATTGGTGGTAACACTTGCCTCAATGAATCTATATCTGCATGGCGTAGGCACAGACCGAAGTCCGATTGTCTGTGAAGATTCGCTGGAGAAAGAGCCGTCAACGCTTGTAGATGTGATACTTGCAAATCCTCCATTCGGAACACGCCCAGCTGGTTCTGTCGATATCAACCGTCCGGATTTCTATGTAGAGACAAAGAATAATCAGCTGAACTTCCTGCAGCACATGATGCTGATGCTTAAAACCGGAGGTCGTGCAGCTGTAGTGTTGCCTGATAATGTACTTTTCGAAGGAGGGGCTGGTGAAACAATTCGCAAGAAGTTGCTGACAGATTTTAATCTGCACACCATTCTCCGCTTGCCTACAGGTATATTTTATGCCCAAGGCGTGAAAGCCAATGTCTTGTTCTTTACGAAAGGACAGCCGACAAAAGAGATTTGGTTCTATGATTATCGTACAGATGTCAAGCATACTCTTGCCACCAACAAACTCGAACGCCATCATCTGGATGATTTTGTCTCTTGCTATAATAATCGGGTAGAAACCTTCGATGCAGAAAATAATCCGCAAGGACGATGGCGGAAATATCCGGTAAAGGACATTCTTGCCCGCGACAAAACAAGTCTTGACATCACATGGATAAAACAAGGTGAGGACGCTGATGACCGTTCACTTTCTGAACTGATGGCCGATATAAAAGAGAAAAGCCTGAGGATAAGTTCCGCTGTGGCTGAACTTGAAAAGCTGCTGGCAAATATAAATGAGGATTGAGTGTATGGAAAACAATAAGATAGCCATATCAGTCGAACAACAGTTCGGGGAAGTCATAGACATCATTCTCCGGCATAAAAGCCGTGCTTCCAAAGCTGTCAATGAAGAACTGCTGCTTACAGCATGGTATGTGGGAGGTTATGTTTCAGCCAAATTGAAAAGCGAAGAATGGGGGAGCAAGGTCGTAACACAGTTGTCTGAATATATTCGTTCACGACGACCGGACATCAAAGGATTTGGGCGAAGCAGCATTTATAACATGGTGCTATTTTATGACGAATATTCTTCTGCGGCATTTGCTACTACAGTTGAGAAATACCTGAACTCTGAATTTGTCCAGCCAAGAATTGGACAAATAGAGACATCACATTCAGAGCCATCTTCAGAACACGCAATAATAGAGCATCCAAAAACTGCACAAATCGTCCAGTCAGGAATTGGACAAATGCCGAAGATACTGGAATTAACAACATTGACTAACCATATCGAAATCTTGTGCCGTTGTAAAAGCAACGAAGAACGGATGTTCTATATTCTTTATGCCAATAAAGAACATCTGGTAAAACGGGAACTTCAGCGTTGTATCTCAAATCAGACATATACGGCTTTATTAGGTAATAAGGACAATATGTCAAAAGGATTGCTTAAAACATATCCTGAAGCTCCGGTCATGTTTAAAGATACTTTGTTTGTTGATTTTCTTGATTTGCCGAAGAAACACAGCGAATCACGGTTAAGAAATGGTTTGCTGGAGCACATGAAGCAGTTTATCCTTGAATTGGGCAAAGATTTTATATTCATGGATCAGGAATACCGTCTCAATATAGGTGCATCTACATTTAAGGCTGATTTACTGTTCTTTCATCGTGGATTGCAGGCATTGGTCGCTGTGGAATTGAAAAAGACGAAGTTTCATCCTCGTAATCTCGGTCAGTTGGAATTTTATTTGGAAGCACTTGACCGGGATGTGAAACGCTCTAACGAGAATCCGTCCATAGGCATAATTCTCTGTCCTGAAGCAGACCGGGTAGTAGTGGAATATGCCATGAGCCGAAGCATGAGTCCCACAATGATAGCTGAATATAAACGCATCCTTATTCCACAGGAACGTATGCAAGAGAAACTGAATGAATTTTGCAACCTGTTTCTGAATAAAGACTGATTGCTATGGATACTAAGAAATTACGTCAAAAGATATTAGATCTTGCCATTCATGGTAAACTCGTACCGCAAGACCCGAATGATGAACCTGCATCTGTCCTGCTTGAGCGCATCAAGGCAGAGAAAGAGCGGTTGATAAAAGAGGGGAAGATAAAAGGAAGTAAAAAGTCTGCAAAGACTTCTGATACGCCCCATTATGAGAATGTGCCGTTTGAAGTGCCTGATAATTGGGCGTGGACGACATTAGGAAACATTGGAACGTGGCAAGCTGGAGGAACACCAAGTCGTTCCAACAAATCTTATTATGGTGGAAATATTCCGTGGCTAAAGACTGGTGATTTAAATGATGGGTTGATTACTAATATTCCAGAAAAGATAACAGAAGATGCAGTTGCCAATTCTTCAGCCAAAATTAATCCTACGGGAAGTGTCCTTATCGCAATGTATGGGGCAACAATAGGTAAATTAGGAATACTCACCTTTCCTGCGACAACAAATCAAGCATGTTGCGCATGTATTGAGTATTTTGCAATAACTCAAAAGTACCTATTCTATTTCCTTTTATCTCATAGAGATATGTTTATAGCAAAAGGTGGTGGTGGAGCACAACCAAATATTTCAAAAGAAATAATTGTCAATACCGCTATACCTCTACCACCACTCGCTGAGCAAGAAAGGATAGTAACAGAAATTGAGCGTTGGTTTACCTTAATTGACCAATTAGAACAGGGGAAATCGGACTTGCAAACAGTTATCAAACAGGCCAAAAGCAGGGTTCTCTACCTCACTATTCATGGAAAGTTAGTGCCACAAAACCCCAATGATGAGCCCGCTATTGACCTATTGAAACGTATAAATCCTGACTTCACACCTTGTGATAACGGGCATAGTAAGAAGTTGCCAAATGGGTGGACTTATTGCCGCTTATGTGATGTATTACAAATTACTATGGGACAATCCCCCAAGGGCGATTCGATTAATAAGAATAAAGGAATAGAATTTCATCAAGGCAAATTGTGTTTCACTAATAAATATCTTCAGTCGTCAAATACTTTCACTACTGAACCAACAAAATTAGCCGAAGCAAATTCTATTTTATTATGTGTCCGCGCTCCAGTTGGAATTGTGAATATTACACCGCGTAAGATTTGTATAGGTCGAGGACTATGTTCATTAAAACCAAGAAAAGGTAACATTGATTTTTATTTTTACTTGCTTCAAACACTAAAAGAAAGTTTTGAAAAGCAAGCCACAGGAACTACATTTAAAGCAATATCAGGCGATATTGTCAAAAATGAAATAATAATACTCCCGCCTTTTCTTGAGCAACAACGCATTGTAGCAAAAATAGAAGAGTTATTTTCCGTTCTTAATAACATTCAAAATGCCTTAGAAGCGTGATAAGATGCGCTTCTAAGGCTACGTTATCACCAATTTACCACTTTGTCAACAATCTTCTGTTGTTCGTTGGCGGTACGGCGTAGATAGATGCGAGTGGTTTCTATGCTTTCATGCCCCATAAGGTCAGCCAGTAAAGCAAGGTCGTTGAAACGGTCTAGGAAATTTTTAGCGAAACGGTGACGAAAAGAATGAGGATAAACAACATCACGGTTCAATCCATATT
>OLWB01003978.1_pt1 | contig 10094 bp, 9 predicted proteins | sample 1673331 | NCBI WGS metagenome assembly OLWB01 (sample SAMEA3178943, study PRJEB25190) | human gut metagenome | biome: human gut; feature: human-associated habitat; material: faeces | place: Austria | collected 2013 | reverse complement strand
CTTTGCCGCCCGCCCCGGCCGCTGGAAGTACGATTTTGTATCCGTTCTGGTCTGTCTGGTGCTGATGGCGGGCTGCTTTTGCATGGCGATGCTGCCCATGCTGTGGGACGAGTTGAGCGGCGAAAACCAGCAGACGATGAACCGTCTGAGCGCACAGGCCATTGACGAACTGTACACCGCCTGTAAGCGGGACGCGCAGGACATCGCCATCCGGGACATCAGCGGCAGGCTGTACCTGAGTGGCCCGCAGGCAGAGACTTTGCAGCAGGCCGCCGCCCTGCCCGCCGGGGATACCTACCTGACCTTGACCGTGGAGCTGTTCGGCCCGTATGACAGCGCCGCCGCCTTTGCCCGGGATTGCTACACCCTGACCGCACTGGCAAAGCAGTGCACCGTGCCGCCGGAAAATCTGCACTTTACATGGGATGCCCGCAGCCCGGCAGAAAGCAGCCTGAACACCGGCAGTCTGCTATACACCGAGGACTATTCGCTGGACCTGAGCGGCGCTGTGCAGCTGGACTGGACAGAGCAGCAGATGGAACAGCAGACCGAGACCGAGTATCTGCTGGACGCAGAGAATATCCCCGACGAGGATTAAAAAATACCGCCGCACAGCTGTGCGGCGGTATTTTTGTAGTATGGCTGAAAGGATAAACGAAAACCGCCCCGAAGTCCTAAGACTTCAGGGCGGTTAAGCTGGAGCTGCTATCCAGATTCGAACTGGAGACCTCATCCTTACCAAGGATGCGCTCTACCAACTGAGCTATAGCAGCAAATGGCGACCCGGATCGGGCTCGAACCGACGACCCCCAGCGTGACAGGCTGGTGCTCTAACCAACTGAGCTACCGGGCCATATTGGAGCAACTTTTGCTGCTCCGTAATGGAGCGGCCGACGAAAGTTGATACACTTGTTTATTCAAAAGCACTTCCTGATTTTCCATACGAACAATTTGGAAACAACTGAGAATCAAAACAAGGGATGCTGCACTTGCAATAATCCACTGTTTAATAAACTTTCTTTTCCCCTTTGGATAGAATACCATTAAACAGTTCACCTTATTGGGGTAAACAGAATCTATTTCTTCTAACATCTCTTTCCATCTTGGTAATTGCAACTTACAGCTCATACAACCAATTGTATCCACATAATTCAATATAGTATAAGGGAGTTTTTCTCTTTCATATTTCATTATAACTGTATCATTAGCATAAGACGTTAGGCACATATTATCAGGAAATCGAATCGTCTTTCCACTCCACTCATTAACTAAACGTGTTATTTTATCTACCCTCGACTCCTTGCATGAAGTTAGTAATATAGTTACAAACAACAAACTTATTAAACGTATCATTTTTTTAAATAATATTTTACTATTACAGGATTATCATCTTCTTTCAAAGCCTCCATTTTACGAATTTCCTCAGACGGCATCAACTTACGATCTACCACTCTATGAACAAAATCAGGTTTGCAAATTGAGAGCAAAGCATTATCAACTATGCCAAAACAGAGATACATAATAAAAGGCTCCCCTTCTTTGATCAAAAAAACTTTCTTCTGCTTTCTGTTATACGTAAAATGACTTCCATATCCTCTATCTGTCTTTACCAAATAAACATAACATAATCATCATTGAAAAATTTAAGTAATGGGAGCAGTATATTACTCGATTTCTTCAAATATTGATATCTTTTTGTAGCATCTTCTGTTATTTCTCTTCTTTCTTCACCGGAATCGGTTCTCTTCCCTCCGGCTGTCTAAGCAAACCTTCAACTTTCACCTCCGCATCTCCAAAATCCAGATACATGCTTTTCATCAATACAAACTGGATATCCAAATTGGTCACGTTCCCAAATAGCAATCATTTCTTTTGTATTTTTAGAATGTAAAAAGAAAAAACAGGCATTGACAATTTCGATCGTAATTCTATTAAAAGCATTTTTTTACAAGAGAATTCAACAAACAATGTTATAATCAAATTCCATATTTTTCAATTAATATATCTATAGCATTTTTCTTGAAGTAATATTGATACACGACAGGGTTATCATCTTCTAATAAATTTCCAACCAATTTAGCTAGAGATCTATCATTGCCTTTCAATATAAGCTCCTTGTTAGCACAAAGAAAATCTGCAGAATAAAAACCTAAATGTTCATCTGATACTCCACCAGATAAAAGTAAATCAGAATAAAGTTTCAAATCAGGATCATAAATATCAGATATTTGAATTGATCTTTTTTTATCCCATATCAACGTACTTTTATTGCTAATTGACATAAATAAATAATCAGAAGAAGACTCAATGGCAGTGATTCCCAAACCTATATTACTTTTTTTCAATGTTTCAACTAATTCAAAAAAATTCAAGTCTTTATGTTCTTCTATAAAATCCTCACTTGGCTCATTCTCTGGTATATTTACGTAATATCCAGGCATTATTTGACCTCCCTCATATACAAAAAGCTCATTCGACAATACCGATATAAAAAAATATTGATTATCTAATAATGCTATTGGATAATGTAGAAAAGGATAATGTATATTTTGAGTCCCTATTTCTTTTGCTTTTAACAGCGTTTCGCCAATTAATGAGTCATTCTTGATTCTGAACACACTGTATTCACTTTGGTTTTGAGAATAATCATTTGGTAACGGATAATACGCAATAAGCTCTCCTTGACCACACATCATGGCATACTCAATGTTAGCATCTTCGGTATCTAATTGAATTGTATTAGAATAAGCTCCAGAATAAGTATATTGTAAAATTTTTCTCGCAGAATTACAGATAAGACATACCAATTTATTATCACGATCTAAATAAAAATTGTCCGAATACACATATTCACCCGGCCCTATACCTCTATGACCTACTTCATTAATAAAATATCCTTCTTCATCAAATACAAATACCCCTCTTGAATCTTTGACAAAATAGAATTTCCCATCATTCTTTATGCATTCAATCTCACTTAATAAACATTCACCTGTTCCCAATGGAACGTATTTGACACTATCCACAATATCGTATAGATTGATTTCTATAGGATGATTTCTATTCAAGACATCAATAATTTCAATATCACCTTTATGACATGAAACCTGTCGTTGACAGGATGACATAGTTAGAAAAAGTATCATAATAATTTTTCCCACATACACTACTTCTATCAACGAGCTATTTTTTCTACTAGTCATTACTATTTAAATATAATTTTCAGCATCTAAAGCCATCAAGTATTCCAATGGAAATTCCGGTTTAAACTTTCTCTTGGCTAGCAGTTCGAATGTCGGACTATAAGTATATATTGTCCCATAAGGATTTAGCAAGTCTATGCCTTTTAAATAAGGATTAAAATTAATATCCAATACCATTACATAGTCTTCCGGCCCCTGTCCTTTCATTTTCTTCGAATTTGCTATATATTGCCCATTTCCCGAAAACGTGAAAACAATTTGATCACTTGTATAAATTGCAAATAGATCCGAACTTTGATCGTAGATGACTTTATTACATCTATGAAAGATAGATGAGTCGTTCGTTTCCAAAGGCACAATCTCTATTTTCTCTAAAAATGATGAGGCATCCTGCGAGACTTTATCTACTTCGACAGGGATTATTTCAATTCCATCGGGAAGATTCTTTTTATTAGCAGAGCATGCACAAATAAGGATAGACAGTGTTATCAGACTTACAGTTCTCATTATGTTTTTTATTTATGGTTCCACGTCACGTGAATAAGGTGTATCTTTACTAAATATAGAAGGCAACAGAGAAGCAGCATAACGTAATTTTTCATCAGTATGACCATAAATTTCAAAGTAGTATTTATACTGATCACAAGTCAATTCATAAAATTCGCTTTCTTCTGGCACATAGCCTAGTTTAAAAATCATTCTAACAGCATCACCAGTTCCAAAAAAAAGATCAAGAGGATTCATTGTTATCTGTTTTATTTGTTATGTAACAAAGATACAGTATAATAATTTAAAATGCAAACATCATTTTGTTATCACTGTCTCATTAACATTGTCTAAAGATTAACGTCTGCCATTCATTATAAATGAGAAGTTCTATGTTATTTTACGCATTTACAATGAGCAATTTTTCTTAATTTTACTCGTTTATAATGAGAAGTTTTATATCTTTGCAAATAAAAGCGCCCATTATTATGAAAGAACTATTAAAGCATATCATATTCGATCAACGCGAAAAAGATATATCACAAATGATAGAAAGGGATATTGATATAAGTTTAGTAAACAGTCCCGAAGTGTTAGTTATATCAGGTATACGAAGATGTGGGAAATCCGTACTTTTGCAGCAAATACGTTCGCAGCAAACAGAACAAGACTATTACATGAATTTTGATGACGAGCGGCTCATCAATTTCAAGGTCGATGATTTTCAAACATTGTATGAAGCCTTTATTGAGTTATTCGGAGAACAGAAGACTTTCTATTTTGATGAGATACAGAATATTCCCGGTTGGGAAAGGTTTGTACGGAGACTGCATGACAGTGGATGCAAAGTCTTTGTAACAGGCTCTAATGCCAATATGTTAAGCAGAGAATTGGGAACACATCTTACCGGACGTTATTGCCAAATAGAATTATATCCTTTCTCTTTTCCTGAGTTTCTAAAAATAAAAGAAGTATATCCGCAACAAAAAGACTTTTATACTACCACAGGAAAAAGTATACTGAAAAGATACTTTGATGAATATGTAAAAACAGGCGGTTTTCCCCGTTATATCAAAGACCCAAACACTAATTACCTATCCACACTCTATGAAAACATCATTTATAAGGATGTTGTCACCCGAAACAAATTAAATGGTGAAAGGGAGTTGCTGGAAATGGTTTATTACTTGGCTAGTAATGCAACCAAACGCTTTTCTTATACTTCATTAGCAAAAACGATAGGTATCAAGCATACGGAAACGGTTAAAAATTATCTGGAATATCTTGAAAATACTTATCTATTGTTTCAAGTGATGAAATTCGACTGGTCTGTAAAGAAGCAGATGAATAATCAAAAGAAAGTTTATTTCATTGATAATGCGATTATCGGCAAAGTGGGCTTCAATGCTACTGATAATATCGGGCAATTACTTGAAAATTTAGTGTTTATTGAGATAAAACGCCAGAGAAAAGATGTTTATTATCATGATGACGGAATAGAATGTGATTTCATCATGCGTGAAAACGGACATATTATATCCGCCTGTCAAGTCACCCGTTCGATGAAAGATGAAAAAACAAGGCAGCGTGAAATAAATGGATTAGTTTCTGCACTCAATGCATATAATCTCACCGAAGGCATGGTTCTGACCGATGACGAAACCGAAGAAATAACTATCGACAACAAAAAAATACATATAATCCCTATATGGAGATGGCTATTAAAAGATAGTGTCACTATCCCATTAACATAGTGACACTATGTACCAAGGATGGTGTCACTATCCCGAGCACATAGTGTCACCATGTTAAATCAACTATTTCGAGCTATTCTTATCCTAGTCCGCCCGCTGTGTAGGCAGCGTAAACTCCTGAGAATCACAGATTACCCCATTCTCATCGGATACCGCTACACGGAAGGTCACTTCGCCATCCTTCAGTTTGCTTCCTGCATAAACAGTGGCTGTATAGCGAATGCCCTCACCCGGAAGAATCTCTTCTATCATCACGGTAGGAGAAATACCAATGTGTTTCACTTTTCCGACCGTCTCTACGACAGGAACCACATCATAGACAGGTTTCTTTCCTTCGTTCATGATTTCAAAGATGATCTTGCTGCTTTCTCCGCCATCTATCGCATGATTCCGGTTATCATCAATAAAGCGAATTTTGCGCAGCTTCAACTGGGCCATCTGCTGCTGAACCTGTGTACGAGGTTTGTATCTGGAATGAGATTGCCCTTGCCTGACTTCCGGAACATAGGCATACTCCTCTATCGGGTCCGGTTTAGGAGCAGTCAGCGCATTCCCTATCGCTGCACCGGCAATGGTTCCAACAATATTTCCAATGGCAGAGCCACGATATCCGCCTCTCCAGCCATGATTATTATCTCCGATAAGTCCGCCGATCGAACTTCCCAGACTTCCCCCAATTGCAGCACCACCTACAATTGCTCCGGGATTTCCCATACGTCCCGATGCACATCCGCCCAACATCAGAGCAGAAAGCAGAATGACAGTTAGTTGTTTTCTCATCATCTCTAAATTTACTATGATTACTCTATCACCTTAAAACGTGCAAAACGCAACAATAGTTGCTTGTCCCCTGCATTTTTAAAATGAATCGTTGCTTTTGCATTATCACCCGTTCCTTCTACTTTGATCACTTCACCCAAGCCGAAACGTTCGTGCTCTATCATCTGTCCTGCCTGCACCCCTGTAACAGATGCCGAACCGGCAGAAGCCGGCTTCGCATTACTGCCACTCACCGCACTAACCTTCTTCAGATTCTTCGGCACACTGGGAGCAATCACCTGAGCTCTCGGACGTTCACGGTCGGAGAAATTACTTCCATAAGGTGTACGTGAAGGGGATGCCGTACGTGCAAACCCGCCTTCGATCTCCCTGCGGAAACGTCCTGCACCTTCGTCCACCGCACGACTGACTCCGGCTTCATGCGGCAACTGCAAATAATTCACATCAATGTCACGCAAAAAACGACTGGGACTTCCAAACTCCATCTTTCCATAACGGAAACGGGTCTTGGCAAAAGAAATATAGCAATGTTCTTCCGCACGGGTAATAGCCACGTAGAACAAACGGCGCTCTTCTTCCAACGCACGGGGAGAATCGCCCGCCATGCCACTGGGGAAAAGGTTTTCTTCCAGCCCCACTACAAATACGTTTTTAAATTCCAGCCCTTTGGCCGAATGAACGGTCATCAGCGTGATCTTTTCTCCATCATCAGCCTTGTCCGAATCCTGATCGGTAAGCAAAGCGATCTCCGAAAGAAAATCTGTCAGAGAAATATTCGGATTTCCTTCTTCCTGCCGCAAAGCGCAGAAGTCATTCATTCCATTCACCAGTTCCTCTATGTTTTCCTTACGGCTCAGATTCTCCGGTGAAGTATCCTGGCAAACATCATTGATGATGCCGGACTGACGGATGATGTCCGTTCCTATCTCATAGGCATTCTTGTCAGCCTGACCGGCCATAAAGCCTTCTATCAGTTCACGGAAACCTTGCAGCTTGCCATGCGTCCCTTTGTTGATATTCAGCCCGTAGCTCAATGGCTCACAGAGCGCTGCCCAAAGGCTGACACCATTTTCCGTGGCTGCCGATATTATTTTTCCAACCGTCGTATCACCGATACCACGGGCAGGATAATTAATGATCCGCTTGAATGCTTCTTCATCATTCGGATTCACTACCAAGCGGAAATAAGCTATAACATCCTTAATCTCCTTACGCTGGTAGAATGAAAGTCCGCCATAGATCTTATAGGGCATACTTCGTTTCCGAAGAGCCTCCTCGAAAACACGGCTCTGCGCATTCGTACGGTATAATATGGCAAAATCGGCATAGCCGTAACTATGTTCCCGACGCAGTTCAGCTATCTTATTGGCTACGATATCCCCTTCTTCCACATCACTGTAAGCCTGGAATACACCAATGGGTTCACCTCTTTCCTTTTCAGAAAACACTTCTTTCCGAATCTGGCGTTCATTCTTTTCGATCAGACTGTTGGCAGCGCAGACAATGGTTTGCGTAGAACGATAATTCTGCTCCAGTTTGAACACTTTTGTGTTAGGGTAAACCTTCGTGAAATAGAGAATATTATCGATATCCGCCCCACGGAAAGAGTAGATACTCTGCGCATCATCCCCTACCACACAAACACGCTGATTCTCTTTCGTCAGTTGGAGTACGATGCTATGCTGCGCATAGTTCGTATCCTGATACTCATCCACCAATACATAACGGAACTGCTCCCGGTAACGGGCCAGCACCTCCGGAAAGTCACGGAACAGAATATAAGTATACACCAGCAAATCGTCGAAATCCATCGCTCCCGCCTGACGGCACCTTTCCCAGTAACGGGTATATATATCACGGAGGGCTGGCACTTTGGCTGCCATGTCCCCTTCATAAGCTTCTTTATTGGCGGCATATCCCGTAGGAGAAACCAGGTGGTTTTTGGCACTCGAAATGCGTGCCTGTACCATCCCCGGTTTATAAGTCTTTTCGTCCAGCCCCATCTCCTTGATGATGGAGCGGATCAGGCTTTTGCTATCCGCCGAGTCATAAATGGTGAATTGGGAGGTGAATCCGATGTGTTGTGCTTCGGCACGGAGAATGCGGGAAAAGACGGAATGGAAAGTGCCCATCCACAGATAGCGCGCCCGCTCCATACCTACCTGGCGGGCTATACGTTCCTTCATCTCACGCGCTGCCTTATTGGTAAAGGTCAGTGCCAGGATGTTCCACGGTTGATAGCCGTTCTCCAGCAGATAAGCAATTTTATAAGTCAAGACACGTGTCTTTCCCGAACCTGCACCGGCTATCACCAGCGAAGGCCCGTCGTTATAAGTCACTGCTGCACACTGACTCTCATTTAATTCCTCTATATAGTTGGTATTCATAACAGCATTATAAAAACAATGAGGATTTTTAACAAACCCTTGGCGTTCAAATTTGTTTCAATACGACAAAAGTATAACATTCATTTGACAATGAAGATATTTTTATGATTTTTCATCACTAACTATTTAACCTAACCACTCAAAGCAATGAAAAAGAGTATATTTTTATCATTTATTTTATGCTTGTGCCTCGTCGCCTGTATACCACAGCAGGCACTGGCGCAAAAACAAAGCCGCATGGAAAAGCTGCTAAGGTATCTGAACGATAATGACGCCGACAAATGGCAGAAAAACCGTGATAAGATAGATGACGAGACACAAACCTATTATGCCGAGGAACTGGCATTATTGGATGTGCTCAACGGATTGTGGAACGAGCAAAGCGAACAGGCTGCCACCAACTATTTCGGATGCTACGAAAGGGCAACGAAAGCTTATTTTCCCAATATCTGTGAAGAAGAGAAAATACAACTTTCCAACGTACAAAACAAAGCGGAACTGGCTGTTATCTCCATTCTGGAAGCTTCGAAAGATCAAATCCCTTTTAGCAAGACGTTGATGGACAGTATCCAGTCAAGCGGTTATCCGGGAGATTCTACCATCTTGCAAAAGGTACGGGACATCCGTGAAATGGCTTTACTGGAAGGTATGCTGAAAACACCTACGCTGAATATTTATCAAACGTACATCACGGAATATCCGAACGGCAAATTTATCTCTCAAATCAACACTGCGGAAAACAAACGGCTTTACCAGATTGTAAAGAGTAATCCGACATCAGCGAATTTCAAGGCATTTTTTGATAACGCCAACATGCAGAAATTCTTCACGGATAAAGACACGCGTCCATTCCTTCCGGAAGTCCGCGCGTTATACGATGATTTTCTGTTTCAAGGGATCGACAGCCTCCGGGAGAAAGGAAACGCAACAGACATCCGGCAGATTATTGACGAGTATAAGCAATCACCTTACCTGACTTCTACAGCACGTACTCATCTGGACGACCTTGAATATCTTAGTGAAAAAGCTGATTTTGAGCTTTTAAAAGCTGCCATTGTCAATTCCGAATCTTTGAGTATGCTGCAGGATTTTCTTTGCACACACAGGTATAAGGAATTTCGTGACCAGGCCAATGCACTACGGACACCGTTTATTCTGCAAACAATCATATCCACTCCTACTTCTGTGAAATACTATAATGGAGGACGATTGATTAAGTCTGCGGAAAATGACAGTACGGGAAATACCTCGACCACTTATTCGTATGATGATAAGGGGCAGCTCATTTCTACATTGTCGCTTACCGTAAAGAACGGTCAGCCAAGCAATGAAATACAAACGAACAGATTATACGATCCGCAAGGTCACTGCATCTTTGAAGTGCAAACGAATCCGAAAACCAAAACGGATCTCTACCGACGGACACGCCGTATCGGTACGGACGGAAATATCGAGAGTGATTCGCTCAAGTATACAGATGGAAG
>OLWB01003973.1_pt1 | contig 10102 bp, 12 predicted proteins | sample 1673331 | NCBI WGS metagenome assembly OLWB01 (sample SAMEA3178943, study PRJEB25190) | human gut metagenome | biome: human gut; feature: human-associated habitat; material: faeces | place: Austria | collected 2013 | reverse complement strand
TGAACCAGTCCTGCTTACAGACGATGCTATGCTCCGGCAGCACCTTCATGGCCTTTATCCAAGAAGAGTGCATAGTCTCATACTCGTCCTCCGTCACCGTGTACAACTCGGGCAGCTCCACCTCGAAAGCCACGGTCAGGTCGGCGTCCTTGCTCACGATGCAGCCGTTCTCTACTGAGAGAAGGGGGAATCTGCGTTCTAGCGTTTCCGCCTTTAAAACATTTCTCATGATTTTTGTTTTTTTCTTTTCGTGAATAATCTGAAGACTCTCTTGCGGTGAATTAGGTAGCGCGGATGGCGTTTTTCGGCCAGCAGCTTCATCAGTCCGTGTTCACCGTAGCGGGCGTTTAACCGAAAAGTCATCCATACCAGTAGGCCACCGGATATGCTCCCGAAGGAGATGCATATCCATTGGTCCACACCCACCAGATAGAGGATAACCACCGCAAGGAGCACCATCACAAGTCCGCCGGCGAAAACGAACAGATATTGAGACTTGAGTCCCTTGAACTCGACGGGATTGCCCGCACCTTTGTTTACCGGATACTTCATGCCTCTAGAGGAAGAAGGAACGCAGGATGGTGGCGGCCACGATCAGAAAGATACATGCGAAAAACCAGCTGGCGGCTGTCTTCGAGGTATCAGGATCGCCACTGGAGAACTTGCCGTAGGTCTTGATACCGCCCACCAACCCCAGGACGGCCCCGATGGCGTAGCACAACTTAGTGGCGGGATCGAAATACGAGGTCATGAGACTGGTCGCCGCGTTGATACCGGCAAGGCCCTGACCTTGGCCCTGCGCAAAAACACTGGCGGTAATAACCGCACACATCACAGAAAAAAGGATTCTTCTCTTCATTGTCGAATCATTTAGGTGAGACATAAATTTGAATTCGACAGCGAATGTAAAATGGAATAACGTACTGTAATTCAGTGCTGTCATCAGATGTCACCAGATGTCATCAAATGTCCTAAATGACCATAATAATCTAAGTTTTGCTATAATTTTTAGACAAAAATTGCTTTTTGTCTTTTTTATACCTATGTTTGCGAATATAACCGTATTTATCAACAAAAAGCTTTGTAAAAATATGAGACAATTTAAAGTTTTGCTATTGCTCATAGCTATTTCTTGTTCCATGTTTGCGCAAGATAGGCTATCATTGTTTATTGGCAGGGCAAATAAATATGCCTCTGTGGAACTTTCGGATTACCGAAAACGTTTGTGTATAGAATATAATACCCCCAACAATCTATTGGATGATTATTATAGGCAATGTGGAAGAGATTGGGGGAATGTAGGTTTGGCCCTTGAAATAGCCAAAACATCTGGCAGGCACATGCGTGATGTATGTGATTATTATAAACGTTACCATAGGCACGGCTGGGATCGTGTTTTGATAGAGATAGGTATAAGGCCGGGATCGGTATATTACAATCCTTTCTATGACAGGGTAAATTATCATAGTAATTGTTGGCATGAACATTATTGTTCATACTGTGACCATCACCGAAAACATCATCACAAACATTATAAAAAACACAAGAAGCATAAACACAACAAACATTATAGGTGGGATGATGATGACGATGATGATTGGGATGACGATTAACATTTATAGGTATAAAAGTATATTGAAATGAGAAAGATTTTAATTTTTTTAGGATTGTTGTTTGTTATGTTGAGTGGCGTTTATGCTCAAAAAGGTAGACAAGCTATTGGATTCGGACTGAGTTATGGGACGGAAATTGAGAGTATTGGCCTTGGGTTGAAATATCAATACAATATAACCAACCCCATACGTCTTGAGCCGTCTTTGAATTACTTTATAGAAAACGACAATGTTAGTATGTTGGACATAAATATGAATCTCCATTATTTATGTCCCGTAGGCAGAAGCGTAAAGTTATATCCCCTATTCGGTTTTACATTTTCTAATTGGATGTTTGACCTAGGAGATGGTTTTGATATTGATGTGGACGGAGACCATATTCATATAGACAAAGATGATGACAATCATAACGAATGCAGGGTAGGAGTGAATATCGGTGGTGGAGCCGACTTCGCATTGACAAGTAGTTGGATTATGAATTTCGAGTTACGCTACCAACTGGTCAGTGATTTTGATCAGGCTGTATTCAATTTGGGATTCGCTTATCGTTTTTAATTTATTCTATAATAAAACAATATCAGCCCTTTACTGAAAATTGCTTCAGTAAAGGGCTGATATATAGAATTGAGCAAGAAGCGTATTGGAGTTTTAGAAATGAGTGCTTACAACCACATTTTTGTCTAAGAAGAATACAAAAAGAGTGTTCTTTTTGGTATTTCTGAAAAGGATAGTGTGACAATTAAGTAAAACAGATCCATGCGTATAAAGAGATATTCTATCGTAATCTTGTTTCTATTCGTCTCTTTGTATATAAAGGCGACGGGACAGTCTTGTGATGTCATTTACATCAATGGTGAGCAATGGTGGCTGATGGCCAGACCAATAGACAAGGATTCCGCCCTATATACACGGTTAAGGGACTTTCTTCCGGAAAATCATTGTATGTCAACCGCCAACTGGGATGGTTATACGGCCTTTTGGAAAATAGAGGACAGCTGTCTTTACCCGCAACGTATGGAAATATGCGTATATGACAAGGCAAGTCGGAAAGATTCCACTTTGATTTACCACACAGACGCTCTGAAAACACTTTTTGCCCCTTATTATGAGAACGGAAGGATTCCTGCCCGCTGGTTCAGCAGTGAACTACGGGCCGGCAAAGGTGATTTGGTACATTATGTCCACTCCGGTTTCGACCGTAATATGGAAGCCGAACAGGTAATTCTACTCAGGCAAGGCAGGATACAAAGTGTACGGACATACCATAATTTCAAACAACCTGGAATAAAGATTTTAGAATCACAAGATGAAATCATCCGGCGGTTCCCCTGGCATCGTTTTCCGAAGTACAAAGGACAGCGGCTGATATTCAGTATACGTAATATCCAATGTACCCCGGATGGCCATCTCCTGGACTTTGATGTCCGAACTTTGTTCATACGTCCCAAAGGAGAAAACATTGAAGACCGGAACCACCCATTAGTGAAAGCTTTCAAAGAGACACTGAAAAGTATTTATCCATGGGAGAGACTATTCATCAACGGGAAATATACCATGGAACCTCTAAACTGCGTATTAGGTATTTGGGAGAAAAATGATTTACCATCCAAAGCAGATAACGATACAACCGGATATTCCATTATAGGTAAAGTTTATGGGGAAGAAGTGCGACAGATTCCGCCCTATGATGTTATAAAAAGACTGTTGACCGGTTCCAATCTGAGAGTAGAGGGATTGCCTTTTCAAGGTTGGCTGACTGATTCTACAGGAACTTTCAGAATAAAACATTTAAAAAAAGGACAATGTCTTTTGCGGGCAGAATTTATTGGCTTGAATCCTTGTGACACACTCGTCACCGTGTCCGGAACAACATGCACGGACACCTTACAACTGGTATTGACATTGCCTTATGACTATATCGAAGAATATGTATGTTCACCGAAATTGTCACGTGAATATATCAATAAAGGGCACCCGAATCTAAAACTGGTCATACCCATTGAACAAGACAAAAAAGTACGGGAACATATCTTTTGGAAAAAGTATGGAGTCAAATATTATAGCTATTATCCCCTGAAAGAAAACGGAAAGATGGATTGCTATTTAAACACGCCCAATCGTCTGTTGACAGCCTACAACCGGGAAGTGTTCCGCTATCTGGATAAAAAATACGGGAAAACATGGCGCGAGGAAGTACCTCCCGGCATCTTCGGACTGGATAAATCATTGGATGAGCTACGGGATGAAAGCTGGCTTATCAAGACATTGAGCCGACGATGTAAATACCCGATAGTCTGGCAGAAGAAGAACAAAGGCTGTGTCTTGCGAGTTGCTTACGAAGTGAATCAGGATGGTTACATCACCACGGCCACTATTCTTGGTAAAACGCCCCGTTCATTTCGAAAATCAGTACTGGATGTTTTACAATCGTTTAGAAATGAACCTACTGTCTTATGCCCTGGAAAGGATACGCTATGCATTCAATACAGACTGGATACCATGCCACTCCTTCCGAAGGCGGATGTGGTTATTACCGGTTATTCCACCTGCGACCAACCCGTCTTGATGAGATATGATGCCACCTTGATTGCCCATACCCCTGAACCTCGTTTGGAAGCGGGTGTTCCGGTCTGTTATCTAAATGAGCGTGGAGATACCATTGTGCCATACGGCAGATATAAATTCTGTCAAACCGATACCATCAAAGGTATAGGCTTTGTATACGAAGACAAGCCAAGAGATGCCAGGATAGTCTGCATTAACGATGCAGGCAAGAAACTTTTTTATGTAGTCGAATGTGATAACGGACCTGATTATGTCAAGGAAGGGTTGTTCCGAATCATGGATGAGAAAGGCCTGATGGGTTTTGCCGATTCGTCGGGACACATAATCATTACTCCCCAATTCAAGTTTGCATACCCTTTTGAGGGAGGAAAGGCTAAGGTTACATTTACGGGAAAACAAAAAGTCGTATCCGGGTCTGACGGCGAAAAACATTATTGGGATAGTGAAGAATGGAGATATATAAACAGAAGATGTAAGTTTGTACAACCTTAAAGTCAAAACGTATGAAAAAAATAGCGTACTTGTTATCAGTTTATTTATTCTGCTTGTTACCCAAATTGCAAGCGCAGGATATCGATTTTCCGCTGTCACTGTCGGAAATAGAAAAGTATGAGAGCCGCATCCGCATACAAAGGCTTCCCGCTGTCACCATCACCCATGCGGACGCCTACAAAATCAGGACACGACAACCAGTATATTCTCCTCGGACAAAAGAGATTGTGCTTGATATAATCAATATGGATGGCCCTACAGCCGAGCTTGAATATCATAATCTCAAACAGATGGTAAATGGCAAATGGCTCGGTTTCCCCTTTATAGACAATCTTGTATTCGCCATTGGAGGAAGAGATTTATCCAAAGGCGATACGCTACCCGAACATATCCGTATGTCCGAGTTTAAATATCCGTTAAAGCCCAACAGGTACCAGGCTAATTTTTATGTGTTTGCCAACATCCATACCTATTGCAATCTGACAGGTAAAAGTATTGTTTCCATAAAGGAGACGGAAATGGACGGTGCCTTTGCTTTCAAGGTATTACCATCCAATAATGATTCCATACGTATTTTATTTGAAAACCATACAAACCTGGAGGTACAACCGGTCTTTTTCCCTAGTATAAGTACAGACGAGCGATATATGGTACATCCCTTTGCCCGTTCCGGTTGGGTAGGAGAAGCGAATTATATGAAAAGCCGTGCCCGTTTGAAAGGTGGAGAAGCGATACTGTTTACCATTCCTGTCTCATGGGATGTCAACCGGATAACAGACAGAAACGACAAGAAACGATTCCAAGCAGGCAGGTTACTTTCAGGAAAATACCGAATAGGACTGCAACTCGAAATTTATATGGATACGGAATTTGAAGTAAAATAAATACAACCGCTTATGATAACAAGACTATTATTATTGGCAATGCTCCTGCCGCTAGCCGGCCTGTCACAGGTGCAAGCGCAGGCAGACGGACGCTACATTGAAGTGACCGGGACATCCGAGATTGAGATCGTGCCGGACAGGATTCACTACATTATCGAAATCCGTGAATACTTCGAGGAGGAGTTTGATGGCAGGTCCAAACCGGAGGAATATCGTACAAAGATCTCTTTGGACCGGATCGAACAGGGACTGCGGGAAGTGCTGCATGACGCGGGTATCTCTCCGAATGCCGTCCGTACGCAGGAGATCGGTGATTATTGGCGTAAGCAAGGGCAGGACTTTCTGGTGGCCAAGACCTTCGATATTACGTTACTGGATTTCAAACAGATTGATGAAATCCTCAAACGTATGGATACCAAAGGTATCCATACCATGCGCATCGGTGAACTGGAAAACAAGGACATGTTGTCCTACCATCAAAAAGGAAAAATCGCGGCCTTGAAAGCGGCGCAGAGGAAAGCATCCTATCTGGTGGAGGCATTGGGTAAAAAATTGGGACCGGTAATACGTATTGTAGAAGACGAAGCAGGTAGCAGCCTTCCTTTCTCACAGAGTAACGTGCTGTCCTCCAATGTCGTTTCATTTGATAGTTTCCGTACAATTAAAAAGAAATACTCTATGCTTGTGCGGTTTGAGATTGCGGATTGAAAGGAATCGTAACTGCCTGAATATAAGGAATAATGTCGTATACTGCCATTGCCTTCAATAACTTGGTATGAAATTCGAGGAGGATCTTGAATCTAAATTCCAATGTTCTACCATATCGGATATTCATAAATAAACAAGCCAACCTATTCTACCACATAAAGTAATAAGTTGGCTTGTTCTAAATTAATAACATAAATAAAGCCAAGGCATTATAGTCATCATTAACAGCATCAATAACAAAACATAAAGCAATATCCGTAGTGTATGGTTCGGGCATTTCTTTGTAACAAAAGCCGATACCATCTTTATGTGTAACAAGATATGAATGGCAAGCAGAGTGACCAATACAACTCCCGCCCACAAATGAATATTACCCCAATCATGCCTTCCCAAGCCCAGCAAATGTGAACACCATGGGGTAGCGTCTTGGAATCTTACAGCATGGCGGGAAGGAATTACTATTTCCAATATGAAGCCACTTATACTTACCAAAGCCATTGCCATCAGCATGACAAAGTCTATGATAATATTAAGCGGCATCTTATTCTTTCCGGACATCATTCTTTATGGCTATGTCCATGACATTCATGATGATGTTCATGGGATGAACAGCCCACTCCCGAATCTGTAAGTTTCCCGCTTAAATAATCAGCGGCAACTTCCAATAGATTACCCGAACAGCCTCTTATGACTTTGATATGGTGGGACGTAAGTACATTCAAGGCACCTTGCCCCATATTTCCTGCCAGCATAACGCTGACTCCCATGTTTTCCAATTCTCCTGCGATATTGGATTTACATCCGCATCCTTGCGGAGAAGGAATAGTCTCGCTACTTAGAATCTGGTTGTTTTGTCCTACTGTCAGGATTGTGTAATACTCACAATGACCGAAATGGTTATCGACTACATTGTCTCTGGTCGGAATAGCAATTTTCATCATAATCTCATTTTTATTAATGTTAATATTACTTGCGCTTAAGTCATCGGAGTGGCATACCGGACATTCCATCTTGCGGATTTTAAGCGTGGGATTGATATTGTTGAATAAGAAACCGCATGCTCCGCAACGGAACCATTCACTGTCTGTGTACGCTGCTCCGCCTTCTATCATAATGGTAACACCACGAACCAATGCCTTGGCAATCTTTTGCCTTGCGCTGACATATATCCGACTTAGTGTCGGACGTGATACTCCCATTGAAACAGACGCTTCCTGTTGGGTTTTCATTTCATAATCGCATAACCGTATCGCCTCATACTCTTCAAAATGCAAGAATATGGTATTCTTACAACAACCGTTCAGACCTATGGGCTTGAATCCTGCGGCAGCGGGCATGTCATTAACTTTACGGATATTTTTAGGACGTGGTGACATTATATATATTGTTTCTGCTTGCAAATATAATGAACAAATGCTCAAAATAAAAACAATAGTTCCTCTTTTTTAAACCAAAATTACTTCCGAAATGAAGCCACATGCCGAACGGCATATAAATGAAAGCCGCCTTTCTGTAAAATACAGAATTCCGCCTATGTCCGCAGGCAGAATCCTATTCCCCGGAAGTATTCCCTCTTACACCAACTCCCGCCAGTCAACCCCGCCATTGTTCCTTTTCCCCCCTTTTTTCAAAGGTCGCGGGTTCCCATCTTCATCCAGGTTCTCTTCCAGCAGTTTATTCACGGCTTCCTCATTCCCTACCTGGGAAATGAAAAGATCGAACAGACTGGTATTGCGGATAGCGAACAGCGTCCGCGCGGCCCTGCTCCTTTTGTCCGCATCCTGATCCGCCCCGTTCACCCTCATCAGCACATCCCCGACAAGGCTGAACTCCTCCAGCGTAACCGCCTGCGTAATCACTTCCGTTTCCGGTAATGCGCTGTCCAGTTCTTCCTGCTCCTTCCGAAGGAGTTCCATCTCCTCCAGCGGAAGCAGACATTCCACATCCTCTTCCCGGATTTCCTCATCCTCACCGATATAGTCCGTCCCCTGTTCCAGCGGCTGACTCATATAGGGGGCCGCCGTCTTCCCGGCGTTCTCGTCAAGATAGACAAAGCGTGTCTTTCCCATCACTTCTTTCTCATCCGCCGGCTCCGGTGACATCGATATCATTTGTTCTCTTTTCGCCGGCGTGTACAGCAGGTCACACAGCTCACGTACTTTTTTCTTTTGTTCCCATACCTTATATAACAGGTAAGCGGCACAGCCGACCCTCACCGACAGATAGACGAGTCCTTCCATACCATCATTTCTTTAAATTTTCGATGACACGTCTCATCAATGATATCCCGGTACTTCTCCATATGCTCCGCCAACACATTGTTCACGAACGTGGGTACAGATATTCCCGGCGCAATGACAGGAAGGATCCCGGTCAATGTCTCATACAAGGATTCATCAATATAGGTTTGTCTCCTGGCTCCGGTCATTTTCCGGGTCAGGAACATTTCTCTGTAAGCACTCGCATTTTCCATGCCTTTCAATAAATCTTTGTTTTCCATATCTTCTTGCTTGAATTGTTTCAAAACCGGACTGGCTTGCAGACCGGTCGTTTCCTCTACCGAAGTCCCGATAGCGTCCGTTTCCGGAATCCCGCTATTGGACAAGGCTTCAATCAGGGTTTCCCCTAAATTTTCCGGAATATCCATCTTTGCGAAATCAGGAAAGAAATCCGCATCGTCAGGGTGTTCTTTGAATTCTGCCGGAAATACGGTTTCCATATAAGTCGTATCACGGACTGACTTCCTCATATCCGTTTGTATCGGGGGGAGAGCCCCGCCTTTCCTCAACCGGTTCCTGCCTGCTTTCATTTTAAGTACCTTGTACAGCAAATATGTTACAAACAGCAGGACTGGATAAATAAACAGATGTTCCATAATCTAATGCGAATTTTGGGTACTCAAGCGAACCATTTCATCCAATTCTTTTTCATACACTTCCAAATGATGGTCAAGCACGTTGTCCAGAAAAGCGGGAACAGTCATGCCGTCACTGAGCAACGGCAGAATCCGTGCAAACCTACGGTAGGTGTCATAACAGATATAAGTCTGCTTTCGATGGACGGCAATCTTACGGTTGAGAAAATTTTTCGGTACTCTTGTATCTTCTCCGGAAGTGAGATTCCGCTTCCAGCCGGCTCGCGGGAAACAGGAAGCGGTTTGTCCGCATCTTCCCGTACGGACGGGAAAATATCGGTTTCCCTTGTGGTCTTTTCTTCCGCAAAAGGAGTCTTAGGAGTGCCTTCGGCATCCGTACCGTTGGCCATGAACTCTTTCAACCGTTCCTCATTGACATTGAATACGCCCCTTTTTTTCATGTCTTGTCGGATTTAAGATGGATAATCCGTTCGATCTCCCCGGCCAGCACATCCATATTGCTCCCTTTCAACAACTTTTCCGAAGGTGGAAAGTAGGTGCTTCTGAAAAATGTCTGCCCGCCGGAGGAGGTCTCTTTGTTATAACGTTCCATGTCCGGCATGACCGTCGAGAGCGTCTTCAGACCGATCTTCTCAAAAATCTCGTTATAGTGACGGTAAACCTCCCTGGAGACACGTCCGTCAATCTTGTTCCAGAACAGCCGGATGCCCTTCAATGGAGCCTTCGGATACCGGCGGATAAAGTCCTGAACGGTGCTTCAGGATATTGCCGGATGAAATCCCGGAGCGTCGCCACGAAAGACAGGCTGCTCTGCATGACCATCCGGTCCTGCACGACCGGCGTAAACACATAGTCCATGTTGATGATGGCCTCAAGGATTCCCGGAGTATTCACCGTTCCGGGCAAATCAAAGAAAAGGATATCACTGTTCCCCGATAACCGGTCTGCCGTTTCCAGCACTTTGC
>OLWB01003967.1_pt1 | contig 10109 bp, 9 predicted proteins | sample 1673331 | NCBI WGS metagenome assembly OLWB01 (sample SAMEA3178943, study PRJEB25190) | human gut metagenome | biome: human gut; feature: human-associated habitat; material: faeces | place: Austria | collected 2013 | reverse complement strand
CAAAGTACAATCCCAAGGATTCAGTCTCGGATGAAGGGCCGGAGCGCAAATGGACCCTATCTGATGTTTCTGACGTTACACAAAAGAAAAGCGTTTCATCAGCTGTTGCCGCTGCGGAAAAGAGAATTAGAATCAGAAAAAGAAATATTCCTGCCAAATGTTGCTTTTGCATTTCTTTCTTCCTCTGCAATGGCATTAATGGCTTCTTGAATGCGTTTTCCGCGCATCCTCAATCAGCGCAAGCACGGCCTGCGTGCCGTCCTTGATCGGGTATGCTTCCAGCGCCGCAAGCAGCTCCGCGCGCTCGTCCAGAAGCTTGAACAGCGCGTCCGTCAGCGTGCGGGCGGTCATGTCCTCCTGCATCAACACCCGCGCCAGCCCCTGCTGGGCATAGCTTTTGGCGTTTTCGATCTGGTCGCCCCGGCTTGCTCCCAGCGGATAGGGTACCAGCAGCATGGGCTTGTGCAGGGCCAGCAGCTCGCTGAGGGTATTGCTGCCCGCACGGCTCAAAACCACGTCGGCCACGGCCAGCGCATCGGGCATCTCATCGGAAAGGAATTCCTTCTGGCAGTAGCCTTTCATTCCCATGAGGCTTTCGTCCAGGTTGCCCTTGCCGCACAGGTGAAGTACGTCAAAGCGGGTGAGCAGCTCGGGCAGGGCTTCGCGCAGGCAGCGGTTGACGCTCTGCGCGCCCAGGCTGCCGCCCGTCATGAGCAGCACGGGCTTCTGCCCGTCGAACCCGGCCAGCGCCAGCCCCGCCGCACGGCTGCCGCGGAACAGCTCCGGGCGGAGCGGGGTGCCCGTCAGCACGCCTTTTTTGCCCAGCGCGCGGGCACATTCGGGGAAGGTCGCCGCCACCTTGGTGGCAAATCGCGCGCAGATGCGATTCGCCAGGCCGGGAGTGAGGTCGCTTTCATGGCATACGGCGGGCACGCGGCACAGCCACGCACCAAACACCACCGGCACGCTCACAAAGCCGCCCTTGGAGAAGCACACATCAGGCTTCAGGCGGCGCATGAGCGCAATGCTCTGAAACGCCCCCCAGATCACCCGGAAGGGATCGGTGAAGTTCTGCACGCTGAAGTAGCGGCGAAGCTTGCCGCTTTTGACGGCGTGATAGGTGATGTCGGGGAACCTGGCCATCATCTGGCGCTCGATGCCGTTCTCCGTGCCGATATAGTGGATTTCGTAGCCCGCCTCGCGCAGATGCGGAATCAGGCTCAGATGCGGGGTCACGTGCCCGGCGGTGCCGCCCCCCGTCAGTACGATGCGTTTGCTCATGGCGCGCTCCTAAGCTGGTGATTTGGCCGGTTGACCGGCAGGCTTAGTATACCACATTTTGGACTTTTGTGCACGGTCCGCCCCTCATCCGATGCGCTTGAGCTCGGTATGCAGCCGGTTTAGAATGCGCTTTTCCAGCCGGGAGATGTAGCTCTGGGAAATGCCCAGCAGATCGGCCACCTCCTTTTGGGTGCGTTCGCGCTGGCCGCCCAGGCCAAAGCGCAGCATGATGATGCGCTTTTCCCGCGCCCCCAGGTGCTCGAGCGCGTCGCGCAGGATCTCGCGCTCGATCTCCTGATCCAGGTTGATCGACACCGTATCCGGCCGGGTCCCCAGCACGTCGCTGAGCAGCAGCTCGTTGCCGTCCCAGTCGGTTTTGAGAGGTTCGTCCAGACTGACCTCCAGACGAAGCTTGGAGGTCTTGCGCAGAAACATCAGAATTTCGTTTTCGATGCACCGGCTGGCATAGGTGGCCATCTTGATCTTTTTTTCTGCGTCAAAGGTGCCTACGGCCTTGATGAGCCCAATGGTGCCGATGGAGATGAGATCCTCCAGCGGGATGCCGGTGTTCTCAAACCGGCGGGCAATGAATACCACCAGCCGCAGGTTGTGCTCGATGAGCGTGCGCCGGGCGGCCTCGTCATGCTCCTTCAGGCGCAGGGCCAACGCGCGTTCCTCTTCGGGCGTGAGGGGCGGCGGCAGGGGATCGGGTCCGCCGATGTAGAACAGCTCCTGCGGAAAAAGCCGCATCAGAAGCCGCTGAAATGCCAAGTGGAGCTTTTCGGGTGACTGATTCATACCGTGTGCCTCCTCACCCCCGCATGCGCGGGCCGTAGATCGTCAGGAAAAGGACGCCGAGAGGGCGGCCATGGGCACCAGGGCCTGCGCGCCTCCGTATTCCGGGCCGGCCACCGCTACCAGCAGGCGCGCCTCCGAGGGATGCCCGTTGAGGTACAGGCGGCACTCGTCGGGACGGAACAGGGGCAGCAGGGCCGAGCCCGCCGCCGTGCGCACGTTGAGCAGCCGGAAGCCCAGCGGCAGCGAGGCGAGGTCGCCCAGATCGTATACGCCGGGAAAGAGCAGCCTTGCCGCCTTGCGTGGCACCACCAGCACGGGAAGCCCCGTCACGGGATCGCGCAGAAGGTTGCCGCTGTCCAGCATAGCGGGAAGAATCACGGCGTTTCCGTCCACCCTGAGCTCCACCTGCCGCACATCGCACAGGGCATTGGGCAGAAGGGTGGCCAGCAGGTAGACCAGCAGCACCAGCAGGCCCCACTGGCGGGGCTCCCCAAAGTAGACCCAGAAGGGGATGGCCAGGGCCACGATGGCGGTGTACAGGGCGATGCGGGGGTGGTTCATGCCAATGGCATGGAGGGCCTCATAGGTGCCCACCGCGGAGAGCACGGCGATGAGGGCGGGGGTAAAGGGCGCGGGCAGAACGTACAGGACCACCAGGATCACAGGCACGCCCACACAGGCCACCAGAATACGATTTCTCACGTTATACGCCTCCAAATCTGCGCTGACGCCGCTGGAAGTCCACCAGGGCCGCGTCCAGGACCGCGGGACTGAAATCGGGCCAGAGCACATCGGTAAAATAGAACTCGGCGTAAGCCGACTGCCAGGGCAGGAAATTGGACAGCCGCAGCTCGCCGCTGGGCCGGATGATGAGGTCGGGGTCGGGCACGGCCCGGCTGTCCAGGTACCGGGAGAAGACCTCGTCGGTGAGGTCCTCCACCCCCTGGCGGCCCGCCAGCACGTCCCGCCCCCAGGCCCGGGCGGCCCGGAGGATCTCATCCCGTCCGCCGTAATTCAGGCAGACGTTGATCTGATACTTGGCCCCCGCCACCGCCGCGCCGGTCTCCTCCGTCTCCAGGCAGAGGGTGCGCAGCTCCGGGGGCAGGGCCTCCAGGTCCCCGAAAAACCGGATGCGGAACCCGTCCTTCTCCATCTTCTCCAGGGCCTCCAGCAGGTACTTGCGCAGCAGGTCCATGATAGCGGAAACCTCCTCCACCGGACGTTTCCAGTTCTCGGTGGAGAAGGCGTAGACGGTGAGGTAGGGAATCCCCAGGTCCCGGCACCGGTAGGCGATGGTGCGGAAGGTCTCCGCCCCGGCGGCGTGGCCGGCGGTGCGGGGCAGCCCCCGCTTCTTGGCCCAGCGGCCGTTGCCGTCCATGATGATGCCGATGTGCCGGGGCAGCCTGGTCAGATCAGGCTCCGCCCCGGCCGCTGGCCGTTTTTTTCTATGCCAAAACGCCATGGCCCACCTTACACGGCCATGAGTTCGGCTTCCTTCTTGGCGGTGAGGTCGTCGATCTCTTTACAACGCTTGTCGGTGAGCTTCTGCATGGCCTCCTCCAGCTCCTTCAGGTCGTCCTCGGTGATCTCGGACTTTTTCTTCTGCGCCTTGAACTTGTCCATCGCGTCCCGAGCCTGGGGAATGTTGATCTGATTGTTGCTCTTCATACCGTTTTCTCTCCTTTTTGCTTTCTCGCGGTTTTGTTCCGCAACCATAGCTTTGCCAATATTTTTTGGAGTATTAGCGTGAATTTCCGGAAGGAAATACAGAAAATGACAGATTTTATTGACACCCCCTTCAGATTCTGCACAGATTTTCCCGCGCGGTTGCATTCAATCGGGATTTGTGATATAGTAAGGCAAAATGGATAAAGACGTGGGTGATATTTATGAAAATCATGATTATCGGCGACGGAAAAATCGGCAGTGTCCTTGCTGAGCAGCTGTCGAAGGAAAAGCATGAAGTGACACTGGTGGACCGCTCCGGGGTCAGGCTGGATCAGTCCAACAACGAGCTGGACGTGATGGTCGTGGAGGGCGACGGCGCTTCCCGGGAGGTTCAGCTGGAGGCAGGAGCGGATCAGGCAGACCTCGTCATTGCCTGTACCGGCGCGGACGAGCTGAACCTGCTGTGCTGCCTTATCGGCAAGAAGCTGGGGGCGCGGCACACCATCGCCCGGGTGCGCAGCCCCATGTACGTGGAGGAGCTGAACCTCATTAAGGACGACCTGGGTCTCAGCATGGCCATCAATCCCGAGGAGGCCTGCGCCACGGAAATGGCCCGGGTGCTGCGGTTCCCCTCTGCCATCAAGATCGACACCTTTGCCCGGGGGCATGTGGAAATTCTCAAGACCGGCGTGGCGGCCGGTTCTCCCCTGGACGGTATGGTGCTGAAGGACATCGGAAAGTTCCGCGCCAACGTGCTGATCTGCGCGGTGGAGCGGGGGGAGCTTGACGTCATCATCCCCTCCGGCGAGTTCCAGCTGAAGGCCGGGGACCGGATCTCCGTGGTGGCAAGTCCGCAGGAGGCGCAGCGGTTTTTCCGGCAGGTCGGCGTGGCGAAGACCCGGGTGCGGCAGGTCATGCTGATCGGCGGCGGCCGGATGGGCTATTATCTTGCCCGGCAGCTGCTGGCGACCGGCATGGACGTGAAGATCATCGAATCGGACGCGAAGCGCTGCGAGGAGCTGAGCCAGCTCCTGCCGGAGGCGACGATCCTCCACGGCGACGGCACGGATCAGCGGCTGCTGCTGGAAGAGGGCATCGAGCATATGGACGCCATCGCGGCGCTGACGGGCATTGACGAAGAAAACATCATCATTTCCCTGTTTGCCGGGAGGACGACCCGCGCCAAGGTCATTACCAAGGTCAACCGCAGCTCCTATGAGCCGCTGGTGGGCAGCCTGTCTCTGGATTCCGTGTTCTATCCCCGGAATATCTGCGCGGACAACGTGGTGCGCTACGTCCGGGCCATGCAGAATTCCGACGCTTATGCCAGCATGGAGACGCTGTGCAAGATCGTCAGCAATAAGGTCGAGGCAATGGAGTTTCGGGTCACAGCCAGCGCCGATTTCTGCGGCATCCCGCTGCAAGACCTGCACACGAAGGACGGCCTGCTGATCGGCTGCATCTCCCGGGGCGGCAAGACCATTACCCCCCGGGGCAGCGACACCATCGAGGTGGGGGACAGCGTGATCGTGGTCGCAGCCCACAGCGGACTGAGAAGCCTCAACGATATCTTCACCACCCGGCGGTAAGGGGGAACGGACATGAATTATCCCTTGCTTCGCTATCTTTTCGGCATGATCCTGCTGATCGAGGCGGCGTTTCTCGCTCTGCCCCTGGGGGTCGCCGTGATCTACGGGGAAAGCTCCGGCATTTACTTTTTGTACACCATGATCGCGGCGGGACTGCTTGGCTTCCTGCTGACCCGGTTCAAGCCCGCCAAGCGGGACATGTACGCCCGGGAAGGATTCGTCTTTACGGCGCTGGCATGGGTGGTCATTTCCCTGATCGGCGCGGCGCCCTTTACCCTGTCCGGGCAGATCCCCAGCTACTTAGACGCCGTGTTTGAGACGGTTTCCGGCTTTACCACCACCGGCGCCAGCATCCTGACCGATGTGGAGGCGCTGGACAACGGGATGCTCTTCTGGCGCAGCTTCACCCACTGGTTGGGGGGCATGGGCATTCTGGTGTTCATGCTGTCGCTGGTGAACATGGGCGGACAGGCCAACCACCTGCTTCGGGCGGAAAGCCCCGGCCCCACCGTGAGCAAGATGGTGCCCAATATGCGCAAATCCGCCGCCATTCTTTACGGCATTTACATCGTCATGACGGCGGTGGAGGTGGTGCTGCTGCTCCTTGGGGGAATGCCCCTGTTTGACAGCCTGTGTACCGCCTTCGGCACCGCCGGCACCGGCGGCTTCGGCATCAAGAACAGCTCCATGGGCTACTATGACAGCTACTACCTTCAGGGCGTGGTCTCCGTGTTCATGGCGCTGTTCGGCGTGAACTTCAACGTTTACTTTTTCCTGCTGATGAAAAAATATGCCATGGCCTGGCGGAATACCGAGGTGCGGGCGTATTTTGCCATCATCGCCGGGAGCACGCTGATTATTACCCTTAACATTCTGGGGATGTTCCCCACGGCGTTTGACGCATTCCACCACGCTTTTTTCGCCGTCTCGTCCGTCATTACCACCACGGGCTTCAGCACAACGGATTTTGACCTGTGGCCCCAGCTCAGCCGGTGTATTCTGGTGCTGCTGATGATTGTGGGTGCCTGTGCCGGGTCTACCGGCGGCGGCGTCAAGGTTTCCCGGCTGGTGATTTTGTGCAAAGCCCTCGGCTCGGAGCTGCGCAAGCTGCTCCATCCCCGCTCCGTGCGGGTGCTGACGGTGGACGGAAAGCCCGTCAGCCGGGAGACGGTGCAGGGCGTTCAGAGCTACATGACCCTGTATTTTCTGGTGACGCTGGTGTCCGTGCTGCTGGTGGCGCTGGACAATCTGGATTTTGTCACCACGTTTACCGCCGTGTTGGCGACGCTGAATAACATCGGCCCCGGCCTGGGGCTGGTCGGCCCCACGGGCTGCTTCGCGGCCTTTTCGCCGCTGGCGAAGATCGTCCTGACGGCGGATATGCTGTTCGGGCGGCTGGAGCTGTTCCCCATGCTGATTCTGCTGATGCCCTCGACTTGGCGGAAATATTGATAAAAACAGTGAATGGAGCGTATCGATACCGATACGCTCCATTTTTCGTGCCGAAGTACACCCCCTCGGCTCTCCCTCTGGGAGAGCTGTCACCGAAGGGGACTGAGAGGGGATTGCACCCTAATTTCCCCTCTCCGTCTTCGCATCGCTCAGACACCTCTCCCAAGGGGAGAGGCAAGGGGTGCCTGTTAAGTTCTTGCATATGCAGAGGAATATTGCCCTTACGTCCGCAGCAGCGCCCGAAAGCCGGGGCTGAAAAACTCCCCGCCGTCGGCGTCTACCCACATGGCTTCGGCATTGTAGCGTGTCAGAAGCGTCTGCCCCTCGTCCTGCGGCATCAGGAAAAGCGCCGTGGACAGAGCGTCGGCAATGCCGGAATCGGCGCACACCACTGTGACGGAACGCCAGTACCGGGACGGCATCAGGGTTTCGGGGTCGATGATGTGGTGGTAGGATTCTCCGTCCACCAGATAGGTACGCTGGTAATCGCCGCTGGTGACCACGCTGCCGCCGGTGACGCAGACGGTGTGCAGGTAATCACCGCCGTCCGGGTCCTGAATGCCTATCACCCACGGGTCGCCCGCCTCGGTTTTGGGGCCGGTGGCGCAGACGTTGCCGCCCACGCTGATGAGCAGCCCCTCGGGCGCGTTTTCCGCCGCCCGCTGGGCAGACCAGCCCTTGGCCACCGCGCCTACGTCCAGCCGGGTCTCCGGGTCGGAGATAAAGACGGTGGAAGCGTCCTCGTCGATGATAACGGCGTCAAAATCCATATGCGCCGCCGCGTTTTCCAGTGCGGCACGGTCGGGAAGACGGGCATTTGCCGGGTCGTCAAGCCCCGCCGTCCGGGCGTCGTGCCACAGCGCCAGAACGCCGCCCATGGCGACGTTGACCTTGCCGCCGGTGGCGTCGTAAAATTCCCGGCATTCCAGCAGCAGACGGATGATGTCCCCGTCCACCTCCACAGGGGCAACGCCCGCCTGATCGTTGACGGTTTTCAGGTTGTTACAGCCAGCATAGTCATTGTAGATATCGAACAGCTGGTGATAGTGTAGCAGCGTATCGTGGACGCCTTGGGCGGCCTCCGTAAACGCCGCCTGACTTTCCGCCCGGCCGCGAATCGTGGTGACCGTGTCGAACAGGGTCAGAAACGTGGTCTCGTAAACGTTTCCCCCCGCCGGGCTGGCGGCGCAGCCGGTGAGCAGACACGCAAGCGTAAGCACCGCAAGAAATTTTTTCATACCGGTCCCCTCCATAGGGATTTTTCTTATAGTACCACACCCCCGAAAGGCTGTAAAGAGGGAACATATCCCGCCGCAAAAAACGGCGTTCATAAAAGATTTACACATTTTCAGTTGATATTCAGGGTCAAACGGTGCTATGCTGTTACAAATGTTAATGCCTCTTTTGAGAGCAGTGAGGAGCGCAGTATGTCCAAATTCTCCGTCAAAAAGCCGCTGACGGTTTTCGTCGCGGTGATCGCCATATTGGTGCTGGGCGTGGTGGCCTATTTCCGCATGACCCCCGACCTGCTTCCCAATATGGATTTCCCTTACGTACTAATCATGACCACCTACCCCGGTGCAAGCCCGGAAAAGGTGGAGCAGGAGATCACAAAGCCCATGGAGCAGGCCATGTCCACCCTGGATCACATCCAGGAGGTGACGTCGGTTTCCAGCGAAAACGTGGGCATGGTCGTCCTGGAATTTACCGAGGGCGTCAACATGGACACCGTGGGCGTGGATATCCAGCAGGAGATCTCCCAGCTGTCCGCCGACTGGTCGGACACGGTGGGCACGCCCTACGTGCTGAAGATCAACCCCTCCATGCTTCCCGTGGAGGTGGCGGCGGTATCCATGGAGGGCATGGACACCGTGGAGCTGACGGAATTTCTGGACGAAACGCTGATGAATAAGCTGGAAGGCGTCCCCGGCGTCGCCCGGATCACCACCAGCGGCGAAATTGAGCAGGAGCTGCACGTGGTGCTGGATCAGAAGCTGATCGACAAGCTGAACGACCGGATCGCCGCTGCAATCAACGGTGAACTGGACGATGCCGCCGCCGAGCTGAACGAGAAAAAAGAGGAATTGGAGGACGCCCAGAAAAAAGTAAACGGCGCCCAGTCCCAGCTCAGCGCCGGGGTCAACGCCCTGATTCAGGGGGAAAAGCAGCTGACCGAGAAAAAGACGGAGCTGACGGCCATGCGGGAGCAGCTCCAAGAGCAGCTGGAACAGGCGCAGACCGGGCGGCAGCAGCGGCATACATAGCACGTTTCTGCTGCTTTGTCATGCGGGATGCTTCATCCGGGGTGATCTCGGCTTTGCCAAAACGCAGATGCTGGGATTTCTCCGCAGCTTTGTCTGCATCCTGTTTCAGTTTATGCTTTTTGGGCACCGACTGCTCCACTTTAGACTTTTTCGGAGGGGAGCGTGTAGCCGTGCGCTCCTTTTCCTCCTCGAATTTCAGCTTCGGCTGTTTCTCACTCATGCTTTTGCGCCTCCGCGACTTCGGAAAGGCGGGTCGTAAGGATGCGGTAGAGTTCAAGGTCTTTCGGGAAGTGGTCAACAAAGGGCAGGATCACGTTACCGAAAAACAGCAGCCCTTCACCTTCGCCGGAGTGGGTCACATAGGAAAGCTGATGGGGCGAGATGTTGAGCTGCTTTGCGAGAATCTGTCGGTCTCCGTTGGCCTGATTGAGCATATACACAAAGTCCGAGTTCTCAAAAATATTCGATACTTCGGGACTTGCCAGCAGATCTTTGACGTTCTGCGTTAGGGCTGTCGGGATGCCGCCCCACTTGCGGAAACGCTTCCAGATCTCCACGGAATAAGCGGCGGTCTGCTCCTCTTTTAAGAGGAGGTGCATCTCATCCATATAATACCGGGTGGACTTGCCACTGCTGCGGTTTGCCGTGACACGCCCCCACACCTGATCCTGCACGATGAGCATACCGAGTTTCTTCATCTGTTTGCCCAGTTCCTTGATGTCGTAGCAGACGATGCGGTTGTTGACGTTCACATTGGTGCGGTGGTTGAACAGGTTCAGGGAGCCTTTCACATAGATTTCCAGTGCGGTGGCAACGTGGTGGGCTTCTTTCTCGTCCTGTTGGAGTAGGGCGTTGTACAAATCCTCAAGGATGGGCATATTCTCCGGGCAGGGGTCGGCAAAATATTTGCGATAAATCAGATGCACACAGCGGTCGATGACGGTTTTCTCCACCGGCAGCAGCCCTTCCTTGCCGCCCACCACCAGTTCACACAAAGAAAGAATAAAGTCAGCTTTCAGGGAAAGCGGATTATCTTCCTCCGAATAGTTGGCATTGA
>OLWB01003965.1_pt1 | contig 10110 bp, 8 predicted proteins | sample 1673331 | NCBI WGS metagenome assembly OLWB01 (sample SAMEA3178943, study PRJEB25190) | human gut metagenome | biome: human gut; feature: human-associated habitat; material: faeces | place: Austria | collected 2013 | reverse complement strand
CTGGCCAAGACGGGTGCCGTGCCGCTGATGGATTTCGACCGCGACGGCGTGGTGGAGATTCCCGTGTTGCAGCGGGGCGCCGTGTACAGCGAGCCGCAGGCGATGTCCAACAGCGACTACAATCCCTTCCGCGAGGAGTATATCGACCCCACGGCGCCCGATCCCAACGAGGATTTCACGGGCTTCGATGTGCCTTACCGCGACGGCGGTGCCGTGTCGGACAACTCTGCCGCGGGATTCCGCACGGGCGGAGGCCGGAGCGCCGCGCCCGCATTTCCGCGGGGAGGCGGGCGCAGCGGCTTGCCTGCGACGGACGACGGGGAGTTCGAGGAGTTCGAGTCGGGAGGCGGTTTCGAGATCGCTTCCGGCGGAGGCTTCGACGACAGCGCGCTGGATTTCATCCCTTCGGAGGCCGCTCCCGAACAGCAGCGTTTCGACATGGCGCAGCGTCCGGAGTTCACCGATCCCATGCCCCTGCCGGGCGGGTATGTCGCCGCCCTGCTCGGCGGCCGCTTCGTGGTGGTGGACGTACGCCGCGCCCGCGAGCGGATTCTTTACGAAGATTACCTGCGCATGCTGGGCAACGGTTCGTCGGTGAGCCAGCAGCTGCTGTTTCCCGAGCGGCTGGTGCTCTCGGGCGACGAATACGCCCTGTTGGAGGAGAACGCCGTGGAGTTCGCTTCGCTGGGCTTCGACATCGACTTCTGCGGCGAAGGGGCCGTGGAGGTGAAGGGCACGCCCGCCGACATGCCCGCCGATGCGGTGGACAAACTGCTGTTCGAGCTGTTGCAGGCTTTTGCGACCCCCGTGTCGCTGGCCGATGTCCGGCGGGAGAAGATCGCCGCCGTGATGGCCCGCTCGGGCTCCAAGGGCGCCGGGCGGATGCTGTCGCGCGAAGAGGCCGCGGCGCTGCTGGCGCAGCTGGCCGACACGGGCAGTTTCAGTTTCTCGCCCTCGGGCAAGGCGATCACCGCGGAGATCACCCCCGAAGATTTGCGCGCCAAGCTGGGATAATCCCGCGGAAAGAGTTACATTTGCAAAAATTAAAACGCCATGAACCGTTATTTCCAGACCCCTCCGGTCGTCAAGAACCTGATAATTATCAACGTGCTGGTCTATATGGCCACGGCGCTGCTGCCCGTGGGCGACCGGATCATGGAGTACTGCGCCCTGTCGCTCGGGACGCCGTTCTTCCATACCTATCAGTTCATCACCTACATGTTCCTGCATGCCAATTTCGAACATATCTTCTTCAACATGTTCGCATTGTGGATGTTCGGGCGTACGCTCGAATACGAACTCGGCTCGCAGCGTTTCCTGACCTTCTACATGGTCTGCGGCGTGGGTGCGGCGCTGATCCAGTACCTCACGGCGCTGGCGTTCGGCGAGCTGCCGCTGCTGCTGGTCGGCGCGTCGGGCGCGGTGATGGGCCTGCTGCTGGCGTTCGGCGTGATGCATCCCAATGCGGTCATCATGCTGCTGATTCCGCCTATTCCGATGAAGGCCAAGTGGTTCGTCATCATCTATGCCGTCATCGAGCTGTTCCTCGGATGGAGGGGCGTGGGCAACGTGGCCCATTTCGCCCATGTGGGCGGCATGCTGTGGGGATTCCTGCTGCTGCATTGGTGGAAACGCCGGGGAACGATCCGTTTTTAGACGATGGCTCCCGATTACTATAACGGATACGGGGGAGGCCCTTCGGGGAAACGGCGCCGCAGTCTCGTCATGCGGCTCGTCGACCTGGCGCTGACGCTCGTGACGCTGGCCGTGGGCGCGACGATGGTTCTCACCTATTTCGTCCCCTATGTCGATCCGGGCAGCGTGTGGTTCTTTCCCGTGCTGGGGCTGGCCGCTCCGGCGGTCTACGTCGCGTCGGTCGTGCTGACGCTCTACTGGATCATCCGCTGGCGCTGGGTGTGCGCCGGGGCGATGCTGGTCGTCGTCGTGGCGGGGCTTTTCAAGGTCTCGCTCTTCTGGCGTCCCGAAATCCGCCGCAGCTATGCCACGGAGACGGCCTTCGACCGCGCTGCTGTCAAGGTTATGAGCTACAACGTGCGCAGTTTCTACGGCGAGGACGGCCGGAGCAGCGTCGACGACATCCTGCGCCTGATCGAGGAGCAGGCTCCGGACCTGATCTGCCTCCAGGAGTTCAATGCCCGCCTCGCGGAGCAGTCCGAGGAGTTTTCGCTGCTGGGCGAGAAGTACGAGATTGCGCACTTCGGACGCACGCAGGCTCCGGATTCGGTCTATGGCTCGACGCTGACCATCTTGAGCAAATACCGCATCCTGCGTTCGGACACCGTGCTGACGCCTTCGTCTTCGGTCTGGGCCGACGTGATTGTGGGCGAGGACACCGTGCGGGTTTTCAACAACCACCTGCGCTCGACGGCCATCAACGCTTCGGACAACCAGTTCATCACCAGCCATCAGTTTCTCTCGGACACGGCGCGCGAGACCAAAATCCGCAGTATCGTGACCCGTTTGCGCGAGAATAGCGTGCTTCGGGCCGCGCAGGTCGACAGTATCGCGCAGGTTGTGGGTGCGACGCGCACGCGGCGGATCGTCTGCGGCGATTTCAACGATACGCCCATGTCGTATGTCTACCGCACGATGGCGCGGGGGCTGCGCGACGCCTTCCGTGAGTGCGGGTCGGGCTATTCGCATACGTTCCGCGGTTTCTACAACACGCTGCGCATCGACTACGTGTTGAGCGGCGGTTTCGAACCGCTCTCCTACGAGGTGCTTCCGGTCGACTATTCGGACCACCATCCCGTCGTCGTGCGGCTTCGGAAAAGTTCCTGACGAATTACCCGGAAAACGGGATGCCCCGGCGGAGACACTCTTTCCGCCGGTTTTAATTTGCCGGCAGGTGTTGTCCGGAACGATTTTTTTGCTATCTTGTGGAAAAATTCAGCCAATCGTTCGCCATGATCCGATCCCTTCCGCTCGTAAGGAGAACGCTTCTCCTCTCCGTATGTGGGCTGTTCCTTTTCTCCGGCCGGCTTTTTGCCGGAAATCCGTTGCTGGTGCCTTCCGAAGCCCCTTACGGGGCGCCCCGCTTCGACCGTATCCATGCCGCCGACATCATGCCCGCCATTGAGGAGGGCATCCGCGCCTACAAGGCCGGGATTGCGAAAATCAGGGCGCTGGACCCCGCGGAGGCGACTTTCGAAAACGTCGTCGTGCCGCTCGACTGTGCCGACAGCCTGCTGGACGTTCCGCGCGCAGTGCTGGGTTACCTGAAATCGAATTTCGGAGGCGACTCCGTCATCCGGATCTCTCTGGAATCCGCGCAGCTGACCGGAGAGGCATACGACGCCGTGACGCTCGACACGGCGATCTTCCGCCTGGTGAAGGCCGTCTACGACCGGCGCGATGCGGCCGGGTTGGATTCGCTCCAGCTGCGGACGCTCGGCAAGGTCTACCGGAGCTACATCCGCGGCGGGGCGCTCTGCACGCCCGGGCAGAAGGTGCGGCTCAAGGAGCTGAACCGCGAGATTTCGCTCAAACGCATCCGCCACGGGCAGAACATCACGCAGGCGACCCAGGAGTTCGTCCTGTACGTGCAGGACAGCAGCCTGCTCGACGGGCTTGCGGGGACGACCCGGCAGCGTTTCGCCCGCAATGCGGCCCGGCAGGGGCATCAGGGCGTCTGGGCCGTCGGGTTCACGAACGGCGACTATGCGTCGGTCATGGCTTCGGCCACGAACCGCGATCTGCGCAGGAGACTCTACGAGGCCTACACCTCGCGCTGCATGGACGGGAAGTACGACAACCGCCAGTTGTCGGTCGACATCGTCAACCTGCGTCTCGAACGGGCCCGGATGCTGGGATACGAGAACTATGCCGCCTACACGCTGGAGACGAACATGGCCGGGACGCCCGAAAAGGTCCGCGAACTGCTGCTGCCGCTCAAGGACGCTGCCGCGGGGAAAGGACGTGCGGAGCGTGCCGAACTGGAGGCTTTCGCCGTGAAATACGAGCGGGATTCGGCCTTCCGGCTGGAACCGTGGGACGTGGCCTTCTATTCGGGCAAGCTGCGCAAGGCGAAATTCGGGTCCGAACTGGGGCGCATGCGCAACTACCTGCTTTTCGACAATGTGCTCAACGACGGCGTTTTCTATGTGGCCAACCGTCTTTTCGGAATCACGCTGACGCAGCGCACGGACATTCCCGTTTTCCACCCCGACGTGCTGACCTTCGAGGCGAAAGACGCCGAAGGCCGCCCCCTCGGACTGCTTTATCTGGATTGCTTCGTCCGCAAGGGCAAACGCGGCGGCGCGTGGTGCTCGCGCCTGCGCGGGTATTCATGCGCCGGAGAGCGGGAGGTGCTGCCGCTGGTGACCATCAGCTGCAACTTCTCGCGTGCGGCCGAAGGCAGGCCGAAGCTGCTGTCGACCTCCGAGGTCAAGACCCTCTTCCACGAATTCGGACACGCTCTGGCGGGTTTCCTCTCGCGCGGGCCGTATCCGCAGGTGACGGGCAGCTTCCCGCGCGACATGGTCGAACTGCCCTCGCAGCTGAACGAGCATTGGGCCTGGGAGCCGGAGGTGATGAAACACTACGCCCGCGATTACGAGACGGGGCGTCCGATTCCCGATGCGCTGATCGCGAAGTTCAAGGAGTCGGAGAACTTCCTGAAGGGGCTTTACCTGACCGATTTCTATGCCACCGCGCTGCTCGACCTCGAATGGCACACCGTGCTGCGGCCGGTCGAAGGGTGCGACGTGGCGGCTTTCGAACGGGCGTTCCTGAAACGTTACGACTTCCCGGAGCATACCGCTTTACGCTTCCGGACGACCTATTACAACCACATCTTCGCCAGCAGTTACCCCGCGCAGTACTACTCCTACACGTGGTCGGCGGTGCTGGACACCGATGCCTTCGCGGCATTCACCGGCACGGGCGATATTTTCGATTCCGAAACCGCGCGCCGTTACCGCCGCCATATCCTGACCGAAGCGGGCTATGACGAGCCGATGGCGCAGTACGTGCGTTTCCGCGGCGCCGTGCCCGACGTGAAGCCCCTGATGCGCCGTTACGGGCTGGCGGAATGAACAGCCCCGGCTCATCGGGCCGGGGCTGTTCCGTTCGGTCACTCTCCGATCTTCTTGCGCGGGTGGACCATGTTTTCGGGTTGCAGCACCTTGTGCAACTCCTCTTCGCTCATCAGCTTATGCTCGAGTACGAGGTCGTAGATGCCCTTGCCGGTTTTGAGGGCCTCCTTGGCCAGCATGCTCGACGTTTCGTAGCCCAGATAGGGGTTGAGCGCCGTCACCAGCCCGATGCTGTTAAAGACCATCCGGCGGCAGACCTCCTCGTTGGCCGTGATGCCGGCGATGCACTTCTCGCGCAGCGTGTTCATGGCGTTGATCAGCATTTCGATGCTCTCGAACAGGCAGTGGACGATGATCGGCTCCATGACGTTCAGTTCGAGCTGTCCGGCTTCCGATGCGATCGTCACGGTGAGGTCGTTGCCGATGACGCGGAACGCTACCTGGTTGACGACTTCGGGGATCACGGGGTTGACCTTGCCCGGCATGATCGACGATCCCGGCTGGCGCGGCGGGAGGTTGATCTCGTTCAGCCCGCAGCGGGGACCCGACGAGAGCAGCCGCAGGTCGTTGCAGATTTTCGAGAGTTTCACCGCAAGGCGTTTCTGGGCCGAGGAGTTCATAATGAAGGCGCCCGTGTCGCTCGTGGCCTCGATCATGTTCGACGCCTCGACGAGCGGCAGTCCGGTGATCTCGCGCAGGTAACGGGTGCAAAGCCCGGCGTAGTCGGGGTCGGCGTTGATGCCCGTTCCGATGGCCGTGGCCCCCATGTTGATCTCGAAGAAAAGTTTCATGTTGGCCGTCAGCCGCTCGGTCTCCTCGGTGAGGTTGGCGGCGTAGGCTTCGAACTCCTGTCCGAGGGTCATCGGCACGGCGTCCTGAAGCTGCGTGCGGCCCATCTTGATGATGCCGGAGAACTCCTCGCCCTTGGCGTGGAACGCCGCGATGAGTTCGCGCAGCGAGGCCACCAGTTTCTCGATGCTGCGCACCAGTGCGATCCTCACGGCCGTGGGGTAGGCGTCGTTGGTCGACTGCGAGAGGTTGACGTGGTTGTTGGGGTGGCAGAACTGATATTCGCCCTTTTCATGGCCGAGGAGTTCGAGCGCCCGGTTGGCGATCACCTCGTTGGCGTTCATGTTGGTCGACGTGCCGGCGCCGCCCTGCACCATGTCGACGACGAACTGCTCCTCGAGTTTCCCGGCGCGCAGCTCCTCGCAGGCTCGGATGATCGCGTCGGCGATCGCCGGGTCGAGCAGTCCCAGGTCACGGTTGGCCATCGCGGCGCCCTGCTTGACGTCGGCCAGGGCGCGGATCAGCTCCGGGAAGAAGTTGAGCCGCACGCGGCTGATGTGGAAATTCTCCACCGCGCGCATGGTCTGCACGCCGAAATAATACTCCGCCGGGATTTCCATTTCGCCCAGCAGATCGTGTTCACGACGGGTTTTGCCCGAAAGTCTGATTTCCGTAAAGTCCATGATCGGTATGTTTTTATTAAAGGTACGCAAAAGCGGGGTGGAGTCCAAGCCGAATCGGGTGCGGTCCGGTAAGACGTTCCGACATCAAATATAATGCTTTTTCCGCCACTTTGTCAAAACAAAAAATCTTGTTAACTTTGTATTCGCTCCGCGGGGTCGCAGAATTCGGCGGCGGACGAACGCAGAACCGAAAAACAAATAAAGAATATGATTTTAGACTCTCTGAAAAACAGCGCGCTTTACTACGGCGTAAGCCCGCGCATGAAACAGGCTTTCGAACTGATCGCCTCGACCGACTGGACGACGATGGAACCGGGTATTCACGAACTCGACGGCAAGGACATCTACGTCAACGTCATGGAGCGCGAGCTGAAACAGAAGCCCGACGCCAAACTCGAAATCCACAACGAGTACATCGACATCCAGGTTCTCATCCGGGGCGAGGAGGAGTCCTTCGGCTGGAGCGAGCGCAGGGAGCTCAAGAAGCCGCTGGGCGAATTCAGCGTCGAGAATGACATCCAGCTCTTCGACGACGTGCCGCAGACCTATTACACGATGCGTCCGGGGCAGTTTACGGTGCTTTTCCCCGAGGACGGGCACGCCCCGATGGTGGGCGAGGGCACGGTGCGCAAGATCATCGTCAAGGTGCGCAGGTAGACGCAGTCCATACCTTCCGGGCCGGGATTTCCCGGCCTTTTTTGTGCCCGTCCGGCTGGCCTGCATGGCCGGTCGGGGGCGGAGAACGGCTTCGTCCGACCTCCGGCCGGAAATGAATTGAAAGAAAACCGCCGCGAACTTGCTTGTCTTCCGGATTTGTACTAAATTTGTGGTACGGGTATTTCCGTACGCTATGAAAACATCGGTCTTCATATTCCTCTTTCTGCTGGTCTCCTCCCTCTCGTCCGTCATGGATTCGGGGGCGAAGTCCGGAGTGCCGGCTGCGGCTGCGGTCCGGCAGACGGCGGAATGTTTCCTTGCCGGTTTCAAATACGGGGACTGCGTGGCGACGGAGACCGTCCGGACGGCCGTGCCTTGCCCCGTGCGGTCGCTGCGCAAGCCGGTGGAAGGTCCGCAGCGGGTGTCGGGCGGCGACCGTGACGTCTGCTCCGGGCGGCATTTCCCGCTGGCGCAGGGCTGCTGCACGAAATACGTCGTCTCTTCTTTATTGCGCGGCGGGCAGACCGCCCTGCCTTTCCATCGCGCCGACTACCTCCGGTTCGGCGTTCTGGTCATTTAGCCGTCAAATCCTTTCGCTTTCAAGCGTATGATGCCGTCCGTGCATCGTACGTCGGATTTCCGTGTGCGGACTCCGGGCTGTCGCACCGACGCCGGTGCGGCGAACGACGTTCGGCATGCTTTGCCGCATGCGCAGAATGTTCCGGCACACCCGATGGTAAAACTTTGATGAATGTAAAAAAATGGATTTGATGCATATGATCGGGGAGACGTCGCTGATGATGGGCTTCACGTTTATCGTGGGAATGGCCTTCGCGTACGTACTCAAACTGATGACGTTTTTCTTCTCCCGGCTTAACGGAACGGAGATCTCCGCGCTGTTGAGAAAAGGCCGCATATGGGGCCGCGCCTACCGCATGGACATTGCGCGTACCGACCGCTACATCCGTTCGGTCGCCCGGATCGGCGGGGACGTTTCCGCCGATCCGGATGCGGACCATGCGATGGACGCTCTGGCCGAATACCACCTCGGCACCCCCGGGGATGCCGCACGGCAAGACAGCGAGATGACCCGTTTATACGAGCTGCACCATGGAACGGTTTGATCTTGGCAATATTTTCCAGGGAATCTCGACCCTGCTGCAAGCCGATTCCGCGATCATGTATGCGCGTATCGGGCTGATTCTGTTGGGCATCCTGCTGGTTTACCTGGGGCGCAGGGGCGTGCTCGAACCGCTGGTGATGATTCCGATGGGGCTGGGCATGGCGGCGGTGAACGCCGGGGTGCTGATTTTTCCGGGCGGCATGCACGGCAACCTGTTTCTGGACCCCATGGTCACGGAAACCGACCAGCTGATGAACATTTTGCAGATCGACTTCCTGCAACCGATCTACACCTTCACGTTCAGCAACGGACTGATAGCCTGTCTGATTTTCATGGGCATCGGGACGATGCTCGACATCAATTTCGTGCTGGCGAAGCCCTTGCAGAGCATGTTCCTCGCGCTGTGCGCCGAGCTGGGCACGTTCGCTGTGCTGCCGATCGCCTATTCGATGGGGTTGAGTCCCAGCGACAGCGCCTCGATCGCGATGGTCGGCGGGGCCGACGGGCCGATGGTGCTTTTCACCTCGCTCAACCTCTCGAAGGAGATCTTCGTGCCGATCACCGTCGTCGCCTATCTCTATCTCGGCCTGACCTACGGCGGCTATCCCTACCTGGTGCGGGCGATGGTCCCCAAGCGTCTGCGCGCCATCAAGATGAAACCGGCGAAGAAACCGGTGAAGCAGTACAGCGCCGCGACCAAGATTTCGTTCGCCGTGGTGATGTGCGTGATCCTGTGCCTGCTCTTCCCGGTGGCCGCTCCGCTCTTCTTCTCGCTCTTCATCGGTGTGGTGATCAAAGAGTCGGGACTCAAGCATGTGAACGATTTCATCAGCGGACCGATGCTCTACGGTTCGACGTTTTTCCTGGGAATCCTGCTGGGCGTGCTGTGCGACGCCCACACGCTGCTCGATCCCACGGTGCTCAAACTTCTCGTGCTGGGAATCCTCGCCCTGCTGATCTCGGGCATCGGCGGCATACTGGGCGGCTACGTCATGTATTTCATCAAGCGGGGCAATTTCAACCCCGTGATCGGCATCGCCGCCGTGAGCTGCGTGCCGACGACGGCCAAAGTCGCCCAGAAGATCGTGTCGCACGACAATCCTTCGTCGATGGTGCTGCCCGACGCTTTGGGAGCCAATGTCACGGGAGTCATCACGTCGGCCATCATCGCCGCGATCTACGTGACGGTGATTCCGATGTTGTAAATATCCGGTCCTGCAAGGAAACGGCCCGCTTTTCGCGGGCCGTTTTCGTCGGTCATTTCCCGATTCCGAAGTAGCGGAACCCGGCGGCCGCGACCTCCGGCTTGTCGAAGATGTTGCGGCCGTCGATGATCGCATCGCCGCGCATCGCCGCGTGCAGCTGGGGCCAGTCGGGCATGCGGAACTCCTTCCATTCGGTGATGAGGGCCACGGCGTCGGCGCCTTCGGCCGCCTCGTACATCGTCCGGGCGTAACGGATCGGACGCCCGGCCATCCGCCGCTGCGATTCGGGCATGGCCACCGGATCGTAGGCGCAGACCTCGGCGCCGGCCTCCAGCAGGAGGTCGATCACCACCGTCGCCGGGGCTTCGCGCATGTCGTCGGTCTCGGGTTTGAACGCCAGCCCCCAGATCGTGACGAGCTTGCCCCGCAGGTCGCCCAGTGCGGCCTGCAATTTCTCGAAGACCACGCTTTTCTGCCGTTCGTTGACCCGTTCAACCGCCTCGATGATCTGCATCGTGCAGCCGTTCTCGCGGCCCGTGCGGGCCAGCGCTTTCACGTCTTTCGGGAAACACGACCCGCCGTAGCCGCAGCCGGGG
>OLWB01003964.1_pt1 | contig 10111 bp, 7 predicted proteins | sample 1673331 | NCBI WGS metagenome assembly OLWB01 (sample SAMEA3178943, study PRJEB25190) | human gut metagenome | biome: human gut; feature: human-associated habitat; material: faeces | place: Austria | collected 2013 | reverse complement strand
TGCGGCCGGTCGCGCGCCGGAAAAAGCCATCCCGTCGGAAAAGCCCCCCGAAAGCCGCTATGCCCGCCTCACTCCGTAAAATACCCGTTTTCTATCAGCCAGCGGTAGAGTGCAGAACTGTCGTCGCAGGAAAAGATGTAGCCTTCGTTCGTATGGACCTGAAGATAAACATCGCTGTTCGTCGAAATCTGCCAGCTTTCCCGATAGCTTTCGGTCAGCGCGTCGAGCAGGCCGGCCGCATACGGCGGGCCAAAGGAAATGTCCTTCAGGTCGTCCGCCGTCGAATATTCGATATAAATCATATCCGCCGCGCTGAAATCATAGGCGAACGCATCCTCCAGCATGTTCCCTTCGGTCAGCAGGCGGTAAAGCGCCTGTACGTCCGAATCCGAGGGTACAAAAGCGATGCGCTTGTAGTCGGAAAACAAACCCGTGTCCAGCCACACGTCCATCCGGCAGTAGTTGTCGCCGTTTCCGGCGCCGGGTATCTCTCTGCCATCCCCGTGGAAATCATACCGGCCGAGAAGCTCGACAAGCGCCCGTATCGTCTGCGGGTCGTCCAAAACGACGGAAGCCGAATGGATCTGAACCTGCGTTTTTCCGTCGAGCTCCAGCACGAAGTGCTGCAAATGCACGCGCTCCACCCGCTCGGGCGCGGGGATTTCGTCGTTCCGATACGCGCCGAGCGCGCCGGCGCCGACGAACAGGCCGACGGCAGCGAAGCAGGGAAGGATTTTCCAAAGCCCATGCAGAACGTTCTTGAAGTCAAACTTTTCCAGCACGTTGACGAACATAAACGCCAGCAGGCCGAACAGCAGATAGCCGATGATCTCCCAAACGAAGGCGTGGCCGGTCGAAGCCGCGAAGAAGATGCCGCCCAGCAGCGACGCGCACACGACCAGCGGATACTTGATGACCGGCAGCACGCCGCGCACCGCGACCGCGCTGCCCGCCTTTTCCGACGGGCGGACCTTGTACAGCAGCACCGCGCCCGCAGCCGCGGCCAGCGCCGCGACGACCCAGACGACCAGCGCCGTCCAGTCTATGTCCGTGACGAAGGCGTACGCCCCCGACGGCTCGACCTTGACAGACATCGGCGATCCCAGCAGCGTGTAGGGGGTCAGCCGCATGCCGCTTTCGGTCGCGGCGCTGCTCATATACAGGTTCGACCAGCGGCCGACGTAGACTTGGTACAGGAAATACGCGATGGCCGGCAGGTTGGTCATAAAGCCGTAGGACAGCACGGCGATGACCGTGTTGCCGCAGACCATGCGGAAGAGCACCATCAGCGAGTAGAAGATGAAAAACATCCCCAGCGTGTACAGCATAGGATACAGCAGCAGCCGCAACTCGGGCTGATAAAAGCCGGTGACCGAGTTCATCAGCACGAACGCAAGCGTGTGCATCACCATATAAGGGACGACGAAATGGAAGGCGCCGCTTGCATAATTGGTGAAGAACAGCCGCGTGCGCGTGACCGGCTGCGCATGGTAGAAGTCCAGCTTTTGGCGCGAGTTGAGGTAGCCGAAGCAGGAGGAAAACACAATCGCCAGCACCGGCATCATATACAACACCGCTGTCGTGCGCGTCAGGAACGAGCGGTCGACCTGACGCTGCAGGTCATAAAGGGCGGTGTATTCCCAGCCGTCGGAGAATTCCATCATCCCCGAAAGCGGGTACAAAAACAGCAGAAACACGCTCCAGAGCGCGAACAGCCAAAGCTGCTTGGCCGTGAGCTGCCTGAAAAAGCCGGCAGGCTTAGAAAAGCAGGCTTTTGAGGTCTCCGTTTCACTGATAAAGATTTCTTCGAGGGTCAGCGGGATCAGCTCCGCGAACAGCGGCAGCTTTTCGTATACCGTGCGCATAATCGTTTCCTCGTCGCCGCGGACGGTGAGGGTGCAGAGGTTGCCGCGCTTTTCAAACCGCAGCACCTCCAGCGGGGCGAAGTCCTCCTTCGTATGCTCGTTCGAGAAGGCGCACTGCACCTTGTGGATGCCCAGCTTCATATCCTCCAGCTCGCGCGAGAACAGGATGCCGCCCTTGTGCAGCAGGCCGACGTGGTCGCAGAGATCCTCCAGCTCGCGCAGGTTGTGCGAGGCGACGATGGGCGTGAGCGAGCGCTCGCCCATATCGCGGATGAGCAGGCTTTTGACCGTCTGGCGCGCGACGGGGTCCAGCCCGTCGAAGGTTTCGTCGCAGAACAGGTACTCGCAGCCGCTCGACAGCGCGCAGATGATGGCGCTCTGCCGCTTCATCCCCTTGGAAAAGGTCTGGATTTTCTGCTTATCGGACAGCGAGAACGCCTCGCGCAGCTTACGGAAGCGGGCGCTGTCGAAGCGCGGGTAGACGGTGCGGTAGTAGTCCTCCATCGTGCGCAGGGTCGCGTTTTTGAAGAAATACAGCTCGTCGGGGATGAAGAAGCAGCGCGCCTTGACGGCGGGATTCTCCCACACGGGCTGCCCGTCGATGGTCACCTCGCCCGCGTCGGGACGCAGGATGCCGGCCAAAATGCGCATAAACGTCGATTTGCCGGCGCCGTTCGAGCCGATCAGCCCGAACACACTGCCGTCGCGCATTTCGGCGCTGACGTCGCGCACCGCCGCAAAGCCGTCGAAGCATTTCGTAACATTCGATGCACAAATCATATCGTTCGTTTCCTTTCTCTTGCGTTAAGGGCGCTGCGTGCCGTCCCAGAGCTGCGCAAGCAGCTCGCCCACCTCGGGGGGGGTCAGCGAAAGCAGCTTCCCGTAATGCGCGGCCTCCGCCAGCGTGGACTTCAGCTTTTCACGCAGCGCGTTCAGCGCGCTGGAAGGGTCCTCCGCCACGAAGCTGCCGCGTCCCTTCACCGATACGATGATGCCGCGCAGTTCCATCTCGCTGTACGCCTTCTGAATCGTGTTCGGATTGATCGACAGGTCGGTCGCGAGCTGCCGCACCGACGGCAGCCAATCCCCCGGCTTGAGCGCGCCCGAGGTGATCAGCCGCACCATCTGGTCGCGGATCTGCGCGGTGATCGGCTGGCGGCTGGTATAATCTATGGCGATCATCGCCGCGTTCCCTCCTTTTCGCATCTGTAATAGTTGTTGTAGTACAGTAAGTATATCACAATTCCTGCGTTTGTCAAGAGCAAAACGCGCAAAAGTTACAAATTTCCGTTGATGCGGCGTACAATGTATGGTATGCTGAATTATATCATAAGAAAGAAGGGTCCTCCGTGTCCAAAACGGTTTACGAGCGGTTTTTGCAGTCGCTCTACCACCCCGAGCCGGTGCGCGACCTCCGGGAGCTTGTCCTGCGCAGCGCGCGTCTGTACGGCAAAAGGCGCGCGTTCGTACTGAAAAACGGCGAGGGAGCGCTGTACGAGGTCAGCTACGACCGGCTGCTCGCCGACTGCCGCGCGCTGACCGAGGCGCTGGCCGCCCGCGGACTGACCGGCTGCCGCATCGCCGTCACCGGCGCGAACAGCTACGAATGGGCGCTGGCCTATCTGGCGGCGGTGATCGTGGGCGTGGTCGTGCCCATCGACAAGGAGCTTTGCGGCGAGGACATTCGGCTGTTTTTAGACGAAGCCGACTGCAAAGCCGTCGTCGGGGACATCAAGACGCTGGCCAAGCTGGACGGGGACGCGCTCGAGGGCCGTCTGGTCGTGAAGATGAAGAGCGACGACGAAACCGTCAGCATCGCCCGCCTGGTCCGCGAGGGGAACGAGCGGCGCGAAAAGGGCGCGGACGCGTTCGGAACGCTCGAAATCGACCCGGACGCGCTGCGCGTGCTGCTGTTCACCTCGGGTACGACCGGCTCGGCCAAGGGGGTCTGTCTGTCGCAGGGCAACATCTGCGCCAACATCGTTTCGGTGTCGGGGATGGTCAAAATCCGGCCGAACGAGCATGTGCTGTCCATCCTGCCGCTGCACCACACCTACGAGTGCACGCTGGACTTCCTCACCATTCTCTATTCGGGCGCGTGCATCTCCTACGCCGACAGCCTGCGGTATGTATACAAGAACATTTCGGAATACCACCCCAGCATCCTCGTGGCGGTGCCGCTGCTGCTGGAAAAAATCGTCAACAAGCTGGAGGATTCGATCCGCGGCGGCCTGCCGGAGCATTACAAGACCCGCACCGCCGCGCTCAGCCTGACCGAGACCGTGCGCGCGCTGCCCGCGCCGCTGCGCCTGCTCGTGCGCCGCAAGGTGAAGAACGCGTTCGGCGGGCGGCTGTCCAAAATCATCGTGGGCGCCGCGCCCATCGCGCCGGACACGGTGGACTGTCTCTGCGCGCTGGGCATACGGACGATGCAGGGCTACGGGCTGACCGAATGCGCGCCGCTGGTGGCGGGCAACAACGACTTTTTCCTCAAGAGCGACGCGGTGGGGCTGCCGATTCCGGGCGTGGAAATCCGCATCGACGACCCGGACGAGGAGGGCGTGGGCGAAATCACCGTGCGCGGCCCGAACGTGATGCTCGGCTATTACAACGACGCGGCGGCGACCGACGCCGTTCTGCGCGGCGGCTGGTTCTACACCGGCGACCTCGGGCGCTTCGACGACGAGGGCTGGCTTTACATCACGGGGCGCAAGAAGAACGTCATCATCACCAAAAACGGCAAGAACATTTACCCCGAGGAGCTGGAATACCGGCTGAACGCCAACGGCGTCATCGACGAATCCCTCGTGATGGGCGCGCTCGAGGGCGCGGACGTGACCGTGCGCGCGAAGATTTTTCCCGACCTCGACGCCATCCGCGACTCGCTGCACGGCAGCGTTCCGACCAAGGAGCAGATCGCCGAGGCGGTCAGGCGCGCGGTGGCCGAAATCAACGAGAAGCTGCCGTCGTACAAGCGCATCCGCTCGTACAAAATCCGCGAAAGCGCGTTTGAAAAGACGACCACGCAGAAAATCAAGCGCTTCGGGGACAATATGAAGGACGAATAGCGCGGCGGAACGCATACTAAGCCGGCGCGCGCCCGCTCTGCGCACCGTATGCGGCGCGGCTCTTTCCGCGCAGACGCGCGGGTTCTGCGGAGTCACATCGCGCGGCGCAGCGGCCGGTCGGCGGCGCCTTGCGCAGACGCGCGAACCCATGCGGCTCACGCACGGGACATAAAAGCGCTTGCAGCGCCGTAATGGAACGGACGGCGGGATATATCGGCGCTTATGGCAGCACCGTCATATATCGCGCGGACACGCTGACGGGGCCGTTCCGTCCCTGTCCGCGCCCGCCGGCAGCTCAGCCGGCGGTGCGCCCTACGGAATTGCCCTGCGGCGTCCGGCCGGCGAGCCGGTATTCGGCGACGCGCGCGAGCGCCTCGGGCAGACTGTCGGCGACGTCGCGCAGCAGCTCGGAGCGGTCGCATTCGCGCTGCTCGATCAGTACGGAATAGCGGCGCATGCCGCCCTCCGCGTCCTCAAACAAAAGATAGCGCAGGCTGCCGCGGCCGGCCTGCTCGCACAAAAGCGTTTTCATAAAAAGCCCTTCCTTTCCAAAATTTTACCGTGTGCCCGTAAGCTCGCAGAACAGTATACGCGAAGCGGCCTGTCGATTACGGTCGAGTTACCCGAAACGCGGAAAGTTTTGCAAAGAAGGCGTCTGCGGCTGTGCGCCAAGTACGCTGAGTGCGCCACACAAACCGCGGCATCCGGCCGCGCGCCGCGATGCGTGGCGTTTGCGGCCGCGCGCAGATTGATGTAACACGAACCGGGCGATTCGCCCGCATTTCGCAGGAAAGGGAGCCTTTCGCGAGCTTGCGGAAGGCAGCGGTCAGAATGATGAAAAAATCGATTTGTATTCTCCTCGCAGCGCTGATGCTGGGCGCGCTCGTCTTTGCGGCCATCGGCGCGGTGCGCGCGGACGCGGACGTGGGCAACTTCAACGACTACGGCGACGGCGGAGGCGGAGATTACGGCGGAGGAGATTACGGCGGCGGCTACGATTACGGTGACGGTTATGATTCCGGCGACGGCGATTTTGCCTTCCTCTTCGGCTGGCTGTTTTCCTCCTCCGTCGGCCCGTACGCGGTCATCCCCATCGTGCTGCTGATCGTTTTTCTGGTCATTCGCTCGAATATGAAGCACGGACGCCGCGGGCACCGCGGCCCGTCTGCGCATGTGCCGCCGCCCGCGGTGTACGCGGTGTACGCGGTGTACACGGACAACAGCGGCGCCGTCGAAGCGGAGGTGCGCGCGGCGGGGGACGAGGCGTTTTCGATGGCCGACTTCCTGTCCGCGGCAGAGACGGTGTTCGTCAAGCTGCAATACGCGTGGACGGCGCGCGACTGGGAGTCCATCCGTCCGTTTGAGAGCAACCGGCTGTTCAACAAGCACAAGGCCCAGTTGGAGGAATACATCCGGCTCGGCCGCACCGACGTGATGGAACGCATATCGGTCAACCGCTCCTACGCCGTATCCCGCGTCGTGACGGGCGAGGAGGAACGCATCGCCGTCTATCTGGAGGCAGCCTTCAACAACTACATCATCGAGACCGAGTCGGGCAAGGTGCTTCAGGGCGACCCCGAAACGCGCTACGATAAGCGCTACCTGCTCACCTTCGTCCGCACGCTCGGCGCTAAAACCGACGCCTCGGGCGCGACCGAGACCATCCAATGCCCGCACTGCGGCGCGAACGTCGAGGTCATCCGCAGCGGCAAGTGCGAATACTGCGGCAGCGTGGTGTACAGCGAGGTGTACGACTGGGTGCTCGACGAGCTGGACGCGGCCGGACGGTAAGCCCGCCGCCCGATCCCGAAAACACAGGGAGAGACACGTTATATGAATCAAATGCAGCTTCTCGCCTATTGCCTGCAAAAGCCGAGTGCCTATTTGGATTATCCCTTCGAGCCGATGACGCCCGTCGTCAAGGTCGGCGTGCCGCAGCAGTCGAAGGGACGGATTTTCGCACAAATGCTTGTGCTGCGCGGAGAACCGAAAATCACGCTGCGCTGTACGCCCGAGTCGGCGGCGCTCTATCGCAGCCGCTATCCCGGGTCGGTCGTTCCCGGCTGGCACTGTCCGGCCGTGCAAAAACCGCATTTCAATACGATCTGTCTTGACGGAAGCGTACCGGACGACGAGCTTCTGCGCATGATCGACCACGCATACGCTGTCGCGGCCGCCAGACTGCCGAAAAGCGTGCAGGCTATGCTTTCCGGCGCAAATGTAAAAGCGCAGGACTGAAACGCCCAAAAACGAAAAAACAAAAAACCTCTTGACAACCGACACAAAGCGTGGTATAATGCTTGACAATCGAAATACATGCATAGACGAGGATACGGGCGCAGTGCAGCGCTTTTCAGAGAGCCGCCGGTTGGTGCGAGGCGGTAAAGACGGCACAGCGCTTATCACCTCCGAGCAGTCCGGCCGAACGCGTCTGTTAGTAAGCCGGGACGGTTTCCCGCCGTAAAAAGAGGAGCGCGTTGATGGACGCAGCAAAAGAGTGGTTAAGTAAGGCTATTTCAAAAGGCTTTATCTCTTTGTAGAGATAAAGCCTTTTTTACTGCAAAATTCAAGAAAGAAGGCAACCGAACTATGGACAATCTGCACACCGAAACCCGCCAGATCGCCGCGCGGCTGCGCGGCGCGCGAATGACTGCGGACAAGAGCGCCGCGGAGCTGGCCGCCTGCACGGGGATGAGCGAGGAAGCGTATCTGAAAATGGAGGAGGGCGCGGAGGATTACTCCTTCACCTTCCTGTACAAGTGCGCCAAGGCGCTCGATTTGGATATTTCCGCGCTCGTCAGCGGAGACGACCCCAAGCTGTCGTTCTACACCCTCACCCGCGCCGGCGAGGGCATGCCGATCAAGCGCCGCGCGGGCTTCAATTACCGCCATCTGGCCTCCAAGCTCAAGCACCGCGCGGCCGAGCCGTTCGTCGTCACCGCGCCCTACGACGCGTCGGAGCAGACGGCGCCGATTGCGCTGTCCACCCACGCCGGACAGGAGTTCGATATGGTGCTGACCGGCTCGCTGAAGGTGCAGCTTGACGATCACATCGAACTGCTCGGCCCGGGCGACAGCGTGTTCTACGACTCCGCGCATCCGCACGGGATGGTCGCCGCGGGCGGCGGGGACTGCACCTTCCTCGCGGTGGTGTTCAAGCCGGAAAGCGAGGCCGGCGAGCTGCCCGACGAGCCGTCGCCCGTGCCGGCTGCGGCAGACGCGCAGGCGGCGACCGAGAAATACGCCGGCTTGATCTACCACGACTTCGTCCGCGAGGAAATCGACGAAAACGGCTGCCTGACCGGCATCGAGCTGCTGCCGACGGAGAATTTCAACTTCGGCTACGACGTCGTAGACGCGCTCGCGCGCAAATGTCCCGACAAGCGCGCGATGCTCTGGCTTTCCCACAACAAGGAGGAGCGCGACTTCACGTTCGCTGAGATCTCCGCCCTCTCCAACCGCACGGCCAATTATTTCGCCTCGCTCGGTATCACGCGGGGCGACCGCGTGATGCTCGTGCTCAAGCGCCACTACCAGTTCTGGCTGTCCATCCTCGCGCTGCACAAGCTCGGCGCCGTCGCCATCCCCGCGACGAGCCTGCTCGTCCGCCACGACTACGAATACCGCTTCGAAGCCGGACAGGTCAAGGCCATTGTCTGCACCGGCGACGGCGACTGCGCCGCGGAGGTCGATCTCGCGCAGGCGTCCTGCCCGACGCTGCAAATCAAGATCATGGCCAACGGCACCCGCGCCGGCTGGCACAGCTTCGATGCGGAGATGCCCGCGTTTCCCGACACGCTCGAGCGCGTTCCCACGAGCAAGGACGACCCGGCGATCATGTTCTTTACCTCCGGCACAACCGGCTACCCGAAAATCGCCACGCACAACGCCTCCTACCCGCTCGGCCATGTCGTCACCGCGCGCTGGTGGCACAACGTCGAGCCGGACGGCCTGCACCTGACCATCTCCGACACGGGCTGGGGCAAGGCGCTGTGGGGCAAGCTGTACGGCCAATGGCTGTGCGAGAGCGCGGTCTTCGTGTACGATTTCGACCGCTTCAAGGCCGACGACCTGCTGCCGCTGTTCAAAAAATACAACATCACCACCTTCTGTGCGCCGCCGACGATGTACCGCTTCTTCATCAAGGAGGACCTGTCGCGCTACGACCTGTCGTCGCTGCGCTATGTGACCACCGCAGGCGAGGCGCTCAATCCCGAGGTATTCAACCGCTTCTACGAGGCGACCGGGCTGAAGCTGATGGAGGGCTTCGGCCAGACCGAGACGACGCTGGCCATCGCCAATCTGTACGGGATGACGCCGAAAATCGGTTCGATGGGCAAGCCCAACCCGCAGTACGATATGGACATCGTCGACGAGAACGGCAAAAGCGTGCCGGTCGGGGAAACGGGCGAGATCGTCATCCGCGCCGACCGCAGCGCCGACGTCTGCGGCCTGTTCGCCGGCTATTACCGCGATGAAAAGCTGACCGCCGAAGCGTGGCATGACGGGCTGTATCACACCGGCGACACCGCCTGGCGCGACGAGGACGGCTATTACTGGTACGTCGGCCGCATCGACGACGTCATCAAGTCCTCCGGCTACCGCATCGGCCCGTTCGAGATCGAAAGCGTGATTATGGAGCTGCCCTATGTGCTCGAGTGCGCCATCACCGGCGTGCCGGACGAGACGCGCGGGCAGATCGTAAAGGCGACCGTCGTGCTCACCAAGGGCACGGAGCCGAGCGAGGCGCTGAAAAAGGAAATTCAGGAATTTAAGCTTTGATTCTTTTTCGGCGGTTCAAATTGATTTCTTCCCGGCGCGCCGCCTTTCAAAGCATTGATTATGGCGGCAGGGGATTTTAAAAAATTACGGCTGGGAAGCTTCTGGAAAAAGATTTCTTGAAGCTTGAAGCAAGCAAAGAGGTAAATAAGCCTTACTAAGCTTAACAGGAACAAAAAGCGATGGTTAAAGAGGACGGGGGCTCCCCCGTCCTCTTTTTGATTGATGCGGAACGCGGCAAACCATTGGAAAAATCAGAAGCCGGCGGACTGGGAAAGCACTCCCGTAAAAGTCTTTTGCCTAAGGCGGCAGAAGGGGCATTGAAAACGGCCCTTCGAAGGTCGAAAGCCGCCTGCTGGAATCACCAAAGGAATGGCTTTCCCTATGGACGCCGCGGGA
>OLWB01003961.1_pt1 | contig 10114 bp, 7 predicted proteins | sample 1673331 | NCBI WGS metagenome assembly OLWB01 (sample SAMEA3178943, study PRJEB25190) | human gut metagenome | biome: human gut; feature: human-associated habitat; material: faeces | place: Austria | collected 2013 | reverse complement strand
CGTGCCGCCCGGCTCGCGCGCGGCGGAGCGGAAAAGCGATGCTGCGGCTTTGCCGCACGGCAAAGCCGCAGACTGTCGTACAACAAGCGGGCAAAAAGCAAGGCGCATAAAGCGCCGTATTCCTTCGAGCACCGGGATGCCGCCCCGTCCTGCGCTCCTTTACGCGTGTTCTTTTGTCCTTCGGCGCGGCCGGCGCGGGCTTTGTGCCTCGCTTCCGCCGCCTTTTGCAAAAGGCGGGCAAAACCGTTATGTGCAGGAATGTGGATAAAACGGCTCCTTTGACAAGCCGCAGCTTTGCCGCATAGTGATGTCATTTGGAACGTGTCTGCGCCGCGACGGTTTGCCGGGCGCGAGCAAAATGCGCGTTTTTCCCACAATCGCCTCAGCAACTGTGGATCGCCGAGGCGATTGTAGGATCGCCTTAGCGACTGTGACAGGCGGCTGTGTAAGCGGCTGCGTTGTTTTCCGTTGCCCGCGTCCCGGCGGCCTTTTCCGACCAAAAGCCAAGGGCGCGCGCCGTTTTTTCGTATTATGCAACAATATTGCCGTAATCTATTGACATATGAACAAAAAACCGCTATAATACAATTACGCATTCACAAATTGCGGAAAGGATGAAAAACGAAATGAAAAAGTTTCTGGCAACCTTCCTCGCCGTCGCGCTCGCAGCCGTCGCATGCTGCGTGTTCGCCTCGGCGGAGGACACCAACATTGCGCTGGGCAAGTCTTATACCACAATTGGGATTTATCTGCTTGAAACCGAGACGCAGCCGATTTACATTGACGAAGAGGGCAAGACCCTGACCGACGGTGTGAAGGCTACGGCCGGCCTTGCGTATCAGGATCCGCTCTGGGTCGGCTTCAATATGAACAGCCCGGACGCCAAGGATAACGGAGGCGTGTGCGAAATCGAGATCGATCTCGGCGGGGACGCCAAGGTTTCCGGCTTCGCTGTGGAGGTCTATCTGCCCGAGAAGGCCGGCGCCGGTATTTCCGCGCCCTCTAAGGTTGAATTCTTTTACAGCGCCGACGGCGAGGAATGGACCTCCGCCGGCGAAGGCGCGTTGACGGAGAACGGCTCGCAGAGCGTCGTCGCGCTGGATCTGGACGCGGCGGTGGACGCGAAGTACGTCAAAGCCGAGCTTGTTCCCACCGGCTGGCTGTTCATTTCCGAAATCGAAGTGATGGGCACGATGGGCGCGGGTACCACGGACGAGTCCAAGTCCGAGACCGAGTCCGAAGCGGTTTCCTCCGCGGCGCCCGTGGAGTCCTCTGCGGCCGCGACCTCTTCCACGGCTTCGTCCACGCCTTCGACGTCTGACGCCGGCATTTTCGCCGTCGTTGTGCTCGCGGTCATCGCCGTAATCGGCGCTGCGGTCGTCGTCAAGAAGAGAGCGTAAGCAAACGGCTGTTTGCTGAAGCCCGTATTCAAGCCTATTAAAGAAGCCCGCGCCGATGCGGGCTTCTTTTTGCGTCTGCCGCAGAAAACGCAGGAAAAGGCTTTTCGCACCCGCTTTTGCTTATGGCGATGAAAAAGTAGAAAAAAATCGGCATTTGCCTGTTGACATAAGAATATATTTACATTATAATTATAACAAATAAAATTAAAAATGGGAAAAACAATAGGGGACGTGATGCGTGGTGCGTAAGATCATTTTCTCTTTGATTTCATTTGTGCTAATAATGGCCTTGTTGTGTGTTTCGGCTTATGCAGCAACTGTTGGTACTGACCTCAGACTTATCCAACGTCAGCCTATAACAAATCCGACAAGTACACAAATCTCTGCCAGCAATTCGTCTGCCGCTCAGGGATGGTCTGCTGCACTGCGTGCGTATGCAGCGGCGTCTGGCTATACGCTTTCACACTATGAGCGCACTACGACTAACGGAACAAAAGATACATTGCCCCGTGTCAATCAAGGCAATACATCGTTTTATTGGGGCACCTCCGACGGCAGCGCTTTGACGACCGATCAATTTGTGGTAGTAATGACTTACCATATTACTTGGACGCAGTTTGCAACAACGGGATATGCTACATATGGGTGGATTGATACAACCGTACCCTTACAGTCGTTTTCTGGTGCTTGGGCCGCTGGGACATATATAGGTCAATATACCATTAATGTTTATCCGACAATTACGCAGGAGCCTGATATGGTGACATTTCTCGAATGGGACAACCCGAATTCACAATATGAAGAATATCTGTATTATCCCATTTTTGCGCCTGTTGTTGCGGAGACTGAGGCTGAGGTTTTACAGCTTGTGCAGGATATGCGTGGCGCGATGCAGGCGCTTGGAGATTCACTTGCCGAGAAAGTAGACACGTTGGTTGTTTGGAATTAATGTGTTGGAATTGGGTACGATGCTGCGATGGGATTGCTTGCGATTGAGGCAAGACCGAAACCGTTTGAGTCGGGGGCATCTTATGGCTTTAAGGGACTGCATGTCGTTTTGAGCCGTGTAAAGGGGTGCTTTGCGTCGTATTGGCGTGCAGACTTTTTTACTGCTGGCGCGATTTTTTGGCGAAACGAAAACAGGGCTGTTGAAAACATAAGAACGAGACGCTAAACGGTTGATGTTTCTATTGTTAACTCTTACAAATCATAAAAATCCGTAATTTTTAGTTTTCCTCTTGACATTGGGAAAAGCAAACGATATAATATAGTTATTCGTTCATAATCAAAGAAAGGGTAAGTGACAAAATGAAAAAGTTTTTTGCAACATTCCTCGCCGTTGCGCTTGTGGCCGTCGCGTGCTGCGTGTTTGCTTCGGCGGAGGACACCAATCTTGCGCTCAATAAGAGCTATACGACGATCGGTATTTATACGGCAGAGGGGGCAGCCGCGCCCTCTTATCCCGACGAGGACGGAAAGACGCTGACCGACGGTGTGAAAGCGCCTGCGGAAACTGGATACGGTGACGCGGTTTGGGTCGGTTTCAACAAAAATGACGCCGCGATGATTGCGAACAATGACCTTGCGGTTATTACGGTCAATCTCGGTGCCGCTTCGAGTGTCAGCAAGTTCGCTGCCGAGTTTTTTGAGGACACTGCGGCGGGCATTGGTATTCCTTCCAAGGTTGAGTTCTTTTACAGCGCTGACGGTGAAAGCTGGACTTCCGCCGGTGAAGGCGTGAAATCGGGCGAAGGCAGCGTTGGCGAGTATACTCTGACGCTGGACAACGCCGTAAATGCTACCTATGTGAAGGCAGAAATGACCTGCGGCTCCGGCACCTGGATTTTTGTCTCCGAGCTTGAGGTGTTCGGTACGGCTGGAACGGGCACGACGGACGAGTCCAAGTCTGAGACCGAGTCCAAGACCGAGTCCGAAGCGGTTTCCTCTGCGGCGCCTGTGGAGTCCTCTGCGGCCGCGACCTCTTCCACGGCTTCGTCCACGCCTTCGACGTCTGACGCCGGCGTTTTCGCCGTCGTTGTGCTCGCAGTCGTCGCCGTGATTGGCGCTGCGGTCGTCGTCAAAAAGAGAGCGTAACGAATAACGGCTAAAAAAGGGACCTGCCTGTGAGCGGGTCCCTTTTTTTGCGGCGTTGCGGTATGTGGCGTTGCGGCGTGCAGTGTGCGGCGCGAGCGTCCGAAGGCCGCGGCGGGGGGGCGGAGCGCCGCGTGGCCGTGTTTCCGGCGGGACGCCGGGCGCTTGCGCCGCGTCGGTTTTGCCGTCCGTCCTGCTGAAGCGCATTGGCTTTGCGTTTTCCATAGGCGGCCGTTTATGGGAAGCTTGCGCGCGGCTGTGTTCGACGAGGCGCCGAGCGTGGGCGCGGCCGACGGCTGTGCATTGCATAGGCGCGTTGGCCGCAATTTCGCCGGCGCACAGCGGCGGCTTGGGGATGACGTGCTTTCCATGCCGCTGTGTATTTGCCGGCGTTTCGAAAGGAAATGCGTTTCCCTTTGCGGGTGGCGGCTCGTGCGCTGCGCCCGCGTGCAGGGCGGGCTGTCGGGCGGGTTGTGCGCGGGACCTGTGGCGCGCTTCCGCGAGGCTTCTGAAACCAAGCAAACGTTTCGTCGCTGTGCAGGTGCCAGATGCGAGCGTTGCGGCGGTTTTGCCGTCCGTCCTATGACATGCGCATCGGCTTTGCACTTGCGGGCGGGCCGGTTGCACGAACGGCTGGGTTTGCGGCAGTATGGCAGTGTGGCTGTACGGCCGTGCATGCGGCGAGAGGGCGGAGGCTGACGTGGCTGACGGCTGTACATGGTGGAGGACGGCCGTGTTTCCGCCGGCGTGCGGCGGCTTGGGAACGGCGCGCTTTTCTCTTTCGCTGTGTGCTCGCCGTCTTTGCCAAAGAAAACGCGGGTTCCTATGCGAGCGGAGCTTTGAGCGCTGCGCCTGCGGACAAAGCGGCGTTTCGCGCGGCTTTTGCGCGGGAGCTGCGCTGCGGCCGCCGAGCTTTGAGGAGCGGCGCAATGTCCTTGCGGATGGAGCGGCGCGCCGGGTTTGCGGCAGGGCTGTCGGACGGCGGCGGGCGTGCTTTCGGCCGCGCGGAAGCAAATCGGCGGCAAAGCGCGGGCTTAAGAATATGAATTAGGCGGCTGTACGCCGCCGATCGAAAAAGCTCTCAGATCGCCGCGCATTCGGCGCGGGGTTTTTGCTGTAAAAAAGGAAAGCGGCCAAGCTGCGGCGTTTGGCGGCTTTGGGATTGCCGCTTCCCGAAAGCGGGCGAAGGCCGCCGTCGCCTGCGGGGCGCGGTGAACGCAGGGCGAGGCACAGAAATCCAATGCAGGGTCAGACAGCGGTGCTTGTCCGGTCTTTTTTTGTGCCGTCGTTCGGCGGGGTCGGCGGGGGACGGCCGCACGGCCGCTTTTGGAACGGCGGCATTGCCGTGCAGAATCGGTAAATCGATTCCCGTCCGGCTTTTTACGCTGCTGCTTCGGCGGCGCGGCGTTGGAATATAGCCTTGACCGCCGCCGAAACGGTATGGAAGGCGCAGCGAAATGGCGCGGCGGCGTTTATCTGCTTGTTTGTGCTGCCGTGTACGGGCCGCCGCTGGGGGCGCTCGCGGCCGCTGCCGGAATAACATGGAGGCCGTGCCGAAGCCGTAGCGGCGGCGCTCGGCTTGTGCGCTGCTGATCGGTGGGGGATAGCACGGCCGGCTTTGAAATAGACGTAAAGCCGTATCGGTTGGCGCAGCGCTGCTCGTCGGTTTTTGCCGCCGATCGGTAGAACCTCGTCGGGCGCTCTTGACCGCCTGAAACGGCATAGAAGGCGCGCCGAAATGGTGCGGCGGCGTTTGTTTCATTTATGTTTGCGGCGGGGCGACGTTGAGGACACGACTTGACCAACACGGGAATGGCACCAAAACCGCGCCGGAGCGGCGGCAGTATTTATCCGGCCTTTAATTGCGCCGTCGTTTACGGGCTGTCGGCAATGACGGTGGCCGCTGCTCGCCGCTGACACGGTATGGAAATCGTTCCGGCGTGCAGCGGCGGCGCTTGCTTGGCTTATAAGTTGTTTTTGCGGGGCGGCACAGATATGGGGACAGGGCCGGCTTTGGTACGGCAGTAAATCTGTATCGGGGCGGCCCGGCGCTGCTCGCTGTTTTTACCGCAAATCGGCGGGACGCTGCCGGAGCATGCTTTGGCTGCCGTTGAAACGGCATTTACAGCGCGCCGAAGCGGCGCGGAAAAGTTCCCCCGACTTTTTTCCTTGCTGTTTACGGGCCGCCGCTGGGCGCTCGCGGCTGCGGCCGGAATAACATGGAGGCCGCGCCGAAGCCGTAACGGCGGCGGGGCGGCACAGGGGGTATAAATGGGGCTGCCTTTGAAACAAAAGCAACGCCGTGCCGGTTTCGGCACGGCGTTGCTCGTATGGCTTTTGCTGCAGATCTGTGGAACATCGCGTCAGGGGGCATAGGCGCGGTTGTCGCTGAAGCGGCATGGATGGCGCGCCAAATCGCGCGGCGGAGTAGGACTGTTTTTGCAGTGCCATTACGGGATGCCGTTGGCGGCATAGCCGTGGGCATTGCTGAAACAGCTTAGAAGCTGCGCCAAAGCGGCGCAGCGGCGCTTGCCTGATTTTCACGCCGCTGTTCGGCGGGATGATGCCGGATAAACAAAGGCTTGATTTGACACGGGAGCGGCATCAAAGCCGCGCCGGAGCGGCTTGTGCGGCTTTTTATGTTGTTGTTAGGGGCTGCTGTCGGGGAGACATAGCTGCGGCCTCTGGCGACACAGTATAGAGGCTTTGCCGGCGTGCAGCGGCGGCGCGCTTGGCTTTTGTGCTGCTGTTTGGCGGGACCCTATGGATATGGCTGCCTTTGGAACGGCGAAAAACGCTTCAAAATGGCACGGCGTTTTTCCCGCAAGCCTTTGCCGCCGATTGGGCGGGTTCTCTTTTGGGGCTATGGCGGCGGACGCCGAAGTCGGGGGCAGGCCGCAGCCGCAGGCGGAAAGGCGTCGAGAGCAGGCTGTAACGGCGCGGCGGGGCTTTCTTGGCCTTTTGCCGCAGTTCAGAGGGGCGGCGGGCGGCAGGGTGCGGCCGCCGCTGAAACGGCGTCGAAGCTGCGTCGGAATGGCGTTGTATATTTTATGTCATATTTGCATCGAATTTTTTATGTTCTTTCTTGTTTCGTTGTTATGTAAACGGCCGCTGTCTGCGGTGGCATATATTAACAAAAAATGTCGAAAAAGCTCTGTGTGACGTACTTTTCCGACAAAAATGGACTTCCTTGGCGAAGAAGATATAGGGTTTCAAAATTTTTGTCGAATTTTGGCATATAGATTGCCTCAAATTATGCTGATATTTTTGTGAACCTATTGTATTTGAAAAATGACTATGTTAAAATATGGTTACAAAGCGAACAAGCGCTCTAAACGACAAAATCAGCTTCTCCGGATGGCGTTGTTATTGTAAACCATAGCGCGAAGTACGATGAAAAATTGAAAGGATGAAAACAGACCCATGGATAGTGTCAAAACAAGGCCGACCGTGATGATTGTGGACATGGACGCGGCCTTCCGCTCTCAGTGCGCACAGGCGCTGAAAAAGCAGAACATCGAGGTCGTGGCCGAAGCCGATAACGGGCATGACGCCTATCTTCTGTCTCTGCGCACCAAGCCGAAGGTGATCCTCTGTGACTTGTATGTGGGTAAGATGGACGGCGTGCAGCTGCTCAAGGACCTACATAAGCAGCTTGTGGACGAGGAGACCAGCTTCATTATGCTGGCCAGCTTCACCAACCAGAATCTTTTCGAGGAATGCTGCAACGCGGGCGCCACCTATTGTATGATTAAGCCGCTGGATTACTCGCTGCTTGCCGAGCGAATCGAGCGCATCTGCGATAAAAAGCGCCGCCGTGCCGTCGTCAAGGCGCAGGAGGAGCTGGACGATTTGGAAGCGCAGGTGACGAAGATCATTCACCAGATCGGCGTACCCGCGCACATCAAGGGGTACTCCTACCTGCGGTCGGCGATCATTATGACCATCAACGACGTTGAGATCATCAATTCCGTCACCAAGGTGCTGTATCCCGCCGTCGCCAAGATGTACGCGACCACCGCCTCGCGTGTCGAGCGTGCGATTCGTCACGCCATTGAGGTCGCGTGGGACCGCGGCGATCTGGAAGTGCTGGACTCTTTCTTCGGCTACACCGTGCAGAATTCGCGCGGCAAGCCGACCAACTCCGAATTCATTGCGATGATCGCGGACAATCTGCGGCTGAAAAACCGCGGCGTGGCGATCTGAAACGCGCTTCCCGTTCCCCCGCGAGTTCATCCGGATAACGGGAAACGGACTGATTTGTTTTCATCTCTTTTCTCCTCTTTTTCTCCAAAGGACGGCGCGCACTCCGAAAAGCGGGTGCGCGCCGTCTTCTTTTGCGTCCGCCTTTCGGTACAGGATACCATACGCCCGCACGGGATTTTTGTCGCATTCTGCGGCGGCGCAAAAAGCCGCCGAAAACGGCCGCGCGGCGGCATTCGACGGGCCGGACAGACGGCGGAGCTGCGCCGGAAAGGAGCTGCGCCGGAAAGGGGCGGCGCCGGATAAAAGCGGAAAACGATACCGTTGGGCGGAGGCGGTCCCGGGCTGCGGGGGCGGTCCGAGCGGTAAAAAGGGACGGCGCAACCGACTGCGGGGCGGTCGCCGCGCCGTTTTGCTCGTGTCCATCGGTTCGGAAACGCGCCGGACGCGCCTGCACGCCGTCAAGGCGATGTTTCGGTGGGGGTGGAAAAGCGTGGTTATAGCGGGCAGACCGCAATCGTCAAGCCGGAGAGAGGGGTGCTTTGCCGCCGGCGCTTGTCTGCGGCGCCCGCTTAGAGGAAGGCGGGCGTTTGCGCTTATGAAAGCGGTTTTCGGACAAACAGGCGTGTGGGCGGGCGGGAACGGTTGGGCAAAGGCAGGCGCACGGGCACTCGTCCCGTTTTTGCCGTGCGTCTGCGGATGGGAACGGGCCGTGAAGTGAAGCGGCTTGCCTTTGGGAAGCCGTAAAACATCGGGAACGCAGGCCGTGGCGGCGAGGCCGTCCGACTGCTGAAAGCGGAAAAGCGTCGGCAATGCGGGCTGCGGCAGGAGGTGTAGACGGCGTGAAGCTGTGGCGTGCATATGGCGCTTCGCTTGTTCGCCGTTAGTTGAATACTCTCATAGTCAAAAGGCAACTGAGTAAAGCACTGTCTATTTACCGCATGAATCTTATCAAGCTTTTCAAATGATCTTATCATATCAACTGCAATTTGATACTTCTGTCCCCGTTCCCTATTTATAATGGGCCTGTCGTCCGCCTGGAAGAGAATCCAGCCCTGTTCCCCCTCGGCTGGAGCATAAGAACAAGGATCAAGTCGAAGTTTTTCAGAGTGAACATGAGTCGAAATTATGTTTATCCCTTCTTTTGCCGGAAAATCACAACCTCACTGGCCTTTAAGTGCAATCATTTCTTTGCTCTGTTTTCACTGCTTCACTTTTATTTACTTCCTCTCGTGTTAATAATTTCTTGTATGTTAAATCCATACCAATCGCTCCCAGTGGGGCAGTAATCAAAATTGCCGATACCGCAACAGATAGAACAAGCTGACCGCAGGGCAATCCCATAGCGAAAGGTACTGAACCAATAGCCGCCTGTACGGTTTGTTTATGTGATATAAAGAAGCAATAGAAGTGTAAAATTTTTTGCCGTTCCTATCCGGCACTCATAGACTGCGCCAGACAGGTCGGGCATTATTCGGGCAAGTCCACCTTGCCGACAAAAGAATAATAGATTTCAATTTCCTGCCTGCGGTTTTTGTTCTCGTCATAGCTGCACTCATGCACTACGATTTTCTCGATAAACTCCCGCAGCAGGGTAGGGGTAAGTTCCTCAAAGCTGGTGTACTTGCGGACAATGTTCATAAACTTCTCGGCGTTTACCGTGGCTTCCTGCGCCTTTGCAAGTTCCCCTTGCAGTTCGGCGGCTCTCTCTTTAAGCTGCCGCTGCTCGGCTTCATAGTCTGCCGACAACTCCGCAAACCGTTCATCAGAAATGCGCCCGGTCACGCTGTCCTCATAAAGCCGCTTGAAGATAGCGGACAACTCGGCTATGCGCTTCTCGGCTGCGTCAAGTTCCTTGCGCTTGGCTGCGTTCCGGCGTTTGCCGCCGTCCTCGTTCTGCTCGATCAGCAGCTTCATAAACTGCTTTTCATGCTTGGCTGCATAGCTTGTCACTTTCCGCAGATTGGCGGTCACACCCGCAGTCAAAAGGTCGGTGCGGATAAAATGTGCGGTGCAATCGTGGGTACGCTTCTTGTAGTTGCCGCAGATGTAGCAATCCTGTTTTCGGGTTTTGTTCTCGTATCTCTGCTGATAGAGGACGCTCCCACAATCGGCGCAGAACAGCAAGCCGGAGAACAGACCGACTTCATCATAGCGGTTTGGACGCTTGCGCTGCTTGCGTAATTCCTGCACACGCTCCCATGTGGCAAGGTCAATGATTGGCTCATGGGTATTCTCGAAAATGACCTGTTTTTCTTCGGGATTTTCCACGCTTGATTTGACCTTGTAGGACACTTTCTCGGTCTTGAAGTTTACCGTATGCCCCAGATATTCCTTGCGTTCAAGGATATGGACAATCGTGTTGGTCGCCCACTTGTAGGGATAATCGGGGTAGTAACGGCGTGTGCTGCCTGTCCTGC
>OLWB01003939.1_pt1 | contig 10159 bp, 6 predicted proteins | sample 1673331 | NCBI WGS metagenome assembly OLWB01 (sample SAMEA3178943, study PRJEB25190) | human gut metagenome | biome: human gut; feature: human-associated habitat; material: faeces | place: Austria | collected 2013 | reverse complement strand
TTCCGGTATTTGTATTGCCGACGCTGATTGCATTCACGATAGGTTTCCTTGCACCATTCGTGTTAGGTGTATACCTTTCGTTCTGCAAGTTTACAACGGTAACAGATGCCAGATTTATTGGACTTGGCAACTATGCAAAGATACTGGGAGATGGGGATTTCCTTCACTCTCTCTGGTTTACTGCATTATTTACGATCGTAACAGTATTACTGATCAACATTTTCGCTTTTGCGGTAGCAATGCTTTTGACAAAGAAGATTAAGGGAACTAATATTTTCCGTACCGTATTCTTTATGCCAAATCTGATCGGTGGTATCGTACTTGGATATGTATGGCAGCTGTTATTAAACGGTATTCTGGCACATTTCCAGAAAACACTTACATATTCTTCAAAATATGGTTTCTGGGGATTAGTTATCCTGATGCTCTGGCAGCAGATTGGATACATGATGATCATCTACATCTCAGGTATTCAGAATATTCCTGGAGAGCTGATCGAGGCAGCGGAGATCGACGGAGCAAATAAAGTACAGCTTTTAAGATATGTTACAATTCCGATGGTTATGCCATCCATCACAATCTGTACTTTCCTGACACTTACAAACGGATTCAAACTTTTCGACCAGAACCTTGCATTGACAAACGGTGGACCGGACAAGATGTCAGAAATGCTTGCCCTGAACATTTATAATACATTCTATGGAAGAACCGGTTGGGAAGGTGTAGGACAGGCAAAAGCAGTTATCTTCTTCATTATTGTAGGAGTGATCGCATTAATTCAGAATAAAATGACAACATCAAAGGAGGTGCAGCAGTAATGAATAAAAAAGTAAAACATGGCACATTATTAACTGTTATTTTTACAGTACTCAGTCTGCTGTATCTGTATCCGATCGTACTGGTATTTATCAACTCCTTTAAGAAAAAAGCCTATATCAGTAAAGCCCCGTTCGAGATACCGACCGGAAAGATGTATGTCGGATTAGAGAACTATATCCGTGGTATTAAACAGACAGGATTGATTCAGGCATTTGGATGGAGTTTGTTTATCACAATCTTATCTGTAGCAGTGATCATCTTATGCTGCTCCATGTGTGCATGGTATATCTGTCGTGTGAAGACAAAGTTCACAAAAGTCTTATATATGCTTTGTCTGTTTGCAATGATCGTACCATTCCAGATGGAAATGTTTACATTATCTAAGATTGCAAATATGCTTCATATGGGAAATCCGTGGGGACTGATTGTGATCTATCTTGGATTTGGTGCAGGACTTTCCGTCTTTATGTTCACCGGATTCATGAAATCCATTCCACTGGAGATTGAAGAAGCTGCGATGATCGATGGATGTACACCAATCCAGACATTCTTCAAAGTTGTAATGCCTATGTTAAAGCCAACAATGGTTACAATAGCAATTCTTGAGACAATGTGGGTATGGAACGATTATCTCTTACCAAAACTTGTATTGCCTACAGATGTTAAGACAATTCCAATTGCAATTGATGCATGTACAGGTTCACATGGTACATATCAATTAGGTTGGTTAATGGCTATGTTAGTTGTTGCAATTATACCTATTGTATTATTTTACTTAGTATGTCAGAAGCACATTATAAAAGGTGTTGCTGCTGGTGCTGTAAAGGGTTAGGAGCGTGTTATGAGTATGAGAGCAAGTGGTATTTTAATGCCAATAACGAGTCTCCCATCAAAATACGGTATAGGTTGTTTCTCAAAAGAAGCATATGATTTTATCGATGGGCTTGTGAAAGCCCATCAGTCATATTGGCAGATATTACCTTTAGGACCTACCAGTTTTGGAGACTCACCATATCAGTCATTTTCAACATTTGCAGGTAATCCATATTTTATTGATTTAGAAGAACTAATAGAAGAGGGATTATTATCAAAGGAAGAATGTGATGAGTGCGATTTTGGTGATGATGATAGAAATGTTGATTATGGTAAAGTTTATGAATCAAGATTCGGATTATTATGGTCGGCATTTGAAAATTTTAATGTAGATACTGAGGATTACAAAGAATTTGTCAAAGACAATTCTGAGTGGTTAGAAGATTATTCTTTATATATGGCGGTTAAGGATTCTTACGAAGGTGAAATGTGGACAGATTGGGACGAGGACATCAAGTTAAGAGAACCTGAAGCTATAGAACGGTATAAAGAAGAATTGAGTGATGATATAGAATTTTATAATTTTATTCAATATAAATTCTTTAAACAGTGGAATAAACTCAAGAAATATGCTAATGATTCAGGCATAAAGATTATAGGAGATATTCCTATATGTAGCATTTGATGGTGCTGATTGCTGGTCTGATACTAAATTATTTCAGTTTAATGAGGATAATATTCCTAAGGCTGTTGCAGGTTGTCCGCCAGATGCATTTGCAGCTACAGGTCAGTTATGGGGTAATCCATTATATGACTGGGAATATCATAAGAAAACAAAATATGAATGGTGGAAAAAGAGAGTAGCACATAGTTTTAAATTGTATGATGTGGTAAGAATAGATCATTTCAGAGGATTTGATGAATATTATTCAATTCCATATGGTGATAAAACTGCGGAGAATGGGCATTGGGAAAAAGGTCCAGGCATTGATTTGTTTAATGCACTTACAGAATCACTTGGAAAATTAAATATTATAGCTGAGGATTTAGGATATCTTACAGATACAGTTGTTAAATTAGTTAAGGATACAGGATATCCAGGTATGAAGATTATGCAATTTGCATTTGATTCAAGAGAAGAAAGCAATTATCTTCCTCATACCTATGATAAGAATTGTGTCGTATATACCGGAACACATGATAATGATACTATTCAGGGCTGGTATAAGACTATATCAGAAAAAGATAAAGAATACTCTAAAATATATCTTAATACACCTAATCCGGATGAAGAAAATATTCATTGGGATTTCATAAAAGCAACTCTTGCAACGGTTGCTGATCTTGCAATTATACCTATTCAGGATTATTTGGGATTAGGAAGTGAAGCGAGAATAAATGTACCATCTACACTTGGAACTAACTGGAAATGGAGGTTAGTCAAGGGTGATATTGATGATGAATTATTAGAAAAAATAAAGAAGTTAACATTAGTTTACGAAAGATAATCATGAGGTTGGGTAGATTTTATTTATCCAACCTATATTGCTTTATAGGATTAGGATAGCTTTAAAATACATAGTTATTGGCAATATGGAGGTTAAAATGGACACGATAACGATTAAGGATGTTGCTAAGATATGTGGAGTAGGTGTCAGCACAGTATCAAGGGCAATTAACAACAAGCCTGGGATTAATGAAGAAACCAAGAATAAAATCTTAGGTGTAATTAAAGAAAACAACTACATACCTAATAATAGTGCAAGAAATTTAAAACGTTCTGAAACTAATAATATTGCTGTACTGGTTAAAGGAATTAATAATCTATTTTTCAGTCCGGTAATTACTGAATTAGAAAGAGAAATTGAGAAGAAAAAATATACATTTATTCTACAACATGTTGATGAGAATCAGGATGAAATTGAAGTGGCCATAGAGTTAGAAAAGGAAAAACGATTAAAAGGCATAGTATTTCTTGGTGGATATTTCTCTCATCCTAAGGATAAGTTAGAAAAATTGACAGTTCCATTTGTGCTAAGTACGGTAGGAATGACTGATAATATGAAGAATATGGAATACTCTTCTGTTGCAGTAGATGATGTAAAAGAAAGCTATAAAGTAGTTGATTATTTGTGTAAATTAGGTCATAATAAAATAGCAGTGTTATCTGCAATATGTGATGAGAGTATAGGAAAATTAAGATTTGAGGGATATAAAAAGGCATTATCTGACAATAATATTGAGTTTAACGAGAAACTAGTCTATTATTTACAGAGTGGAAATGACAGATATTCAATACAAAGTGGATATAATGCAATGAAGAGATTGTTAGAAGAGAAGGCGGATTGTACAGCAATTTTTGCAAGCACAGATCTAATTGCAATCGGAGCCTGCAGGGCTATTTTGGAAAATGGATATAATATACCAGATGACTATTCTGTAGCAGGATATGATGGCCTGGAACTTAGTAGATTTATTACACCATCTCTAACTACAATAAGGCAGCCTGTAGAGAATATTGCGAAGGAAACAATTAGAATATTATTTGATGCCATAGACAATAATGAAGGGTCTGTACATAAAGTTTTTGCGGGAGAATTAATCGTTGGGGAATCAACAAGGAAAATATGATTTTCAAAGTGTCAATCTGATAGCTATAGAGATTGAGGAGGTTATTCAAAATGGAATGTGTAAGTGTATACAAAAAAAAGTTCAGAAAATTGAAAGAAATTCAGGAAAAATATGGTATTGATACAGCAGAGACAGATAAAATAATAGCTGGTATTGATACATATAGAGTAAATACTCCTGTTGTTGGTAATTTTAGTACTGGTAAGAGTTCGATGATTAATGCAATTATCGGGAAAGCGTTATTAAGTGTGGATATAACACCGGAGACGGCGGTCCCTACTGAGATTTATTATGGCAATAACAAGGTCTATCAATATGATAAGAATGCTGTAATAGAGCGTAAAATAGAAGAGCTGCCACTAAAAGGGTTGACTGTTCAGACAACAGATTTAGTTAAGATAGAATATGATAATGAATTCTTAAAAGAAATTAAGACGGTAAACATTGTTGATTTACCAGGATTTGATACAAGCTTTGAATTACATAACAGAGCTATTGATCAATATCTTCCTAATAGCCTTGCATATTTATTGGTTGTATCTTCAGACGAACCGGTTCTTAAAGAAAGTATATCTGATTTCCTTAAGGAACTGAAAGTCTACAATATGCCGGTATATGTGGTTATTACTAAGAGTAGCAGACTTGATGATGATGAATTAGAAGAATGTAAGAAACTCCTAAAGAAATTAGTTGGTAAAATTGTTGAAAGAGATGATGTCAAGGTTGCATGTGTTGATTCTTATGGAAAAGTTAATGTGGATGAACTCAAGGACATATTAAGGGAAATACAGGGACAGACAGGCAAAATATTCATAAATAAATATTCTAAAGCATTAAGGGCAGCCTCAATGTATACAGAAGTATACTTAGTTGAGAGAATAGATAAAGCCTGCCTTTCAACTTCCAGACTTGAGCAGGAGCAGGAAAAAGTCGAAAAGAAAATGAATGAAATCTCAGTAGATATAGATAAAGAGAAGAATAATTTCAGCAGACAGGCCAAGGTATGTATTAATACTATAAGAGAAAGAATTAAAGGAGATTTAGAGGCTACACTTCCTACTATAAGTGCAATGCTTGAGAATGGAACTGATATAACAGATAAGATAAATTCAGTTGTAAGACGTTCAGTAAGAATCGGAATAAATACTGAATTTGAGCCTAAGTTAAAGAAGTATGTTGAACATATTTCAGAGATGATTACAATTGAGTTTCCTGAAAATGATATAATTATTAACAATGTTAATGCGACTTTAAAGAATAATGTTGTTGACGAGATAACTAAGACTGCATTACCTGTTATCTTAGCGGGTGTCGGACTTGTACTTGCTCCATTTGCGGCTGTAATTGGTGGTATGGTCGGTGTAGTTGCTGATGTCATTCATAATATTTCTAATAATAAGAAAAAACAAAAAGAAGTTGACAAGGCAGCAAGGGCTATAATTGATGAAGTTACAGAACAGACAATCATAAGCATTGAAAGTGAGATTAACAAGTATATAGATGGAATTAACCAGAAAATAGAGCGAGATGTTCTTAAACAGAAAGCTATTCTTGAAAAATCATTATCTGATATTAAGATTGATATTAGTATCGAAGAAAATAACCGTTCAAGAGATATTGAAAGTCTTGAACAAGATTTGAAAGTTATCAGAGAATTTAGAAATGATAATCTGGTGCAGGAGGATTAAGGAATGGAATTTTATGAAAGAACAAAGGAAGATGAAATAGAATTTAGCAGATTCACTGAGAAAGTTGATAATGTATACAATAATTTGCGTGAATTTGAGGATGAAATAGATTTATTTGATATTTCGTCCATTAAGAAGAATTTCATAGCTAAAACCAATGATTTTTTTCGAGAAGATAGAAAATTAAATATTGGTATTATTGGAAGAGTTAAGGTTGGTAAATCAACATTTTTAAATACTTTACTATTTGACGGCAAGAAGATTCTGCCAACAGCAGTAACACCTAAGACAGCTGCTCTTACAAGAATAGAATATGATGATGAAAACAGAATAGAAGTAGAATATTTTACTAAGGATGAGTGGCGATTAATTAATATTAAATCTAAAGAAGAAGCTGATACAGGTGAATATGTAGTTGCTAAAGAGATTATGGGGATGTTAGAAGAAAGAGATATTGTCCCTGAGAAATACATACTTAAAGGTCATGAAACTATTCATTTTGATTCTTATGATGAACTTATGGATTCGCTTAATGAATATGTTGGTGAAAATGGAAAATATACACCTATTGTTAAAAGTGTAAGTGTCTATGTGGATAAAGAGGAGTTAGATGGTATATCGATTGTGGATACTCCTGGATTATATGACCCAATTTTATCACGTGTAGACAAGACAAAACAGTTTATGGAATTATGTGATGTGGTATTTTTTCTAAGTAAATCGACATCATTTCTTGATAAGAATGATATTGACTTAATGGCATCGCAGCTTCCTAAGAAAGGTGTTAAAAAAGTAGTATTAGTATGTAGCAGATTTGATGACGGATTAAGAGACACTTTGTGGAATTGTGAAAATATAAAAGGGGCAATTGACAGCACAAAGCAGAAGCTTACTAATTATGCACAGCAGGCATTTATTAATTACAGAAATTCTAATATATATGTAAATAATGACATTATCGAGCAATTTAAACATCCTATATTCGTTTCATCAATGGTTGAAAATATGTCAAAGAAACCGGTTGATGAGTACGATAAAAAGGAAAAACGTGTTTATGATGACTTGTGCTATAAGAACAAACCTACAGCCAAAGATTTAAGAACCATAGGAAATATGGATGAAGTTAAGGCTGTATTTAAGAAAGTAGTTGAAGATAAAGAGAAAATGTTAGAAGAGAAAGCTAAGACGTTTATTCCTGTAGCTAAAGAGGAACTTAGTGACAAACTTGTAAGAATTTCTAATCTTGCAGCTAAACGTAGAGAACAGTTGTTAGAATTCGATAAAGAGAAACTTACTGAACAGAAGAAACAGATTACAACCCAGATTAATAAGATGAATGCAAACTTAGAGATAGTATTTAATGATCTTATTGAGAAAGTGGAGCGACAGAAGTTAAATGCAATAAGTGAGATTCGGGCTTATAACAGAGAGTATCTTCAAGTGTCCGAAAAAGAGGGTGTTACTACTCATTACGAAATCAGAAAAGAATCAGCAGCAGTATGGTTTAAACCATGGACATGGGGTACAAGTGCAAGAGTAATTTACAGTTATGATGAGAAATACCAGTATATTGATGCTTACGATGCAATAGAGAATATTAGAAATTTTGTTGAGGACGGTAAGGAATGTATCGAGCATGCGTTTAATAAATCGTTAGATGTTGCAGAACTCAAGCATAAGTTATTATCAATCATTATAGAGAACTTAGACTCTCTTGGTGAAAATTTTGATGCATCATATTATAGAATACTTGTCGAAAAGACATTACAGGGAATAAAGATACCTACAATCGAATTTCCAACTACCCAGTTTGAAGATATTATTACATCAGAATTCTCAGGTGAAATCAAGAGTAATTCAATGAAATCAAATTTCAAAAAAGTATTATCAGATACAATTTATGATGTAAGGGAGGGTATTTGCAAAAAGCTTGAGCATGAAGTTATGAGATTCGAAGATGTAATAGAAGAGCTTAAGAAGAATTTCTCAGTTGATTTATTAGGAGATATCCAGAAAGAATTAAATACTATTATTGAACAGTCATCTGATAAAGATAATAAGATTAAGAGATATGGCCAGATAATAGAAACTGTGGAGAAACTTAATATGGAGATGTAATAGTTTATATAAATATAATAATGATATAGATGTAGAAATCTGATATAGTTAATGTCTGTATATAGAACCTCAATCTGGGGTTCTATATTATTTTTTACTTACCAGGAAATTTCAACGAAATTTCCTGGTAAGTAAAAAACGCTCCGCGAGGATCGCACTGCGGCGGAGTAGAAAATGTTGCTATAGCAATCCGCCACAGGCGGAGAATGTCGCAAGCGACATTCTTTATTCTTAGCGAAAGTTGAGAAAAAGATTAAAATTGTGAATAGAGTTGATGGTACGATAAAATTAAATAATATCATAAATGAATAAAATTATATTTTTTAAGAAAAATAATAGCAGGAGGTTTAATTTATGTTTAAAAATCATAAAGAGAGGTAATCTATAATATAATGAGTGATAAAGAAAAAAATCTTGAAATTCAACAAAAGGAAAATGATGTGATAATTGAATCGGGACAATTAGCATTAAAGAATAATGAGGATAATGTTAAAATACATCTTTTATCGATTATCGGAGAAGTTGAAGGACACGATGTTTTGCCGTCAAATAGTAAGACTACTAAGTATGAACACGTATTGCCTAAATTAGCACAGATAGAAGATGATAAAGAATATAAGGGTGTTCTGCTTATAATAAATACCGTAGGAGGAGATGTTGAATCCGGACTTGCAATTGCAGAAATGATTGCCTCACTTAGTAAACCAACAGTTTCATTGGTATTGGGAGGTAGTCATTCAATTGGAATACCACTTGCTGTTTCAGCAGATTATTCTTTTATTGTGCCATCAGGAACAATGGTTATTCATCCTGTCAGAATGAATGGACAATTTATTGGGGCACCACAGACATATGAATATTTCAAATTAATACAGGATAGAATTGTAGGTTTTGTGAAATCTCATTGTAAGGTCAAAGAAGATGATTTTGAGAGAATGATGTTAAATAAAGGAATTATGACAAAGGATTTAGGGACTATTCTAGTTGGAGAAGAGGCAGTTAAAGAAGGTATAATAGATGAGATTGGTGGAATTAATAAGGCTATGAGAAAATTACACGAGTTAATAGAAATACAAGAGTTAGAACATAAAAAGTAATATATTTAAAATGAATTCTATACAAAATACAGAGTAGTAATTAAAGAAATGTTAAAAGGAAAAAGGTAAACAAAAAATAAACATTGAATTAAAACCAAAAAAATAGTAGAATAAGGGATATGTATAAATATGCCATTTTAATAAGTATAGTATAAAAATAATGTTGATATTATTACTTTTTACAAAGATAATTAATTCTGGATGAAGAAATTAGCCTTTATATATGACAAGTCAGAAATCGCATATGCGAATTTCTGACTGCTTTCTAGCAACAAGTGCTCAGAAACTGTTGAAATGGCATTATAAAAAGAAAGGATATTAGATATGAGTTTATTAGAGACAATAATACTTGGTATTATTCAGGGAATAGCTGAGTTTTTACCTATAAGCAGTTCAGGACATCTGGCAATTTTTAAGGCATTATTTGGATTGGAAGATGTGGGACTTACATATGATATTTTGCTTCATCTTGGAACATTAGTGGCAGTATTTATAGTCTATTGGAAGGATATCTGGAAGTTAATAAAAGAAGGAATTGGAATCGTTATAGATGTCTGCAGAAATATTGGCAGATTTTTTGGAAACAAATTTGCAAAGAAGAATTCGCCATATGTTAAAATAGTAAGCTCGGCATATAGAAAATTTGTAATGTTGATTATTGTATCGACAATCCCAACAGGAATAATTGGTGTGATATTTAGTAAAATATTTAATATGGATAATCCATCACTTATTATACCCGGAATCAGTTTACTTATAACAGGTCTTATGCTATCAGTTGTTGATGAATTACCAGCAGGACATAAGACACCTAAAGAGACTACATATAAGAACAGCCTGACACTTGGTATTGCACAAGGTATAGCAACATTACCAGGTATATCGCGTTCTGGAACTACACTTACAGTAGGAGTATTATGTGGTTTAGACAGAAAATTTGCAATTAAATATTCATTTATAATGTCAATTCCTGCTATATTAAGATCGGAAGAG
>OLWB01003937.1_pt1 | contig 10161 bp, 6 predicted proteins | sample 1673331 | NCBI WGS metagenome assembly OLWB01 (sample SAMEA3178943, study PRJEB25190) | human gut metagenome | biome: human gut; feature: human-associated habitat; material: faeces | place: Austria | collected 2013 | reverse complement strand
ACAAGCATAGGGAGTGCTGCCGCAAAGATATTCTTAGTGACTGATCCATTTTCAAAATCAATTCGTTTCATTTTTTTGATCATCTCTTTCTATTTCGTTATGATTTTAGTATAATACGACTTGATTTATACGTAAAATAAAGATCAAGGTAACTAAACACAGAGATTAGTTACCTTGATGAAAAGATTGATTATTTCATATTTTTATAAATGTCATAAATATCTTCGTTATCTTGCTGTAAATGTTCCTTTACGCAGTCATATAGTATTTGAATGCTTTCAGGGGTTTCCTCAAGTTCATCTGCAATTTGAATCAAATTTTTTGATTTTTGAATTTTTTTCTTGATTAGTTTTATTAACCGAAGATCTTCACCTTCAGCCAGACCTTCAGCACGAGCTTTGCGCTTCTCCAGAATCTTTTCTTCCCACTCCTGCATATATTTCACTCCAATCTCTTCGCTGGATTTTACAATATTGACATGGCATTGAATTTCCTGAAGACGTGGTGTGGAACAAGAAATGTTTTCCGTAGTATGTTCCATATAATAGAGAAGCTCCCTTAATTCAGGACTGATAGCCTCTGGATTCTTTCCATGAGTGTTAAAAAAGATACGAACAGCACCATCATCTAAAGTTTGACCGGTTTCATTGCAAGTCATCTGGAAAGTATATTGGTACAGACCTTTTCCAAACAGATCGAATGGTGCAATAATAATCGAGTAACAGTCCTTCATATTTGAAAAATCAACTTCACCGGGAAGCAAAAGTTTGGAATCAATTAATGCCTGATAAAAACGGCTTCGATGACGAAGATTTTTGGTGTTCTCTTTTTGAGCTTCAACATTATAAACTGCATCGGATTCATCTTCAGCCCATACATCAAGGCGAACCTGTCTTTTTAATGGAGAAGTTCGGCTTTCATGTTCGGTCTGTGGGCGTCCGGCAATAGAAATATCTTGTCCAAGAATAATAGATAAAACATTCTCGAATGTCTTTGTATCTTCCATAACTTCAGCAAATAAAAAACGGTCAAGCAGAGTTAAATCTTGTAGCGATTTTTTTGATTTTGTTTGATTCATGAGTTTCTCCTTTCATTGTATATTGAAATGCGGTTTACATCAAGTATTAATATAGAAAACTTGATGTAAAATCTAAGAAATGAAATATTTATAGAGAACAGATTGAGATGTGATCATAGAAATATAGGAGATTCACATGTTCTGTAAAATATTTACATGGAATATATTAACAAAAATAAATATAAATGTCAAATAAAGAGCAAAAAATATTAAATATGAATATGTTAAACTGCTTTTAAAGAATATCATTGTAGATGATCAATGGATATACACGAGTATCAAAAGAATCATGATGCAGAACTTTTAGAATTAGGAGTAAGCAAAGAACATATCAGACACTATGGATTTGCATTTGAAGGGAAGATTTAATTTTTAAGTCATGAATGGCGGTTCTCCTTTTACAGGGAGTTCTAGCCCTGATTACATAGATACTTTCTTTTATTAGGAAAATCTGACGGAAAGGGGACTTGAAATTATGCTAACCATAACAGACTTAATCGCAGTGATTTCACTGTGTGCGACTTTTAATAGTCTTGGTTATGTGCATGGAAAGCATGATGCCAAGACAGAAAAATAACCGCCAAAAATTAATAATGATAAACTTTCCTTCGGCTCCGCAAAAAATAAACCGTAACAATTAAAGTCAACATCTCCGCTATAACAACTCCCATCCAAATTCCATTCAATCCAAGTATAAGTGGCAGCAGCAGAATACATCCAATCTGAAACAACAAAGTTCGAAGAAAAGCAATGATCCCAGAAACAATTCCATTATTTAAAGCCGTAAAGAAAGAAGAAGCCCAGATATTAAATCCATTGATCAAGAATACGAGAGCATACAATCTAAATCCATGTAATGTCATAGCAAATAGATCCGCATCATATCCAACAAAGATATTAATTAACGGATGAGCAAAAAACTCAGAGATCAAAGTCAGGAAAACTCCAGTTCCGGCAATTAATGATAAACTTTTCTTCAACATATTTTTCAATTCCGAATGATTTCCAGCTCCATAATTATAACTGGTGATCGGTGCGCTTCCCATGGAATATCCAAGGAAGATTGCAGCAAAGATAAAGTTTGCATACATAATAACTCCATAAGCCGCAACACCATCCGCACCAGCAAGGCGCATTAACTGTGTATTATAAAGCATATTTACAACAGAAGAAGAGGCATTTGTCATAAACTCTGAAGAACCATTTAAGCAAGTCTTTAATAAAATATCTTTTCTCCAGACAGGTTTCACAAGGCGAAGACGGCTGCTGTTATGTTTGCGGGCAAAATAGATTAATGGCACAAGTCCGCCAACATATTCACCCATTGCAGTTGCAACCGCAGCACCAGCAACACCATAATGCATAACTCCGATAAAAAGATAGTCAAACACAATATTAATCACACCAGAGATCAAAGACATGCGAAGACTGTAAGAAGGTTTCTCAGCAGTAATAAAGAAGTTATAAAAGATCGTCTGCATCATAAACATCGGCTGTGATACAAACATGATACGGCCATAAGTTGCTGCATATTCAAGCAACTGTCCACGAGCACCAAGCACCATACAGATCTGACGGATAAATATAAACCCAAAGACAGATAAGATCGTAGCTCCGATCAAGGCAGTAAAGATCAGCATAGAGAAATATTCATTTGCTTTCTCTTCTTTCCCTTCACCAAGTGTTTTTGCAACGATCGCACTTCCACCAGAACCGATCATAAATCCGATCGCCCCGACACCCATTGCAACAGGCAAGATCAGATTGACTGCGGCGAAAGCAGTTTTCCCAGCGAAATTGGAAATAAATAATCCATCAATGATACTATACATTGAAGTACAGATCATCATAATGATCGATGGAAATACAAAATGAATCAGACGTTTGTAAGTAAAATGATCCGATAACTGAATCTTCATGATAAACTAAAACTCCTTTTCCTCTAAGATATATTGTTTCATATTTTTCTTTAAAATCTGAACATATTTTCTCGTAAGAGAAAGCAGCTGTTCACACTCCGAAGGCTCCATAGATTCAAATGTAGCATTTTCCATATCAAAGACAGGGCCGATATGTTCTTCAGAAAATTTTCGTCCAAACTCTGTAAAAAATAAGTGGATATCCCTTCCGACGCCGGCTTTACGGATTAAAACTCCTTTATCTTCTAATGATTTTACGGAAGAATTCACCGTTTGTTTTGAGATAGAGTAAAGTTTGCAGATATCTTTCTGAGAACATCCATCTCCAAGTTCTAACAGACAATATAAGATGAGAAATGCAGAATCTGTAAGATGCATGGAAAGAGCAATTTCATGGTAGACATCATCGATCATCTTATAGAGAGAATCAAATTCCTTTAAGGCACGATTTTGTTTCGATTCCATAGGGACTTCCTTTCTTATAACAATTATATCAAGTCCGAAATCGGACTACAAGATTATGATAATTATAGTCCGATTTCGGACTTGTGTCAATTATTATTTCATAGGAAATCACTTTACGAGGTCATTCGAATCAGTTAAAATAAAGAGTCAGAGAATAATATATAACCTAAGAAGGAAGTTAGATCAAAGAAGGAAGTTACATATGAAATTTGCCTACGATATTCCAGATTCATTCTGGAGTTTATTTCGTTCGATGAACAGAGAACTTTATATGGAAGCCTTGCTGAAGATCAACGAAGAATATGAATATAACAATTATTATTTAAGTAAAGAAGTATGCCTTCAGGTACTAGAAGACTGGAACGAAAGCCAGCGGATCTGGTTATCTCCTGAAGAATTTGAATCAGAAAATGATGCAAGCCAGACACCGCCAAACAGGATCTTAAACTGGCTGATCAAAACTGGCTGGTTAAAGAGGATTGAGGATTTCTCAACATTAACGACCAATATCATTATTCCAGATTATGCAGCGGTATTTTTAACAGCATTTGAGGAACTGGTCAATCCATCAACAGATGACACAGAAATCTACATCCAGAATGTATACGCGACATTGTTTTCATTCTGGCATGATAAGAAGATGAACTTAGCCATGTTAAAAACAGCATTAGTTAACACAAAGAAATTAAATAAAGCCCTGCAGGATATGCTTCACAACATGGATCATTTCTTTGGCCGACTGTTAAAACAGAAATCATACGAAGAAGTTTTAGCAGAACATTTGGAAGGATATGTCGAAGAGATTGTCGAGAAGAAATACCATATTTTAAAGACAAATGATAACTTCTATCTATATAAAAACGACATCAAGAAATGTTTAAGAGAAATGCGAGAAGACATTCTATGGATGGAGCAGGTACAGAAGAAAGCAGACAAAGAAAAAGGTGAAGATGTCCTAAGCATCATCAATGCGATTGAGCGTGGATTTGATGATATTGAACATCGAATTTCCAACATGGATAAAGAACATTCCAAATATATCAGGGCAACGGTAACCCGTATGAATTACATGTTAAATGGAGAATCCGACACAAGAGGTCTAATGATCCAGTTATTAAAGACGATCGGTGATTCGAAGGACAGCGAGGAAAAGATTGAGAAAGTCGGTCAGAGCATGAACTTATCTCATTTCGAAGTGCTTTCAGAGAAGTCTTTATATAAGAAGAGAAAACGAAGAGACTTTGCAAGTCAGGTAGAGGAAGAACAGCAGCAGGAAGAATTATCAAGAGAAGATGTGCTAAGACTTAACAAGATTCATACGAGATTCAGTCAGGAAGAGATCGAAGATTTTGTGGAATCTTATATGGAAGATGACCATATGGAAGTGAAAGACATCGATATTACCGATGAAGAAGCATTTGAGAAACTGATTCTTGCTTATGATTACAGCACAAGAAGAAACAGCAAATATAAAGTGATCGAGAGAGAAGATGAGTTGATCGATAATGGAAGTTATCGTTACCCGGCATTAACATTTGTAAGGAGGGAACCAAAATCATGATTCCATACTATGATGAATTAAATGATGAAGAAAAAGATGCGGTGACCAAAGTCATCCGTACTCTTTTGAGACAGACATTTATATTAGAAAGAAAATACGATAAAAAAAGTGGAAGACTTACATACAACAAAGAATTTAGGACAGTCGATCTGCATCAGGAGTTTTTAAGAGAATACTTTAAGATTTCAGGAATTACATTAAGAGAAAATCTGCATCTTGGAGTCTTTTATATTGAAGGTGAAACCGTGATCGGAGAAAAGATTTCCAGATTATCAACCATTTATCTTTTGATCTTAAAATTATTGTACGATGAACATATGGCAGAGGCATCATCAAATACAAGTGTGTATACATCCTTAGGAGAAATCCATGAGAAGATCAACGATTTTCATTTAATGAACACACTTCCATCGATTACAGAGATGCGACGTTCCATTGCATTATTAAAGAGATATCAGATCATCGAACCTCTCGATGTGTTAGAAGAATTAAACGAAGAAACAAGAATGATGATCTATCCATGCGTGAATGTTGTGTTACTAGGCGATGATATCCGCAGATTGATCGAAAGTTTCAGTAAGGAGGGAATAGACAGTGAGTTCAGTGAAGACGAATCAGCCGTTTTTGGCACTATCGAAGATATGCCTGAATAACTGGCATTATATAGATCAGAAAGTATTAACATTTAATAACGGAATCAACTTTTTTACCGGACATTCCGGAAGTGGAAAATCAACTGTGATCGATGCGATGCAGATCGTGATATATGCAAATACAGATGGCCGTGGATTCTTTAACAAAGCGGCAGCAGATGATTCCGACCGAAATCTGATCGAGTATTTAAGAGGAATGGTTGCGGTTGGAGAGAAAGACGAAGTTACTTATTTAAGAAATAAAAACTTCTCCACAACGATTGTGCTTGAGTTTATTCAGACAGAATCAGAGGAAAAAGAATGTTTAGGAGTCGTATTTGACGTAGATACAGCAAGAAATGATACATCCCGATTATTTTTCTGGCATAAAGGTGGTATTTTAGAAAATCATTATCGTACTGAAGAACATGCAATGACGATTTCTGAACTTCGCAAATATATGCAGAAAAATTTCAAAAAAGAAGATTTCTATTTTGGAACAAGTAACGAGAGATTCCGAAAACAGATGTATGATATTTATCTTGGCGGTCTTGATATGGAGAAATTCCCAAGATTGTTTAAACGTGCGATCCCATTTAAAATGAATATCAAACTCGAAGATTTTGTGAAAGAATATATTTGCATGGAGCAGGACATTCATATTGAAGACATGCAGGAAAGTGTCATGCAGTATGGAAGAATGCGCCAGAGGATCGAAGATACATTAAAAGAAGCAAAGAGTTTAGAAGAAATCAAAGACAGTTTTGATAAATTTAAGATCAAAAAAGAAGAACAGGATTACTGCCAGTATCGCATGAATAAACTGGATGTTTTAAAATTAAAATCAGACATTCATTTATTACAGAAAAAGATTGAAGATGGGGAAAAGGAATTAAAGACAGAGGAAGAAAATGAGACGGTCCTCGAGAAGAAATTGGAACAACTTTCCAAAGAATACGATGCATTGGTAGCACAGATCGCAGGAAGTGGATATGATCAGATCACAACGAGAAAGAAAGACGTTCAGGAATTATTAGGACAGCTAAATCATTCTGTACTGCGTTGGGAACAGACATCAAAAAGCTTAAAAAAATGGTGCGAGCTTGATATCACACCAAATCAGGCAATCTGGGATATTGAGAAATTTGAACAGGGAAATATCACAGAAGATGATTTGAATCGCTTGAAACATACATTGGATATCTTGAGAAAAGAAACCGAAGAAGAACGACAGGATAATACATCCACATTAAGAGCTTTAAAGAAACAGGAGAAATCCATTTCAGATGAGTTGAAAGAACTGAAAAAGGGTAACAAAGCATATCCAAAAGAAGTTCTGGATGCAAGATATGAATTACAGACGAAATTAAGTGAAAAACGAGGGAATTTTGTAAAAGTAAATGTACTTGCTGACCTTCTTGATATGAAAGATGAGACATGGCATAAAGCAGTCGAAGGTTATTTAGGATCCAATAAACTGACATTGATCGTGGAACCGAAATACGTTAAAGATGCCATGGAAATCTATCGTGATATGGATCAGAAGAAATACTGGAGGATTTCGATCGCAGATACGCAGAAGATTAACAAGCAGGATATCAAAGTTGAGGAAAATGCGTTATCAGAAGAAGTTCTTGCAGAAGAATCTTATGTGAAAAAGTTGATAGAATCATTAATGGGAAGAGTGATCAAATGTGAAACGATCGATGAGTTAAGAAAATGTCATACAGGTATCACACCAGATGGAATGTTATATAAGAACTTCCAGTTAAAACGATTAGATCCAAAGCAGTATACAAGAAACTCTTACATTGGAGATAATAGTTTACGCCACAGGATCAAAGAATTAGAAAAAGAAAAAGATAAGATCTTTGACAAGATAGATCCATTGGAAAAAGAAGTTTTAAGTGCAGACGTTATCTTAAAGTATGAATATCTTCCACAGCCAGCCGAAGAGTATCTAAAACAACAGGAAACACTGGAACGTGCGAAAAAACGTCAGGAAGAATATGAAGATTTAGAAAATCAGCTGACAAAATTAAGAGAAGGTGCCTTAAAAGGTCTGGAAGAGGAAAGAGACCAGAACAGAGCAACACAGGAAGATTGCAAACGAGAGATCAATGAGATGAAAGAAACGATCTGGGCAACACAGAATGCGTTAAAAGAATGCAGACAGCAGATCATTGATCAGAATGAAGCATTGATCCGTGCACAGAATGAATTACCGGCAAATGGAGAGTACGAGCAGCAGTTTGCACAGGAGATTGAGAAGACAGACACAGAAGACTATGAACGTCTCAAAAAACGTGCAGCAAGGAAATACTATGATGCCGGAACGAAGAAGGAAGAAGAATATCGAAAACTTGTGGAAGTCAGAACGGCATATTTAAGAGAGTATCCAAACCGTACATTTTCAGCTATTGATGAGAACAATGATGCATATGATAAACTTTACAATGAATTGTCTTCTGATCATATGGAAATCTATCGTGAAAAAGCTGCAAAACAGGCAAAGACAGCGATGGAACATTTTAAAGATGACTTTGTCTATAAGATCCGAAGTGCAATCCGTGAAGCTTATCAGCGAAGAGATGAATTAAACCGTATGATCAGCGGCCTTGATTTTGGTAAAGATAAATATCAGTTTAAGATCACAAGAAATACAGGCGCTGACGGAAAATATTATCCAATGTTTATGGATGATTCCCTGAATATCGACCCATCTGTTTTAAATACAACAATGGATGACCAGATGAATCTTTTCTCTATGGAACATGAAAATAAATATGGAGAGTTGATGAATGAACTGATCGAAATCTTTATCCCGCCAGAAGGTGCAAGTGCCGAAGAATTAGAAAATGCAAAACATGATATGAAGAAATATTCTGACTATCGTACATATTTATCTTTTGATATGGAACAGATCGTCGATGGGGATGAAAAATTAACGATCGGATTAAGCAAGATGATCAAGAAAAACTCCGGTGGAGAAGGACAGAACCCATTATACGTTGCTCTTCTTGCAAGTTTTGCACAGACCTATGGAATTCATCTTTCACCAAAAGTACGCAGAAATCCAAGTATCCGACTGGTGGTCTTAGATGAAGCGTTTTCTAAGATGGATGCAGAGAAAGTTGCAAGCTGTATCGACCTGATAAGGAGTCTTGGATTCCAGGCGATCATCAGTGCGACAAACGATAAAATTCAAAATTATCTGGAAAATGTAGATAAAACTTTTGTATATGCAAATCCAAATAAGAAAAATATTTCCATTCAGGAATTTGAGAAATGTGAATTTGATAATTTAGTCACAGAAGAATAGATAAAAATACAGATACGAGGAGAAATGTATTTATGAATCAAAGTTTAAATGGAATCTGCTTCACAGTTGCAGGAGGATGCTGCTGGGGCATGTCCGGTGTGATGGGGAAATATTTATTTGACGCAAAAGATCTGACGGCTACGTGGCTTGTGACAGTCAGATTATTAGGGGCAGGAATCTGCTTGCTGTTGCTTATGTATCAGAGAAAAGGAAATTCAATTTTTCGTGTATGGAAAAGAAAAGATTCAGCGGTCAATCAGCTGATCTTCGGGATGATTGGAATGGCTATGTGTCAGATGACGTACTTCCTTGCCATTCAAGAGTCAAATCCGGGAACTGCGACAGTTATTCAGTATTCTGCACCCATCTTAATTATGGTGTTCTTTGTATTAGTGGAAAAAAGATTTCCAAAGAAAGAAGAAGTGCTTGTTCTGGCAGCTGTGATCGTAGGAATCTTTTTGCTTGCAACACATGGAAGTATAAAAAACTTAGTGATCACCAATGCAGCATTATTCTGGGGATTGTTATCCGCTTTTGCTTTTGCAGTTTATAACGTGCAGCCAAAGAAATTATTAGACGAATTTGGTACTTTAGAGACAACAGGATGGGGAATGTTTGTCGGTGGAGTTTTGGTGACTCCATTTACAAAAGTATGGAGTGTCCCAGGACATTGGGATATCATGACGGTTGCAATGACAATTGGAGTTGTATTCTTAGGAACGATTGTGGCGTTTTCCTGTTATCTCCATGGGATTTCCATGTTAGGACCAGTTCAGGGAAGTATGCTTGGATGCGTGGAACCGCTGGTTGCAACGATTCTTTCCGCAACCGTGCTTGGACAGGCTTTTGGAATGATCGATGTTGTTGGAATCTTATGTATTGTTGGAGCAGTGACGGCATTGACGGTCGTGGATGCGTAATCAGACATTATGGATTTGCCTTTGAAGGTAAGAAGGTTTTGATCGGAGAATAGTAGATAAATCGCTGAGTTCATATGAATTATATGGATTCAGCGATTTTTTTTATTATTGAAAAAACCTATAAATATATTGTGTTAAGTACAAAACAATGTTAAAATAAAAGTAACCTAAAAATAGAACATAAAAGAAAGGAGGAATACGAAAATGGAAGAATTAACCAGACTAGAAGAACGAATCATGCAATGTATTTGGGATTATCAAGGA
>OLWB01003936.1_pt1 | contig 10164 bp, 9 predicted proteins | sample 1673331 | NCBI WGS metagenome assembly OLWB01 (sample SAMEA3178943, study PRJEB25190) | human gut metagenome | biome: human gut; feature: human-associated habitat; material: faeces | place: Austria | collected 2013 | reverse complement strand
AAAATACAGCTGCGGGGAACATCACATGCGACGAAACACTGCGAGACCCGAACCAAGAATCCACCAAGCCTTTTTTTCTGCGCTTAGCGCAATGAAGGCACAGATCGAAAAAACAATCACATACAACTCGAAGTAACTCTTCATGGTGATCCCGGGCAAAGCACGACTTGTCGATGCGATAAGAAGAAAGACGGCACAGAGCGTCAAACAGCTCTTCCTCGGACAATTGATTCTGAGCAGGGGTTCCTGCAACGCTTTCAGCGCGTTGCGCAACAATCAAAGCCAGCTCAAATGAAGTATCCACAATGCTTTCAATAAGAGTAGGAGAAAGATCATGATATATGACAAAGTCGCGTAGCCAAGATTTAACGTAACGATCGATCTCAGGATCAAGTTCACGATATTTTATCCAGAAGGCATAAAGAAGATCGAAACATTCTTGGGGCGTTGAAGCCCCTACGCAGTTTATGAGTTCATATATATACACAAACACAAATGAAAGCGAAGTCTTTTCTATCTGGCCTTTTCGAACATGGGTACGCCACGAAAAATAGCCTCGCAATTGAGAATCGTTCATCATGGAATAAGTTGGGTAGTAACGCTCAAATGAGCCGTTAAAAGGAAAATCGTCCTCCCAGCTTTCCATAAAACGAGCCTGCAAGACAAACAACTCTGTCTCGGAAGGCCTACAGTAATCAAAGCCATCGTAAACCGGTCTCGCGAGCGCCCTCATGTCGCGATAACGCTGAGGAAGATAGTTCTTCATCTGAGATCCAGTGCGCAATATCGGTACATCTTTCCTGAAAAAGCACGGCTATTAGCAAGGCGAGGATCGGACAATATGCTATCGATAAGCTTATGAACGTCCGTCATTACGCCTCCCTACCTTGGCTCTTCGACTAGACATAATATCACGATAAACAAACATTTGTTCGCTTATACAAAGCCTTATATAAAAAAGGAGCCGGAAGACGGCTCCTTTTTTTGCACTGGACGAAATCTACTTTAGGCCTGCGAAATCCATATCTACCGACTCTTCCAAATATTCTTTCATCGGGCCAGAGCCAAAGTCTTTAAGATGCTCTTCATGCCAGCAATCTGTTTCGGGAAGTCCAGAAATAGAAGAGGCAAGGAACACGGGATCGAGTCCTCTGTTCCTCTGCTTCGAATAATCGTCAAGAGCAAGAAGTGCCCATTTACCCAAAATCAGAATTGCAATGAGGTTAACAATGGCCATAAAGCCCATAAATATGTCAGCCAGATTCCATGCAAGATCAAAGCTGTTAACAGCTCCGTACAAAATCGCAGCAAGGCAGGCAATTCGGAATGCGAACAGTCCCTTTTTGCTCTCTGGGAAAATGAAACGGAAATTGCTTTCCGCATAAAAATAGTTGCCAATAAGGCTTGAGTAAGCGAATGCAAAGATCGCAAAAGTAATGAAATGGATTCCAGCTACGCCCACGGAATTGTTAACGGCCATCTGGATAAGGGGCATGCCATTGAGGCCTACGGCAACAGCAGGATCCTGAACATAGAAAATCAAAACCATAATTGCAGAACAAGTGCAAATCAAAATAGTGTCAATGTACACAGAGAGGCTCTGTACAAGACCCTGTTTAACAGGATGAGAAACACTAGCAGTTGCTGCGGCATTAGGAGCAGAACCCATACCAGCTTCGTTTGAATACAAGCCGCGCTTGATTCCAAGCATAACTACCGAACCGGCAAAACCTCCAAATATCGATTCAAAATCAAAGGCAGATTCAAACAACACCGCAAAAGCAGCTGGAAGCCAAGCAATATTACTAATGGTGGTCCACAGTGCAATAGCTATATAAGCAAGTGCCATGACAGGAACAACAATAGAAGTAATTACGCTAATACGCTTTTGGCCACCAAAGATCACGGTTGCAGTCATGAGGACCAAAAGAAGACCCACGATCATAGCCAAACCGTTTTCGTTATAGTCGGGAACGTAATACTCAAGAGCACTGCAGGCATTGTAAGCCTGAAGGCCGTTGAAGCCAAAGGCATAGCAGAGGATCAGAAGTACAGCAAATAGAATGCCTAGCCAACGATGGCCAAGAGCCTTTTCGATGTAATAAGCAGGACCGCCGCGAAATTCGCCTTCCTTACCTCGTATTTTCCAAATTTGCGCCAAGGTAGATTCGATAAATGCGGAGGCGGCACCTACGATAGCCATGAGCCACATCCAGAAAACTGCGCCCGGACCGCCCAAGGCAATTGCGGTAGCAACGCCCGCGATATTTCCAGTGCCAACACGGCTCGCGGTAGAAACCATAAGCGCTTGAAAAGAAGAAATGGACTTTTCACCATCGACATGCTTCTTTTCCGTAACCTGCCTAAACATGTCTTTCAAGTAACGAATTTGCACGCACTTGGTTCGGATCGTGAAATAAACACCGGTAACGACGAGCAAAATGAGCAGAATATAGGTGTACATAAAGCCATCGATATTTCCCGTTAACTCGATAAGCCACTCATTAATGTCCATGTAATCCCCGTTCTAACGTAAAGAAACGGCAAAAGCGCAAGCTTTTGCCGCATGTCATTTGATAATACCCCAACAGATCGGATATTCATTCGCGATGTCTTTAAACGCTTAACACATTAGCAATTATTGATCATTAAGATAATTAGCTGGAGTAAACAGTGTTACGAAGCCGCGAAGGAGAATTACATGCGCACCTTTATCGCACTTGAATTGCCGAGCGATTTCATAACGAACATTGCCCAAATCGAGCAAGATCTACAGTCTTCGATTCAGGGTCATTTCGTCACAGAAAATTCCCTTCACCTTTCACTCGCCTTTATGGGAGAACTCAAAACCAATGCTCAGCTGTCAGCAACCCAGGCAGCACTCGAACTTGCAACGCGCAATTTCGCTCCCATATCGCTGCATCCTGAAGGACTGGGTATATTTGGTCGCCCTTCTGATGCAACACTCTGGATGGGCATCTCCCCCACCCCGGCACTCATGCATTTAGCAAAAAATATTAGAACCGAACTAACCATAAAAGGGCTGCCCTATGACCAGGTGCAGTTCAAGCCGCATATCACACTAGCGCGACATGCCCATTTGACCCTTCAGCAAATAAAAGATTACCCAATGCCCGACACTACTCGAGCAACAAACGTTACCATCTTTAGGAGTGACCTGTTGCCCAACGGCGCACAGTACACTCCGCTTCATTCCGTAACGCTATAAGGCCAGGAGATCAATGAACATCTGCGTATTCTGCTCATCCTCCAACCAAATCGACCGCTGCTATATCGCAGCCGCCCAAGAGCTCGGCAGAACAATAGCAGAATGTGGACATACCTTAGTTTTCGGCGGATACGATATGGGACTGATGGGTGAAACAGCCAAAGCTACCGTCTCAGCTGGCGGAAAAGTAATCGGTGTAACTACAACGGGGCTTTCAGCCAAAGGCCGTTCCGTGGTAACTGGAATTCAGGAACTTCAAACCGAGAACCTTTCAAAACGCAAAGAAACCATGGTGTCCCTTTCCGACGCATTTATTACCATGCCTGGCGGCATAGGCACCCTCGATGAGTTTTTCAGTGTTATCTCGCAAGCAAAAGTTGGCGAGATTCGAGGCAAAAGCGCATTGTTCAATGTCGAAGGGTATTTCGATCCACTGGTGCAAATGCTTGACGACTCTTGCGAAAAGGGGCTGAATTCAACCGACTGGCACGAATACGGCAGTGCGTTTTCCGATTGTGAGGCGCTATTGAAGTGGCTCGAATCATAGTGTCTTTAAAGCAATTAGGCCCGACCGTTGATTCAGCTCATCCGCAGGTCGGGCCTAATTTATTGCAAAAAATATGATTACTGCTCTTTTTTATGGTAAGCAATCCAATAGGCCATACCAACGAATAGAGCGCCACCAATAATGTTCCCTGGAACTGAAGCGCTCCAATTCCATAGCGCACCAGCCCAAGAAACCGTAGAAGGATCAATTCCCGCTGGCGCTATACCGGCAGAAGCCAGCAGAATGCCAAATGGCAGGAAAAACATGTTGGCGACACAGTGCTCGAAACCGCAAGCAACGAATGCGGCAATGGGCAAAAGGATACCAAGCATTTTATCAGCAACGGTTTTAGACCCATAGGCAATCCAGACCGCAAGGCAAACTAGGAAATTGCACATGATGCCTTTCGCAAACAAGGTAAGCCAATCAGGGCTCATCTTACCAGCCGCAACACTTACGATTGTAGTTCCTACAGCTCCGCCATTCATTCCTTGGTAGTTAGAAAGAAATACCAAACCAACCATGATAAGCGAGCCAACTAAATTACCAAGGAATACCACTACCCAGTTCTTCAAAACAGCTGACCAAGATATTTTTTTACTTGCAGCGCTCATAACAATCATGGTGTTTCCGGTAAACAACTCGGCGCCGCATACCACAACGAGAAGAAGTCCAAGGGAGAACAAGCAACCACCTATCAATCGTTGCGCAGCAAATGGGAGGGCCGAGTCGCTAACAATAAGAAGAAAGAACATGGCACCCATAGATATAAAGGCGCCTGCCATAATTGACAGCATGAATGATTGCTTAAAACTCATCTTGGTTTTCGAAACGCCTAGCGCCTCCGCCTTCGCCTCGATATCGGCTGGCGCAAGCTGATCGGGCTTAGGGAAAGCAGCCTTCAATTCGTCAATCGACATGAATCCTCCTTTAATTCCGATGACGTGAAAAAGCTAGCATGCTCAAGTCACCATCATGAGCAAACCCCAAACGGTATCGGGAGAAGGCTTATGCAATCCGTATTCGGCACTAGCAATCGTTAGCCGACGAACTACATAGATGAATCCGACATTACCGCTGATAATCTGATTCTTTTATTAATACGCAACGATCGACAATCAAATGGGGATATATTATTTAGTCCGTCTAACTAATAATCTACCTTTAAACGGAGTTGCTCATGCCAAACACGCCGCAACCAAAACGAGGGATCGTAACGCGGCACACTCATCCCCAGCGTTCTTTAATTAAGCGAATATATGTTGCCGCTTTGCTGATTCTTCTGCCATTGCTTATGACTCTTTTTTCCATGCTTTCAAAAAAAGCAAAGAGCGAAACGCAGTACCTAAGAAAAGGATTTGCGCTGAAAATAGCAATCAGAGGCTGGAGTCGCTCGAAAACCGTCCGATGCTCGACACAATCATGGAAATCGGGCAAGAACGCAACACCAACACTCACTATTGAGTTTCGCGATTTAGATTACGCTTTCGAGGTATTCAGCGGATCAATAACGCTTCAAGACGCACTTGCAGCTCGCTATTTCACGACACACGGACCTAACGACAAGGGCGTCGCAGTAACGTATCTATTCACCGTCATACTGAAAGCCTTTTTCGGCTGGCGAAAATCGTATCGGAGATAACAATGAATGCTTTTGAATTCCACTGCCCCACTAAAATCGTCTGTGGTGAGGGAGCTCTCCATAAGCTTCCGGTCAAAATCGCCGACCGCGGCGTAACTAAACCTTTAATTGTCACGGATGCCAACCTGGTAAAGCTCGGCATAGCCGAACAAGTATTTGCCCCATTGAGAGAAGCCGATGTGAACTATTCTCTGTACGATCATGTTCCACCGGATTCATCGCTCAATGTTGTGAATGAAGTAGCAACACTTTATAGAGAAGAGAAATGCGACGGCTGGATAGCGCTTGGAGGCGGTTCGGTTATCGACACCGCGAAGGGAGCTGCCGCATCGGTATCTGTTGGAGAAAAAGACTTCACCGACCTTCAAGGCTCTGAAATACTCCAAGACGAGCTTGATCCCCTAATTGCCATACCCACCACTGCGGGAACGGGATCAGAGGTCACTTTGGTTGCGGTCGTGGCAGACACCGAGCATCATGCAAAACTGAGTTATACATCCTATCGCTTAGTCCCGCATATAGCTTTCCTCGATCCAAAACTTACTGCGTCATTGCCACCTAGGCTCACTGCAACCACGGGGATAGATGCGCTAACCCACGCCATAGAGGCATACACTTCAATTCAGAAGAACCCCATTAGCGACGCACTGGCGCAACAGGCCATTTCCCTCATCAGCAAGAACCTGGCTCTATCCTGTGCAGAACCGGGAAACCTTGAAGCGCGTACAAACCTAGCTTTGGGGAGCTTGTTGGCGGGCGCATCGTTTTCAAACGCCATAGTGGGGCTCATTCATGCAATTGGCCATTCCCTAGGGGGCTTATGCCATATCCCCCATGGTCAAGCAATGATGCTCCTTCTTCCCCATTGCGTACATTTCAACCGCACGCACGGATACCATCAAGGTTTGTATGGGGAACTGCTTGGCGCACTAAAACCCGACCTTGACACCGCACGTCTAACCGCAGCAGAAAAAGACGCCCTGTTCGAAACAGAGCTTTTTTCATTGAATGATTTCTTCCGCCGCATTTATGGAATACCAACCAAGCTATCCGAAATGGGAATTTCCCGCAAAGAGCTTGCCGCTGTCGCAAAACAGGCGCGTTATGACGGTGCTGCCCTATACAATAAACAGGAAATAACCGAAGAAGTAGCATTCACAATCCTGGAGGCAGCATACTGATGGCACCCGAGAACACCTCAGCCACCCCCACTACTAAAACTAAAGAGCAACCAAAGCAGAGAGTATCAGTTAGCGACGAGCGAAAGGCTCACCCCTCGAGTGCGAACGCAAGGCGTATGAGCAGTGCGACCAAAACGGACGCCTCGAATCAGCACCAGTCGCTTCAGGCGTACCACCCCACGCAAAACGCAGCAGCACAGCGCAAGAATGATAAGGCAGCGACAAAAAACTGCTCAAAAAGTAGAGAATCAAAACATGCCCCGAAGGCACCAATAATCGCAACCAAGACAAGCTTCCTCCCCTCCCACGAATACCGTAGCGCCGAAGATGTACAAGCGGCAGTCGATGAGATGCGTGAGTTTTTCCAAACCGGAGCAACTATGCCCCTGCATTACCGCCGAGGCGTTCTTGTGAAATTACGTGCTTATTTGAAAAAGCACGAGAAAGAAGCGCTTCAGGCACTTACCGATGATTTAGGTAAGTCTAGTTTCGAGGGTTACGCCACCGAACTTGGCATCGTGTATGACGAAATCCGTTTTTGCCTATCGAAAATGTATGGATGGGCAAAACCCAAGCGCGTCCCGACACCCTTGGCCCACTTTCCTTCTTCCTCGAAAATCTACGCCTCACCCTATGGGGTAGCTGCCGTACTATCACCGTGGAATTATCCTCTTCAGCTTGCGCTAGTCCCAATGATCGATGCCCTCACAGCAGGCAACTGTGTAGTGCTCAAGCCTTCACGCACTTCGCAGTCGACAAGCGCCTTCCTCCAAAAACTTTGCGAAGAGGTTTTCGACGAGCGTTTGGTGCGCTGCCTTCCCGGAAGCAGCGAAATGAACGACTGGATCTTAAGTATCCATTTCGACAAAATCTTCTTCACTGGAAGCCCAACCATTGGCAGACAGATTATGCATGCTGCCGCAGAAAATCTGACCGACGTCACACTCGAGCTGGGCGGGAAAAGTCCCTGCATTATAGCCTCGGACGCCAACATCAAACGAGCCGCACAACGAGTTGTTTGGGGGAAATGCATCAACTCTGGACAGACCTGCGTGGCGCCCGACTACTTCCTCGTGCATGAGAGCGTTGCAGACGCTTTCGCCGACGAACTAGCAACGTATTTGCTGCAATACTACGGAAAGCGCATTCTGCAATGCGATTACTATCCCCATATGATTAACGAACATCACTTTAATCGAGTATGCGGTCTTATTGACAACCACGGACCGAAAACACGTATTGTATTTGGTGGCGGACGAGATCGCTCGACTCTTCGAATCGAGCCAACTATCCTCAGGGGCGTTACGCTCGAAGACCCTGTTATGAAAGAGGAAATATTTGGACCGATAATCCCCATCATCACATGGAGTGACCTTGATGAAGTGTTCTCGTATGTGAGAAATTTTGGCCATCCGCTAGCATGCTACCTATTCTCAGAAAGCAAAGTGCTGCAGGAGCAAATAATCCAAGCCATCCCGTTTGGCGGAGCAACTATCAACGATGTTGTAATTCACCTTGCCAACAACCATATGGGCTTTGGAGGCTTCGGCGATAGTGGAATGGGCGCATACCATGGCAAGCAGGGATTCGACTGTTTCACCCATTACAAGTCAACACTGAAAAAATCTACCAAGATCGAAATCCCGGTTCGAGTTCCTCCGTTCACCAAAGCGAAGAGCATTATTCTAAAACTAATGATGCGATAAGAAAATGTTCATATCAAACTTCAAGGCATCGTAAAAAACGAGGGTTGGCACAATACCGACCCTCGTTCATATCATTAAGCTAAAACTCAAATACGTCTCGTTTTGAAACATGCACCCCGATAGCGCGATATCCGACAAATCAAGATATTGCTGACAGGCCTTACTTGAAGATCAAATTAAACAAGTACTTCGTAATGGCGGATCGACGAATTACGCCCACAAGCGTTCCTTTGTCGTCAACAACGGGAAGCTTCTTAAACTTCTTCTTAGACAACAATGCGGCAACACGCGCAATGCTCTGATCAGGACGAGCGCAAACTACTTTTCGTGTGGCGAATTCCATAACACTACGGTTCTTCAGCCCATCCATGCGCTGCTCAAGGCTCTGATCATCAAAATACAGCATCGATGCCTCTCCGCCAGTGAAGATAGTATGAGCACGATGCTGCGCAATAGCACCCATAATATCGCCGTCAGATATGAATCCAACCACCTGGTAATTGCTATCAACCACCGGCAAGCTGCTTACCCCATGCTCTGCCATGATTCGAACCACGTCAGAAATAGTACAGTTCTCCGTGCAGGTATACGGCTTTTTAATCATGATGTCGCAAACCGGAGTCCCCTCAACCTCAAGGGGAATACGCTCGGAAATAATCTCAGACATTTCTTATGCCTCCTTCGGGTTGGAGAGTGTTTGCTTTGAGGGCCGTATACTAAATACGGCATAAATAAGGGAAACCAAGCCGATAGCTGCACATACTTTATAAGCAACACTTGCCCCAACAGCTGTTGCTACCTGAAGGCTCGCATCGGCTCCCACAGTTGAAGTTACGCTGGTCATCACCGTAATAATGAGCGCAGTGCATAACCCACCGGCAACCTGGCGACCGGTATTCGCAATAGCGTTGCCGTGCGCAATCATATCGTTTTTCAGTGCATTTACACCCCAAGTGTTTACGGGCATATTCGCCAATGCCTGGCCAGCGGCCTGAAGCATGCAGAACAACGCAACAACAGCGATCGGTGTAGCAACAGTCGAAAGAGACAGAAGAAACAGGGATACAGTCATAAGGGCTAAGCCGAAAATGGAGATGGCACGAGGACCAAACTTGTCAAAAACGACACCAGAGATTGGGCTGATGATAATACCAACCGCAGCAGCAGGAAGCATGGCCATGCCCGTTTCGAACGCGGAAGCCCCAAGTGCAGTCTGCAGCAAGAGAGGTAACAACGTATTGGTTACCAGGCATGCAGCATTTATTAGAGTGACAATGATTGCAGCAACTCGAAATTGGGGCGTTTTGAGCGTTCCGAGCTGAAGCAGGGGATCCTCGATACGGTCTTGACGAACGACGAACAAAACCAAGCATGTAATTCCTGCAAAAATGGAACCGAGCACAACAGCGCTCCCCCAACCAAGCGTCGAAGCGCTGGAGAAACCATACAAAAGCCCGCCGAATGCGATGGTAGAAAGCACAACCGAAAGAATATCAAGCTTAGGGTTTTTCAATTCCCCAACGTTCTTAAGCATAAAAACGCCCAGCAGCAAAACAACCAGCGAAAGAGGAACGATAGACCCAATCATTGCACGCCAGCCATAAGCATCAATTACCGCACCACCCACAACTGGGCCTACAGCAGGACCGGCAGACATAACAATGCCCGCCATGCCCATTGCCGTTCCGCGTTTTTCAACAGGGAACACTAGCATTGGCACAACGGAAACCAAAGGCATAAGCACACCAGATCCGGCAGCCTGCAGAACACGACCGACGATAAGGAGCAGAAAATCGGGAGCTACAGCGCACAGCAATGTACCCAATGCAAACACTATGGTCGACCCAAAAAACAAAGCT
>OLWB01003930.1_pt1 | contig 10182 bp, 4 predicted proteins | sample 1673331 | NCBI WGS metagenome assembly OLWB01 (sample SAMEA3178943, study PRJEB25190) | human gut metagenome | biome: human gut; feature: human-associated habitat; material: faeces | place: Austria | collected 2013 | reverse complement strand
AGTGAATCTATGTTGCTAAGAAATGCAATTGAATTGGGAAAAGATGTTGTGTTTGAAACTAAAAATAAAGATAAATATGAGGCCTTTGTCAAATTAACAACACAAAAAATCATTCGAATAATGGTTGATGATAGAAGCCAAATAAAGGGAGCTGTTTACTCTCAATTGGATAAGATAATTAGTGAAAAATATCCCAAATATAATTTAACAGGTTGGATTAGAGCGGATTCAGTAGCTAGGGATTGGAATAAAATGACCATTAAGCAATTGGAAGAGCAAAATGTTGAATTGCTATCAAGTTATATAAAAAAATATTATTATATGGATATAAGAGATTTGGCATCAAGTGTTTCAAGTAATCTAGTACAGGCATTAACTGCAAGAGGTATTTTAAATTCAATGAACAGATTTGTGAAAATCAATAAATATGGAAGAAACTTAGTCAAAGTAAATATAATTGATAGTTATGATTATTGTTATCTTGATAGTGAGCATAAAGCTTTTGGAAAAAGATTTCAAGCAACAAAGCAGCAGGCAGAAACTTATAAGATAGAGAAATTAATAATAAATGGAGTGGAATATACTAAGCAAGTTGAATTAAAAATAAGTGAAGATATTAATAGAGGACAATTGAATTACTATGTTGAAACAGAAAAATCAATACCGATAAAAGATAATATGCCAGTTGTAATAGATATTCAAAGTAGCTATGTATGTCCACCACAAGATTTTTTTCAAGCATATGGATTACCTTTTCCATGTAAAGAATTTAATGTAAATATTAGTCTTGATGATGGTTTGGATAAAATGTATACAATATTATCGTCTACATATTCATCTTTTAGTAAAGCATATTCTGATTCGTATAAAGCAAATGAAATGAAAAATTTTGGAATATGTAGTCTTAGATTTAAAGAATGGATGTTGCCAGGAGTTGGATATGTGGCAACAATAAAAAAGAGAACGGAAAATAATCATTAGTCCAATAAAATTGATTTTAAAGAAATGTTGGATAGGAAAATAAATGGCTAGATGTAGAGTGAAAAACATTTAATATCTTAAATCGTTTGTGAATAAATGGAGAATGATATATAAGTATTTTTTTATAATCATAGTTGGAACAATATTTGGTATAATAGTTATATATTATATGAATAACAAGATTATGATAATATGCACTTCATACATTGGAGCAACAATATTTGTTAGTGAGATTATGAATTTGTTTTTCAAAATAAAATTTGTTAGGATAGGAGATATTACTATTTTCTTTGGAGATTTATTAGAAGAAATATCGTTGAATTTATTAGGAATAGAAATACCTACATTTATTGGATTTTTACTTATAGTTGGTGGTTTTATATTAAGTTATTATATACGTTGAAATTAAGGTTTTAAGATTAAAGGTTTATGTCTTTTATTTTTTGAGTTTGAAAAAAATTGGGTTGCATCATATAGTCAAGGAGAAAATTGAAATATATAGATAATGTCAAGAGATCTTAAAAAATATTTTGATATTCGCTATTGGTGATTACCGTATTTTATTGCATAGGCGATATGCAAGGTTTATATTATATGCAAGATAATAAGATGTAGGATTTACGTTGAATCCTAATAGTTGTATAGAAACAATATATATACAGAAACAATAATTGCAAGCCATTCGAATCGTTAGGGTTCGGGTGACTTTAAGTGGTAGGCTACCATTATTTTTATGTATACTCATACACATAGGCAGATTATTTCAGATTTATGGTAAACGCTTCAATCCATGTGCTTGTAAATACCCCCCCCCGAAAAATTTGCTATAACAATAATAATTCAGTTGCACAAGTTGTACAATTTTAACGAATTGTATAATTCGTACAACTATCACAAATTTTTCAGGAGGTTGCAAATGCTAATATAAGAATGTAGGAATTATGGCATATAACAATGTCGGAAACTTACATTCTTATTTTTTATTTTACAATACATTGTTACACTTTCTTAGGGTAAACGCTAGAGCGTTTACAAATCTTTACTCTATTATAAAATAAGAACCATTGGAGCGTTTACGGAGGATAAATCACCTCCATTGAAATTAATTTTAATCTGTCTATTGCTTTCTAACGCTAAGATGTTTACTTTACTCATAAAGGGCTCTTTTGTTGTAATTGCTAAGACTTTGAACACATTATTTTACCATAAATAGATGATCTTTTTTATTCACTTAATAAGTGAAAAGCAATATTCAGTTAAAATATAGAAATTATATGGTTTTCAGCCACTTTCACGGCATTGCCGTGAATAATTTAGGATAAATTATACTCTTTAATCGTTAATCAGTATTCAATTAATTATACTGATTTACTCTTCTTTTTTTGAAATATGTAATACTTGCTGTTACAATCGATAATATCATCAAAACCAATGGCATTATGTTTAATATATCTCCAGTTTTAACAGGTGGTATCTTTTTGTTAGTTATACTAATTGTTTTTGTAAACACTGGTGTTGTATCATCAATATATTCAAACTTAAATTCAATTGGTTTTGAATCGATTTCATATCCGTTAGGTGCTTTAATCTCTATAATCTTATATGTCTTAGACCCCAGGAATGAACCCTCTTTACCATACATACCAAAATCAAGCTGACCTGATTTTGCATAACCATTTGAATTTGTTGTAATTGTTTCTATTACCTTATCATTTTCATCTCTGATTTCAAAGACTGCACCTGATAATTTATTTCCATTTGACTTATCAGTCTTTTCAATGATTACCTGACCTTTAACTTCTTCATCATACATTACAACCTTTTGTATTTCTGCTGTTTCTTTAACTTCAAAATCGATACTGTTTGCAATAATATATCCTTCTGCAGCTCTTTCTTCTATAAGAAGATATTTTCCTGCAGGAATGGCAGCTAAAATGTGTTCTGTTCCATCAGTTACCCACTTATCAATTGTATTTCCGCTACTGTCTTTAATAATAAGTGTTGCACCTGATATTTCTTTCCCATTAGTAATTGATTTCTTTGAAATACTTACTCTTATAGGTGTGTCAGTTGCTTTCTTATCATCTGTTAATTCAATAACAGTATCCTCATTTTCAATCGAAAGTATATCTGATACATACATATCATTCAGATATCCTGCCGGAGCTTTTGTTTCAACTATTCTATATTTACCAAGATTTTGTGATGTATATAACAACTTGTTTGTCTCTATAACATCAGTATCATTACCTGTATGTAATTTAATCTTCATTCCTTCAGTAATATAATTACCATCTTTATTGTCAATTAATTCACCTACTGAAAGCCACGTATTGTTATTTTCAGACCATTCCTGAAGCGTAAATTTTGCACCACTTACTGCTTCGCCGGTAAGACTGTCTTCTTTAATAAGTTTTACTTCTCCATTTACTCCTGTATCATATGCAGCATTAGCTTCATCATTAAAACTTACTTCTCCATTTATAGCATCCTTAGCAATATTAAATTCCTTTTCAAAACCATCTATCATATAATGAGCAGGAGCCTTAGTTTCCACTACTTTAAATTGTCCTGCATTTGCAGTTGTATAATATAGCTTACCATTTTCAAAATCTGTTATGTTTTCTGTATTAACTTCATTTCCGGCATTATCATGGAATGTAAACGACACATTATCACAGTTATATTCCTTTAAATCCTGATTATACGATAGTATTCCTACTGAAAGCCACTTATCATTTACTTTTTCATATACAGTAAATTCCGCATCATCTGTTTTTACCAATTCTTTTGTTATACTATCATATTTTGAAACTTTTACTACACCACTTATACCTATATCCGCTGGTGAATCTTCAGCTTTTGTTAAATCAATAACATTATTTATAGCATCTAATACATTGAATTCTCGTATGTATTTCTTTGAACCCAATGTATAATTGGTCGGAGCCTTGATTTCAACTATTCTGTATTTTCCCTGATTTGCTGTCGTATAGTACAGCTTTCCATCTGTATTAGTATGGATAATTTCTTTTTTACTGTTATGCAACGATACCTTTGTTTTTAATGTAGTATACACTGAATTTTCTTCATCATATGTTAGCTTAGAAACATCTAACCAACTTTCATTAACACATTCCTGTATAACAAATTCTGTATCTTTAATATTTACCTTTGCTTTAGTAATGGAATCATATTTATTAATTTTTACAATTGCATTATATCCATAGTTCTTAACAGCATTATCAAATTTATTAAATGTAAAACTCTGTCCATTCTTCGTAATGCTAAATTGATATGTTGCTGGTATTTCGTTGATATATTTAAGCGTATAATATTTAGGAGCTTTAGTTTCCACTACCTTGAACTGCCCTTTATTCGCTGTTGTATAATATAGTTTACCGCTTTCAAATCCTGAAGCATTCTTTGTATCAACCACTTTTCCGGATTTATCATGATATGTAATTACCACTTTATTTATATTATATGTCTTATTTGAATCATCATATCTTAATATACCTGACTTGTACCAAGTATTACCAATTTTTTCATAAAGAGTGAATTCTGCATCGGTGTACTTAACCAATTCCTTTGTTACTGCATCATATTTACTTAATTCTACTGTTCCACTTATACCAATATCTTTAGCACCATTCACATTGTCTGTAAATTTAATTGTACTATTTTTATTGTCTGTAACATTAAATTCCTTTTCATAATTTAAAAGTACATAATTATCAGGAGCTTTCTTTTCAATTATTCTATATCTTCCCTGATTTGCTGTCGTATAATACAACTTTCCATCATTATTTGTATATATTATATCTTCTTTAACATTATGCAGCGATATTAAATTATTTGAAATATTATATACTTTCTTATTTATGTCATACGATAAATTTGCTACATCTAACCATTTATTATTAATATATTCCTGTACAATAAATAGTGCATTGTGTACCTCTACTTCATCAGTTGTTATGCTATCATACTTTACAACCTCTGGAGTAGTCCATATACCTGTATCTTTTGCAGCTTTATCATATAACGAAAACTCTTTGGTTTCGTTTTGTGTTTCAATTTTAAATTCATTTTCAAAGCCATCATTAGAATAATTGGCAGGAGCTTTGGTTTCCACTACCTTAAACTGCCCTTTATTCGCTGTAGTATAATATAGTTTACCACTCTCAAATTCCGAAATGTTCTTTGTCTCAATTACTTTACCGGATTTATCATGGAATGTAAATGTGGCATTTTTACAGTTATATGATTTATCTGTACTGTCATATGCCAATTTTCCGACTGAAAGCCACTTATCATTTACTTTTTCATATACAGTAAATTCTGCATCATCTGTTTTTACCAATTCTTTTGTTATACTATCATATTTTGCAACTTTTACTGTACCACTTATACCTGTATCTGTTGCTGCCTTTTCCATTCCAACAAGATTAACTTCATCATTAATGCTATCTGTTGTAATATTAAATTCTTTCTCAAAACCATCATTCAAATATTTATCCGGTGCTTTGGTTTCCACTACCTTATATTTTCCCTGATTAGCTGTTGTATAATATAAAGCATTTGCTTGCTTTTCTGTATAAATAACATCTCCATTACTGTTATGTAATGATATTGTCATACCTTTGCTTGTATAAATATTATCCGTTGTATTATAAATAAGATTTCCAACTGTATACCATTCATTATTAATGTTTTCATATATTGTAAATACTGCATCTCCGGTTGAAATCTTATCTCCTGAAAGTGTATCATATTTTTCAAGTTTCAAATTAACCGGTATACCTGTATCATATGCAGCATTTGACTTATCTGTAAAATCTATAACCTGTCCGTCTGTAACTGTTTCATCGATATTAAATGTCTTTTCATATACTTTTAAATCTAATGTCTTAACATCTAACATACCTAACAGATAATTGACTGGTGCTTTAGTTTCTACCACCTTAAACTGTCCCTTATTGACACTTGTATAATACAAATATCCCGGCTTATATGTTGCTCCTACTGATGCTGTAGAATCAGAACCATCTTCAATATGAGGTGTATAGAACTTATTACCATCTAATACATATTGACTATTATCAGAATCATATTCCATATTGCCAAGTATCTGCCATTCACCTGAATAACTGTTGTATTCATATAATGTCATTGTGGCTACATTAGAAGATGGCAATAATTCCTTTGTTATTGCATCATATTTTGATGTTATAACTCTAATTTTCTTACCTATATTATATGCAGCATTACCATTACCATGATTATAGTTGTCATATTTATAAATATATCCATCTTCTGATGACTTAACTATTATATTTTTTGTAAAAAGGTCTGTATAATTTTCATTTGGTTTATTAGTTTCTACTATATAATATCTACCCTGATTTGCTGATGTTGCACGTAATGGTGTATCTGTTCCGGAAACTGATTTTACTACTGACCCTGAACTGTTTCTAAATATGTATGTCTGTGTTGCTGATGTTTTATAAACTTTATTATTTTCATCATAAACCAACATTCCAACATCATAAAGTTTGTTATTAATATTCTCCTGAATCTTAAATGATGCAGTTGCTAACTCTTCTCCTGATAATGTATCATATTTTTTAAGCTCTATACCACATGTATATGCATCATCTTTTAAACCTTTTGAATATGAAGTAAAATCATTTAAATAACCTTGTGAAGACATATTCATAGTAAATTCTTTACCATTTGTATCTAATTTATATCCTGATGGTGCCGCTTCCTCAACAATCTTAAATTTACCCTGGTTAACTGTTGTATAATAAAAATTAGAAGCTGTAATCTTCTGCAATTCTTTACCATCGTTGTTGTGGTATGTCATCGATGTAGAACTTATAACATATGAATAATCCGGTATAACTACACCCTTAGAATTTGTAAAACCTTTCTCAATAAATGAAAAATCACATACTTTCATATAGTTTCCATTTACATTTTCATAAAGAGCATATTTACCAGGTGTCTTTATAGCTTCCTGTGTTGTTGAGTCATATTTTCTGAAGAACGCACCATTATAGTATTCTTCATTAGATATGTTTACACTATCAACATCATCATATACTGTAAGTGTAATTGTATCATTTCTTTTAATTGTTCCTTTAGGAGCATTAATTTCTCTTAAATAATATATACTATTTTATCAATATAAGCTTGTCCTTTATTATCTGTTGTAAATTCTCCTATTTTATTTGTGTATCCACTGTCTGAATAAATATTAAATTTAGCATTAGGATAGCTTTCAGCATTTAATACTTTTCCTAATTTTTGAACTCTAAATTTATTATTTACTGGTACAGGTGTAGGAACAGACCACGTTACAAAATCCTGCCAGCTCTGTGAATTTGCTCCCTGTACAGCCCAATATGTTACATCTGTTCCAGCAAATTTACTTGCATATTTACCAGAAGCACACTCTTTAGCACATAATGCAAAATATTCATATACATATGTACAACATGCAGCATATATTCCATACTCATCTAACGGATACATCTGTGTAAATAATCCGTATGCCTCCTGCTGTAATGCCGTCAGATTATTTGCATCAAATGTACCACAAGATATCTGCCATATAATTATCTGTAATATACTGTATGCCATTGATTGTCCACTACTTGATACCATACCTCTTAATACTTCAGCATAATTATTAGGATTATGTGTTTTAAACTTTCTTAAAATTTCAGATAGTTCTGAATCTAAGGCATTTGTATTAAAGCCTTGCGATAATCCACGTCCTCTTAATCTTTCATAGGCGTAACAAACACCTCTAAGATACTCTTCTATCGGATATGACTGTCCACCTTTAAAATATGCATTATTCTTTAATGCTGAAATTGAACCTTGTGCATAACTATGTGTTTTATTAACACTTGCATTAGCTCCAAATGTTAAGCATACAGCCGGCTCATTTCCAAGTTCTATATACCATGTATCACATAATCCGCCCTGCCCTGTTTTTGGATTAAATACTGTAGAAGATGATACATTTCCTGAACCCATTTCACTACAAATTGTAAGATAATATTTTCCGTCACCGGAAGCTGAAGCTCTAGCCAATAACTGATTTGATACATCATTATTGTATAATGATAATTTTTCCGTTCTTTCATTTGCTCTTTCATTTATTATTTCTTTAATGTCCTTACCTTCATTCTTCCATTTAATAAGGTCATCTTTAGTTATTCCCTTAACAAGTTCTCCGTCAAAATATGTATCTAAATTCAGACCATGTTCAATTAAATTAAGTATTTCATCTGTCGATTCATCAATATATACCATTGATGATATATTTGAGTAATCCTGGTTTTTATAGTTTGGTTTTGTATCAGCATATGCTTCTATCAGTGCTGTTATATCTACTGATTGAAGTATTAAAGTTAATACTAACACCATTGAAAAAAATCTTTTTATACTTTTTCCTTTTGTCATTTTTTTATTCCTCCTAAATTATTTATTGGCATATTATTATTATTGCCTCCTTTTTTCTCATATTTGCCAACTTCCCTATCACTTTAGTAAATTAATTTTCTTAATACTATGAACCAGTGGTTCGATTTTCTAAAAATTTTATAAACTTTTAGATATAAAAAATGCCTATCCACTCAAGGATAGACATTTTTTTAATACATTTCTTTGAATTTCTCATAAATATTATTTACAATTTTAATTATTTCTTCATTTTTACAATTATCCGGATGATATTTCTTGCATAATTTTCTATATTGTTTTTTTAACTCTTCTTTAGTCTTACATTTAAGAAAAGCTTTTCTAATATTTTCTTCTATATTACTATTAGAATATTTTTCATCAATTTTATCTGAAAATTGCAAATAATCCTGATAAAATTTATAGATTATAATATAATCTTCTTGTATTTTATCATACATTTTTTTAACATCTGAATATTTAATCCCTATATACTTTTTAATTTGTTCCGTTATAGTATCTAATCTACTCTTCAAATTCGCTCTGGTTGTTTCATCTTCTTCAGATAAATCGAATTTCGATATATTATATTGTATTTTTTTGCATTTGTTCAGCATACTGTTTAATTCATTTTTTGTCTTTTCCAATTTATATAATATTTCCATATCAGCATAGTCATTAGATACTTCAAATTTTTGTTTTCTCCGTAATAAAAACCTTCTTTTTCTAATCTTATGAATTTTTTCTTTTGTTCTTATATTTTCCTTATTATTTGCTTTTGCTATTTTATAAAAATCGCAAATATAATTTGCGTTATCGTCTATTTCATAATAAAAGTCTATTACAATAAGAATCAAAGATACAATTGCCAGTATGGATAAAATGATAACAAGTATACTTAAAATACATGGTATTTTATATGTAAAATTCAACAATCCTATATATTTTCTTATATTCAAAGCAATATATACTATTGGTGCAAAAATAGTTAATATCATACATTTACAAGCAAATATACATATATAGAATATATATTTACTAATCCAAAACGGAAAATTAACTGTTCTATATATTTTATCTTTATCATATATATCATATTTCACATCACTTAACAGATTAACAACTAATTGATTTACATCTTCTATAAACGATTCCATTTCATAATCATTATCTTTTAATAATATACATAATAAAAAAACAACAAATATAACAGCAAATGAACTGATAACTTTCATTAGTCCTTTCCCATATATCAATAACTGTATAATTTGTAGGAATAAATAACTTCCTAATATTCCTCCAACGCTCATTTCAACATATTTCATAATTGATTTTAATAAAATCAATAAAATTATAAATATATTTAATACTATTGTTATTAACGAAAAAATTGTATTTTTAATTGTATTTAGTATCTGTTTTATTACTATCATATAACCTTTGCTATCCTACCATATTTTTCTTTCGCCCAATTCTGCAACTGCTAAATTATAATATCTTTTATAGTTTTCTTCATACTTCGCTGTACCTGGCTGTCCCCACTCTCTTGCTCCTGTAGCAGCTATATTTTCAGCAATATATGAATATTCATTACCAGATAAGAAACACCAATATACATTTTCTCCTTCTTGATAACAAGCAACAGCATACTGGTCTCCATCCATTAAAATATCATAATGTGCCGGTGAATTACTCCAAATATCAGGCGCGCCGCGCCTGATA
>OLWB01003929.1_pt1 | contig 10182 bp, 9 predicted proteins | sample 1673331 | NCBI WGS metagenome assembly OLWB01 (sample SAMEA3178943, study PRJEB25190) | human gut metagenome | biome: human gut; feature: human-associated habitat; material: faeces | place: Austria | collected 2013 | reverse complement strand
ACCGCAACCGCGACAAGAAGGAGAACATCTACGACGACGAGATGAACATCGTCGGATCGTATTATCCCACCGAGCGCAACAAGAGCGGCGCCTTCGACGACGTGCATGTCTTGCAGGAGGTTTACTACGACACGAGGCGGGGCGACCGTTTCGGACTGAACGCCTGGTATATCAACTCGAACCGCGAGCTGCCGCTGCTGACGACCGACTATGCCGACGACAAACAGTTCGAGAACCGCCAGCGGGAGCACACCCTGCGCAGCGTGCTTTCGTGGGACCACTACCGGAGCGACTGGAAGTTCGCGGCGAAAGCGGGGTATATCCATACGTGGATGGCCTACGACTACCGGAAGGACCCCGGCAGCGGGATCATGAACTCGATAACCCGCTCGCGCAACAAGGTAGACACCTTCTACGGACAGGCCGACGGAGAGTACACGCCCAACGGAAACTGGTTCTTCACGGCAGGCATTTCGGCCCATCAGCATCTGGTCGAAAGCATCGACAAGGACATCATCCTGCAACAGGGCGGCAAAGACATCGTCGGATACGACAAGGGGCGCATCGAACTCTCGGCATCGGTCTCGGCCAAGTGGCGCCCCACGGAGCGGCTGGGGCTGTCGGCGGTCCTGCGCGAAGAGATGTACGGCACGAAATGGGCGACGGTTCCGGCCTTTTTCGCCGACTGCCAGCTGTCGAAGCGCGGCAACATCGTCGCCAAAGCCTCCGTGTCGCGCAACCACCGCTTCCCGACGCTCAACGACCTCTACTTCCTTCCGGGCGGCAATCCCGACCTGCGGAGCGAAAGCGGCTTCAGCTACGAAGCGGGATTGTCGTTCGCCGTGGGGAAGGAGAACGTCTACTCGCTGTCGGGATCGGCGTCGTGGTACGACCAGCATATCGACGACTGGATTCTGTGGCTCTCGACGCCCAAAGGGTTCTTCTCGCCGCGGAACATCAAGCAGGTGCATGCCTACGGCGTGGAGATGCAGGCCAGCCTGGCCGTCATACCGGCCCGGGATTGGAAACTGACGATGAACGGCACGTTCTCGTGGTCCCCGTCGATCAACGAGGGCGAGCCGATAAGCCCCGCCGACCAGTCCGTCGGCAAGCAGCTGCCCTACGAACCGGAGTTCTCGGCCACGGTGACCGGACGGCTCACGTGGCGGAGCTGGGGGCTGTTGTACCAATTCTGCTATTACAGCGAGCGCTACACCATGTCGAGCAACGACATCACCCTCAGCGGCCGGCTGACGCCCTACCTGATGAACAACCTCTCGCTCGACAAGGCTTTCGCCCTGAAATGGGCCGACCTCACGCTCAAAGGAACCGTCAACAACCTTTTCAACGAGGAATACCTCTCGGTGACCGCACGCCCGATGCCGCGCATGAACGTCGAGTTCTTCATCGGCATCAGACCCAAGTGGGGCGGTCGGAATCAGTAATCCGGGTAGGCATATCCGCAATTCGGGTAAGAGCAAGTTTGCACCGGCTTCGTACCTTTGCATCGTAAACCAATACGAATGCACGATGAAACGAACCCTGATCCTGGCGGCGGCCCTGCTTGCGGCCTGTCCGCTCACCTGCTTCGGACAAAGCAATCACTCCGATACGACCATGAAACAAAACCCGAATCTGACCCGCGAGTGGGACAAGGTGTTCCCGCAGAGCGACCGAGTGAACCACTCGAAAGTGACTTTCCGCAACCGCTACGGCATTACGCTCGCTGCCGATCTCTACATCCCCCGGAACGCCTCCGGGAAACTGCCCGCCATCGCCGTCAGCGGTCCGTTCGGCGCCGTGAAAGAGCAAGCCTCGGGCCTTTATGCCCAGACGCTGGCCGAACGGGGATTCCTCACCGTCGCCTTCGACCCGTCCTACACCGGCGAAAGCGGCGGCGAGCCCCGTTACGTCGCTTCGCCCGACATCAATACCGAGGATTTCAGCGCCGCGGTCGATTACCTCTCGACGCGCGACGACGTGGACCCCGAACGGATCGGTATCCTCGGCATCTGCGGATTCGGCGGATTCGCAATCAACGCGGCGGCGATCGACACGCGGATCAAGGCGACGGTGGCTTCCACAATGTACGACATCAGCCGCTGCACGGCGAACGGATATTTCGACACGATGGATGCCGACGCACGCTACGAACTCCGCCGGCAGCTCAACGCCCAGCGCACGGAAGACGCAAGGACGGGCACCTGCGCGCTGGCCGGCGGGGTAGTGGACCCGCTGCCCGACGATGCCCCGCGATTCGTGAAGGACTACTATGCCTACTACAAGACCCCGCGCGGCTACCATCCCCGTTCGCTCAACTCGAACGACGGCTGGAACAAGACTTCGTCGCTGTCGTTCATCAACATGCCCATCCTGTCGTACAGCGACGAGATCCGCAGCGCGGTGCTGCTAATCCACGGCGAAAAGGCCCATTCGCGCTATTTCAGCGAGGATGCCTTCAAAAAGCTGAAAGGCAATAACAAGGAACTGCATATCATTCCCGGCGCCAGCCATGTGGATCTGTACGACAATCTGGCGGTGATTCCGTTCGACAAGATCGAAGGCTTCTTCCGGGAGTATCTGAAATAAACGCCCGGCAAGATTCTGCCCAAATACCTATTGAATCCTTAAATAATACCCCCGTCCGGTCATACGACCGAGCGGGGGTTTACGTACCCGGAGCCGATACACAACCTATATAATACTATCCAAGCAAAAGAATATAAAATACTTATTATTAGTATTTTATAAATATTTACAACTCTACCATTTGCGCTTATTTTGAGGCTTTTTTGTGATTTTTTACACCTTTATTACACCCTGAATTAAAAAATAAATATATATCTTTGCACCATAAGATCAGCAAGATACAAAACTACTAATTCCGGGATTATGGCAAAATTGCAAGCAAAAACCAAAGAAAATCCAAAATTGATGCAAAAAACGCTGGCCGACGGTCGGCAAAGTTTGTATCTGGAGTATTACATGGGTTACAACAAGGTGATCGACGAGGTGACGGGTAAAGAGCATATCAAGCACATCCGCTCGAAAGAATACTTGGGGCTTTACCTGCTGCCCAATCCCCGCACACCGGAAGAACGCCAAAAGAACAAAGAAACGTTAGCTCTCGCCGCAGAAATTCGCATCGACAAGGAAAAGGTGTTGGTTGCCCGTCGGTACGACAAGGCCGCACCCGTGAAGCAGAAAATCAATTTTCTGGAGTTTTTCGATGCCTATGTAAAGAACTACAAGAAAAAAGACATTCGGATGATGGAGGGTTGCCTGCGACGGTTCCGAGGATTTCTTGCGGAATCCTATCCGAGCATGCAGACTAATATCAAGCCAGATCAGATGACCAGGGAGATGATGATCAAATTCGTGGACTATCTGCAACAGCACTCTTTCGGCGAAGGTGCACGGGGATTTTTCCAACGATTCAAAAAGGTTATCAAATATGCCATAGACCAAGACATCATGCTAAAGAATCCCTGTACAGGTGTTCCCTGCGTTGTCGATGATACTGCTTTGCGAAAGGACGTGTTGAGCCTTGAGGAGATTGCACAACTCGCAAATACCCCTTATCAAAATATGGATGTACGCCGGGCATTTCTATTCTGCCTGTACGCGGGATTAAGGTATTGCGATGTGGTCGATCTGAAATACAGCAACGTCGATTATGCCAACAAGACGATCCGGTTTGACCAAAACAAAACCACCGGGCACTCGACACATTCGATTGTCACGATACCATTAAGCAATACGCTATTAAAGTTGATCGGCGAACGCCCGGAGAAAGACGGCCCCATCTTCACACTGCCGAGCCACACCGGATGCCTGAAAGCCCTGCGGATATGGGTTGCCCGTGCAGGAATTGAAAAGCACATCACATGGCATTGCGCCCGCCACAGCTTTGCCGTGAATCTACTCGGCGAGTGTCACACCGATATTAAGACTGTCGCGTCCCTGCTTGGCCACAGCGGATTAAAGCACACGGAGAAATACACCCGCGCCGTCGATTCGCTCAAAGAAAAGGCGGTTAATGCCTTGCCGGAGTTGACAATTTAAGTTTTTAATTTATATTTGCGATAAAATCAATAAGTTATGGGGAATATACAGGACATCATAAGAATCTTTTCAGCTAATATCCTATTGGCTGCAAAAGAAGATTTATCCGTCAAAATATTAGCAGAGACGCTTATTATTAACGGATTAGGTGGACATCAACCAATTAAAGAAATGACAATAAACAATGCAGTTGATTATCTTGCTCATCATCATAAACAACAAATTGATTGTCGAAAAAATTTGTCGGACATAGAAAAAGAAGCGGAAAAAAGAGCAATAGATACCCAAAGTGAATTCTTAAAACAAGGAATCAAAGAAACATTTAAAGCACAGGCCCTGCTTCTTTGACATGAATATCAATTTTCTTGCTTCACTCAACAATAAGCAGTTAACGGCTTTGACCGAGCTGTTCAACGGCCAACATGTATTCCAGCCAGAAGTCGATACAAATACGGTCGCCGCCTTGTTCATGTGCAGGCTCAAAGAACCGTTGGTCGTTTGCAATGCCCGTACCCTCTGTTACATTTTCCACATCTTGAGCGAAGAGCGGTTAATCACTCCCATTTGGCAAGCCGTAGCAGCAAAGAATAAGTGCTTCGCATCGCTCAACGGCAAGCCCATAAGCCGCAACACGCTCTCAAGTGCAAAGTATTGCGCAATCAATTCCGACTCTCCCTACAGAGCCTACCTTATCAAAAGCTACATCGGCATCCTAAAAAACACCAAATAGCCCTTACAGCATCCCCGCAAGGACTTTTTATCCAGCCAAGAGTGAGCGAGAGTGAGCATATGAGAACAATCCGCCTCAATCACCCTTATATTTGCCGCTGATAATTTATTCCATGTCTAACTAAAAAACTACTTATGGAACATGAAATCAGTATGGAGCAGCGGCTGAACCGCATCGAGCAGTTGCTCGCAGGGCAGAAAAATGTCCTCACTTTCGACGAGGCTTGCACCTACACCGGAATCTCCCGAACTTACATGTACAAGCTCACCTGCGGGAGCCGTATTCCGCATTACAAACCCAACGGCAAAAACATCTATTTCGACCGGGCGGAGTTGGAGCGCTGACTGCTCCAGAACCGAATCAAGCCTGCCACAGAGATCAAGCAGGAGGCAGCCAATTACGTGGTAAATTCCAAGACCTAAAGACGGGATCAGCAACTATCGCCGACCTCGCCCTACGAGATTATGCGGATCTCTTCGGGCGAAGGTCGGCGAATCTTTCCAACGGCCCATGCTCCCTATCAGGCAACAATAAAGTAGGGTGGCAAGTTTGTGTTTTCGTAAACGAAAACGGGGCTTGCTCCCGCTGGTCGGCGCGTCATCCCGTTGGTCTAATCATTAAAATTGAAACTATGAAACGTGAATTGAACAAGGGCGGCCGCCCCTTATTGAAACCTGCGGCCAGACAAGGTTACATCGTCAGCGCAAGGCTCGACAGCGAACACTATTTCCGGCTGAAGAAGTTAGCCCGCACATCGGGCTGCCGTCCGTCCGAGATTATCCGGCAGCTTATCGGGCGTGGGTGAGTGCGTGAGCGGATGCGTCCGGAACATCTGAATTATATGGCGCAGTTGAAAGGCATTGCCCGCAACCTGAATCAACTCACTCGCTCGGCCAATGCCGGCGGGTTTGCGGCAGAGGTTGCGCCCCATGCGGCGATCATTACCCAGATCGAGGACTTTCTAAAACAGTTGCGCCATGATCGGTAAGATTATCGCCGGATCGTCGTTCGGTGCAACGGTCAGCTATGTAATGAAAGAGCAGTCGCGGATATTGGGTTTTGAGGGTATTGAGCCGCCGGGCGTGCAGGATATGGTACGCGATTTCAAAGACCAGACGCTATTGAATCCCCGGATCAAAAACGCAGTCGGACATATATCGTTACCCTTCTCTCCGAAAGATGCTGACCGACTGACCGACCCGGCTATGGCGCAGATTGCACGGGAGTATATGGAGCGCATGGGGATTCGGAACACACTGTTTCTAATCGTCCGGCACATGGATCAGGCGCATCCGCATTGTCATATCGTCTACAACCGGGTCGGAAACAACGGGCAGACCATATCGGACAAGAATATCAAAATCCGAAACAGCAAGGTTTGCAAGGAGCTTACAGCCAAGTATGGTTTATACTATCCGAAAGGCAAAGAGCAGGTGCGGCGTGAACGGTTGCGCGAGCCGGACAAGACCAAGTACGCCATTTACGACGCTATCCGGGGTTGTCTGCCCGGCTGCAAGTCGTGGGGCGATCTGGAGAAACGATTGCAGGAACGAGGTATTACGACCACATTCAAGTATTGCGGCAATACCGACCGCAGGCAGGGCGTATTGTTTGGTATGAGCGGCTACACCTTTTCCGGCTCGAAGATCGACCGGGCTTTCAGCTTCTCCAAGTTAGACCGTCATTTCTCGCAGGCACAGCGGATCGTTACTCCCATCGTACAGCCCCGCTATTCGGCGCAGGCGATCGGGAATTTATCGGTAGCAGTTAGCCATTACCGTTCGGCGGTCACCGGGCTGTTCGGCAGTCGCGGTAATTCGGGCGAATCCGTCGATTTGGGCGGCTTCGGCGTGGCGGGCGGTATAATTTTACCACCGGGCGGGTATTGCGGCTCAATCGCCCCGGAACAGATGCAGCGGAGGATCGGGGAATCCCACGAGGAACACATTGCCCGCATTACGGCCCTGATCCGGCAGGCGACCGAAGCGATGCTGATCGAACAGGCCGAGCGAAGCCGCAGAATCCGGGAACAACAAACTAAAAAACGTCAAATTAAAATACATCGTTAAAGTATGGCAGAGGAAAAAACCGTCGCATTGGATTGCGACCAATACGAAGATTTCAAGGAAGAATTTATCAAGGCTTTCAAGGCCGAGATTGCAAAGCTACAGAGCGGCGGCGACAATACAGCCCTGATGCAGCGGATCGACGAGATAGCCCGTGTGCAGAATCTTTCGGCGGAGCAGATCACCAATTTTATCAACCGCATCGGGCAGATCGACATTAAACCCGTGGTCGAGGTACAGCCGCCCGACATGACGGACGTAAACAGGGCTTTCGGAAAGATCAACGTCAGCACGGAGATACTCGCCGAAGCAATGAAGCGGATAAATGCCGAGGTAAAGGGTGCATTAAGCGACGAGAAGATCAAAAAGGCGGTACAGCTGTTCGTAAGCCGCGAGGTGGAGAAATACAAAGAGATGTTAGACGGTCATTGGTCACGTATAAACAGTACGTTAGATCATTTGCTGCATCGGATTCCCTACAATTACGACATCAACAAACGGTTAGTTCGGGCGTGTGTATGACTGGCTCTGACTGCCGGGCTATCCGTTGTGGGAAATATTTGGCAGGCCGTGAACAATCGGCAATACCGCAAGAATGATTGGAAATACCGATATATGCAGGCTGTCTGGCACGGAGAAATGCAACTCATTACCGACCTCGACCGGGTGTTCGAACAAGGCGAGGATAAGAACATCGACGTGGTGAAAAGAGAGGTCAGGCAGTATGAAAAAGAGATCAAGAAACGCGGCGCGGCAGTCGTAAACCAAGAGCGGACAAAGGCCGAAAAAGAGAAAACGCAGAAAACAAAGGCCAAGAAAAAGTAGGATGACAGAAAAGGGGCTTGCGGGATCGTCAATGATCCTGCAAGTCCCCTTTTCGTTCGGATGATTGGCCGTTTATTGCCGTTCGCTCAATTCTTTATATAGCTCCAGCCGCAGGCCGCACAGGTTTTCGATAATCCCGCCCGCTTTGCGGACGCGCTCCATATGTATCTCCAACTTTTGCGGTGCGATGTCGAACCGAATGCCATAGGGAGCCTTCATCAGAAAACTCTTCAGACGCGGCAGCGTGAAGATGTTTTCGATATGGGTGTCGTCGAAAGCAAGCATCAACTTCGTGGAAAGCGTCCGCATCCGGTCGTGCATGATGACTGGATCGTGGCTGTCGAACTCCAGACCGTGATAGACGTAGTAAAGCGTGTGATAGAAATAGACCATTGCCTGCGCCGAGAACTGCGCGGCCAAACGCATATTACGGCTCTCGCTGAAAGCGTCCTGCGCCTGTTCAAGCAGTTCATTGCCCTGCGTGCGGAACGTGTCGAAATGGAATTTAGCGTCGGCATACGCCTTGGCGAAGTCGATCGGGTGCTTCGGACGCTGAAAATGGTAACTGTCGCTACAATACAGCAACTCGCCTTCGGCATGGGCAAAGAAGAGGAACGGCGTTGAGTTCGATTCGACATAGCTCAACGTCATGATGTAAAGATTGATGTAGGTAATCTTCCGGCAGCTGTACGGCACTTTGTAGCGCAGGATGCGTTTGGTCTGCATCCAATCGTATTCCGGGGTTTCACGCACCACGACAAGCAGGTCGTAAGCCATGGCGTCGCTGTGCGGCGTGCCGCCGACCAGTTTACCGAAAAGCAGGATATATTCGGGATCGAAATAGCCGTCCGTCAGGCATTGGACGATTCGGGCAGCTTCGGCAGGGTCGTAAAATCGTTCGGCGGGCTGTTCGAGTTCGAGGGCTAAGCGTTGTGCAGGATTTTCCTGCACGGGATTTTGATTCGTTTCCATTTGATTGATTGTTAGAAATTTGACATAGTAAGGGCTGTCCTCATCGCAGCATTTCGGCAATAAAGAGAATAACAATTTGGTTAGCAATTATTTGCTAATCTGGCGGGTGGAAATGGAAACGAATAAAGAGATTGCACGGCGGGAACCGCCTGCGGCTGGCCTTGCGGCGTGTCTGCGTCGGAACGCGGACGGGATACATGGTTCGCATAAATAAAAAAAGGATGCGCAGCTGCGAACCATATATCCCCCTTTTACAGGCTCAATAAAGTGCCGTTCGCGGGTCGCTAAACCCCAACGACTCTACGCATACCTTTTCTAATGCGGTTGCTTTATTGAGCACCGACAGTAAAAGTTGTAGAAATATATGATTCGCAGGAACAAAGATAAGAAAAATTCGATGTAATTTTGCAATTACTATATAACTTTTAATAAAGTTTATCAATGGATACAACACTAATGTCAGAATACGTCGAATTGCATAAAAAAATCATAGAAAAACTATATAGATATGTGGAATATCATTATTTTGATGCAAATGATGCACCTCAATTACTCTCAAAAAATGACGCTGTTATTGCAGGGAATTTTGCCCGATTAATTAAACTAAATGTTTCAATATTGCAACATGTATGCGAATGCAAAGGTGAAATATTAATGATCTTATTAAGATGCTATATTGAAACATATGTCAATATTAAATATTTCTTATCAACGGACAACACCGTCAAAGAAGCTTACATAAAGGATTCGTTATCCAACGAAGTAAAATTCTCAGAAACAATAAAAACAAATATAACCAATAGAGATGGAAATATTCTGGATATTGAAAAAAGGATGATAGATTCAATTAACAAGGCTTTCTCAATATCAGGTTATCAAGATAAAAAGGTTAGCCGCAATTATCAGTGGAAAAGCATTAAAGAGCGAGTTAAAATTGTTGTTAATGATAAAGATACATTTTACAATGGACTGATAGGTATGTCGAGTCACTCTATTCATGGTAAATGGCAAGATATTCTTAAATATAATCTATTTTTGAAAGAAAATGATAAATTTTCAATCAATATTGAATGGACATCCCCACAGCCACAACTTATGGATTGCGTTATTTGGGCGAATATTGATTTATTAGATGTAATCAAAGGAGCATCTGAAATTACAATAGATGAATATAAACAACAATTAATATCTCTTATCTCTCGTCACGAAGAATCTCTTAAAAATACTCACAACACATCGAAATAAATATTTTGTCATTTTTTACACCTTATTTACACCCCAACAAAAGCAAAATCCCTATTAATCAGCTGATTAATAGGGATTTTCCGTACCCGGAGCCGTATTTGAATATATTAAATCCTATTAAACAGAAATAGAAGCAAAAATAAATAAAATTGCATTTATTTCATTTATTATCAATATTATATAAATATTCAATCATTTTACCCGACAAATTTCGATTGAACATTTTTTAGCAGATGTGGGGAAAATGTGGGGAATTTTTCGTATTTTTGCTCTGTCAAT
>OLWB01003926.1_pt1 | contig 10186 bp, 9 predicted proteins | sample 1673331 | NCBI WGS metagenome assembly OLWB01 (sample SAMEA3178943, study PRJEB25190) | human gut metagenome | biome: human gut; feature: human-associated habitat; material: faeces | place: Austria | collected 2013 | reverse complement strand
ATGAAAGACGGAAAGAAAATATTAACAACGCCAATTACAGATGAAGATCTGGCAGATATCCATGTAGGAGATATTATTTACTTAAATGGAAGCATGACAACTTGTCGTGACGTAGCTCACAGACGTCTTGTTGAAGAAGGACGAGAGCTTCCGGTTGATGTAAGAAATGCAGCAATTTTCCATGCAGGACCGATTATCCGCCCATTGGAAAATGATAAATTTGAGATGGTATCCATTGGACCAACAACCAGTATGAGAATGGAAAAATTCGAGAAGGAATTCGTTGAAAAAACTGGTGTGAAGATTATCATTGGAAAAGGTGGAATGGGACCAAATACAGAGTATGCATGTAAGAACTTTAAAGCACTTCACTGTGTATTTCCAGCAGGAAATGCAGTTGTAGCAGCTACAGAAGTAGAAGAAATTGTGGATGCTCAGTGGAGAGACCTTGGAATGCCTGAGACACTCTGGCACTGCCACGTAAAAGAATTAGGACCTCTGATCGTATCTATTGATACAGACGGACGTAATCTCTTCGAAGAGAACAAAGTCATTTTCAATCAGAGAAAAGACAAAGCAATTGAAGAAATCTGCAAACACGTAAAATTTATTAAATAAGCCAATTTGTGAAAACCTCTTAAAGATTTTGGTTAGTAAGCTAACCATACCCAAACCTCGGCACCCCGTCTGACCAGCGGGGTGCTATTTCGATTTTGAATAATACATTTCTTTCGCATTGTGTATTGTCGCACAATTCAGAATCCGTTACAATAAAGTTATATCTTCTGTTATGAAGAAAACAAGGAGGTCGTGGTATGTCGGATTTGAAATATGACATCATCATTATCGGTGCGGGTGTTTCAGGTTGTGCTGTGGCACGGGAATTATCACGTTATGATTTGAAAATCTGTGTGCTGGATAAGGAAAGTGATGTCTGTGAGGGGACGAGTAAGGCGAACAGTGGAATTGTTCATGCAGGACATGATGCAAAGCCAGATACATTGAAAGCGAAACTGAATGTTCAGGGAAATCTTATGATGGAAGAGATGGCAAAAAAGCTGGATTTTCCGTTTAAAAGAAATGGTTCACTAGTTGTCTGTCAGAACGAGGAAGAACTTTCAAAACTAGAAGAACTGAAAGAGCGAGGCAAAGAAAATGGAGTGGAAGGGTTAAGAATCCTGACAAGGGAAGAGGCGCTTGAACTGGAACCGGCACTTGCAGATTCTGTGTATGCGGCGCTTTATGCACCAACCGGAGGAATTGTCTGTCCATTTCTTATGAATATTGCTTATGCAGAAAATGCAGCAATCAATGGTGTGAAGTTCCAATTTGGAACGCGTGTGCAGGATATACAGAGATGCCATCAAGTAAGTGGATTTGAAGTCATTACAAATCAGGGAACATTATATTCAAAATATGTAATCAATGCTGCCGGAGTTTATGCGGACGAAATCCACAACATGGTCAGTGAGAAGAAACTTCACATTACACCGCGAAGGGGAGAATATTGTCTCCTTGATAAAAATGCGGGAACTCTGGTCAGTCATACTATTTTTCAAGTGCCAGGGGAAATGGGGAAAGGTGTTCTTGTAACTCCGACCATACATGGCAATCTGATGATCGGGCCAACTGCCGATGATGTTCCAGATAAAGAAGATAATGCGACGACGAGAGCAGGGCTTGATAAGGTGTTAAATGATTCTGCGAAATCCGTAAAAGGCATTCCGACACGCCAGGTCATTACATCATTTGCAGGACTTCGTGCACATGAAGATGGTGGAGATTTCCAGATAGAAGAATTAACTGATGTGCCAGGATTTATCGATGTGGCTGGAATCGAATCACCAGGACTTACCAGTGCCCCGGCAATCGGAGTGTATGTCTGTGATTTAGTAAAAAAAATGATGGAAGATACAGATCGGCAAATAAATCCAGGAGATTCGGGGAATTTAAGAAGTTTCGAAGTAGCTGATAAACAAAAAAGTTCAGGCAGATTGCAGGAAAAAGAAAATTTCATAGAGACGCGTAAAGGAATCGTACATTTTGCAGAACTAAGTCTGGAAGAACAAAAGGAACTGATTCAGAAAAATCCAGCGTATGGACTGGTCATCTGTCGCTGTGAAACCGTGACTGAGGGAGAGATTCTGGATGCAATCCGAAGACCGCTTGGAGCGCGGACGCTGGATGGAGTAAAGCGAAGAGTCCGGGCAGGCATGGGACGATGCCAGGGAGGTTTCTGTACACCGAGGATTATGGAGATACTGTCCAGAGAGTGTGGAATTACGTTGGAAGAAATCTGTAAAAATAATCCGGATTCCCGAATCATTGTAGGGACAAATAAGGACAGGCTGTAGGGAGGTGCAGGAATGAAAAGTTGTGATTTAGTCATTATCGGAGGCGGTCCTGCAGGACTTGCAGCAGCGCTTGGAGCAAGAAAACAGGGAATAAAGGACATTTTAATCGTAGAAAGAGACAAAGAACTTGGCGGAATTCTAAACCAGTGTATTCACAATGGTTTCGGACTTCACACATTTAAAGAAGAGCTGACTGGACCGGAATATGCAGGACGTTTTATTGATCAGGCGAAAGAACTGAATATTGAATACAAGCTGAATACAATGGTTATGGATATTAGCCCACAGAAGGTTGTCACCGCAATGAACCGGGAGGAAGGTCTTTTCGAGATTCAGGCGAAGGCAGTTGTCCTGGCAATGGGATGCCGTGAGCGTTCCAGAGGTGCATTGAACATTCCGGGGTATCGTCCGGCAGGCATTTATTCAGCAGGTACGGCACAGAGACTGGTCAATATCGAAGGCTATATGCCGGGGCGGGAGGTCGTGATCCTTGGTTCCGGCGACATCGGACTGATCATGGCGAGACGAATGACATTTGAAGGCGCAAAGGTTAAGGTTGTTGCAGAGCTGATGCCGTATTCCGGAGGGCTGAAGAGAAATATTGTACAATGTCTGGATGATTATGATATTCCGCTGAAGCTGAGCCATACCGTTGTGGACATCAAAGGGAAAGAGCGGCTGGAAGGCATTACACTGGCACAGGTGGACAGTCACGGAAAACCAATTCCGGGAACTGAAGAAGAATACAGCTGTGATACCCTCCTCCTTTCCGTAGGATTGATCCCGGAAAATGAAATTTCAAGAGGCATGGGCGTGGATATGAACCCTGTCACATCAGGACCAAAGGTAAATGAGAGCCTGGAAACAAACATCGAAGGTGTATTTGCCTGCGGAAATGTCCTGCATGTGCATGACCTGGTTGACTTTGTATCGGAAGAAGCCGGAACTGCAGGAAGAAATGCTGCGGAATACGTCAAACTGGGAGAAGAGCGCAGACAGGACGGAAAAGAGATTCGGATGAATCCGATTGAAGGTGTCCGCTATACTGTGCCCGGAACAATTAACGTAGACCGGATGGATGAAAATCTGACTGTGCGTTTCCGTGTGGGCGGTGTCTACAAGAACTGTTATATCAGTGCATATTTTGATGATGAGAGAGTGATCCACAGAAAACGTCCGGTTGTTGCACCAGGTGAGATGGAAGAGATTAAGCTGACAAAAGAGCAGCTTCTGAAATATCCGGATCTGCAGACCATCACAGTAAAGATTGAGGAGGCGTAGACGATGGAAGAGAGAAAATTGACATGTATCGGCTGTCCGATGGGCTGCCCTCTTACAGTTGTAATGAATGGGAAAGAAGTAGTGGGTGTAACCGGAAATACCTGCAAGCGCGGTGATGTATACGCAAGAAAAGAAGTGACGAATCCGACGAGAATCGTAACTTCGACCGTGCGTGTGTCCGGCGGAAGCATCGACATGGTATCGGTGAAGACGAAAGAAGATATCCCGAAGGGCAAGATCTTTGAATGTGTGAAGGCGCTCAAAGGAATTGAAGTTCCGGCTCCGGTTCATATTGGGGATGTGATTCTTGAAAATGTGGCGGACACGGGCGTGGATATTGTTGCGACGAAGAATGTTGAATAAAAGGAAAAGAAGGAGAAGTCCTGTATGGTGACGGAAAGGGTTGCCATATGGGACTTTTTTATATTGTATTCTGGAGAAACATTTTGTGATTTCGTGAAAATCTAAGTATAAACATTTCTGTTTTTCGTTAAGAAATGGGTATAAACATTTTCTATTTTCGTTAAAAACTAGCGTAAAACATTTCTGTTTTTCGTTAAAAAGCAAGGAAAAACATTTCGTGTTTTCGTGAAAAAATGTATAATAGGAGAATCAAAACATTGCGCAGGAGGATTTTCATGGAACCATTTTACTATACCAGAATGACTAAAGCACAGCAGGCAACATACCATGTAATCATGCAGGGAGCGAATGCGCTTGCGGATGAATTTCAGATACCGCGCATAGAAAGTGCGGAGCTTTATGATGTCTTTTTCAGGCTTCGGCTGGATCATCCGGAGATTTTCTGGATGACAGGATATAAGTATAAATACTATCAGGACTCTCCGAATCTGATCTTTGTACCGGAGTATCTGTTTGACAAAAATAAAATCCGGGAGCACCAGAAGGCAATGACTGCCCGGGTAGAGAAGCTGGCAAGAGCGGCAAAGGATTTGTCCGAATGGGAAAAGGAGAAATATATTCATGATTTTATCTGTGATAATGTGACTTATGATAAGCTGAAAAAGGCGTATTCCCATGAGATCATCGGTCCACTTGGACATGGAGTTGGCGTATGTGAAGGGATTGCAAAATCTGTGAAAATACTCTGTGATGCGCTTGGAATCTGGTGCATGATCGCAGTCTGTGGTAACAATCCGGAAAAAGGGATCAAGTACCGTCATACTTGGAATATCGTAAAAATTGGTGGTACATATTATCATCTGGATGCAACTTTTGACAATACGCTTGGTAAACACAGTGCGGCAGGACAGGAGATCCGCTATGATTATTTCAATCTGGACGACAAGAAGATTTTCCGGGATCATGAACCGCTGATCGCACCGGCACCGGCCTGTACGAATGGGGATCATTTTTATTACCGGGAGAAGAAACTTTCTTTTACAAAAGAAGAGGATGTCTATAAACGGTCGCTGCAGGCGGCTAAGAAGGGCAGGACATTGACCTTTCAGTGGAGAGGTGGATATCTGACAAGAGAAGTTTTGGAGAAACTTTTGGATCTGCTCCGGAAAGCCGGAGAAGAAAAGCAGAAGGCTGCCAGGATCAGCCTCAACTGGTCGCAGGCAGTGATCCGCGTCAGTTATGTGGAGGACAAAGGACTTGCCTGTGTGGATATGGAAGAGGCAAATGAAGGAGAAAAGGAATAGATGAGTGAACTGGAAATACAGGAAAATATGTCAGCAGAGGAAGCGTTCATGGATACAGAAAGTGCATATGAAGAAATTCCGGAGGCCTTCCAGAAGCTTGCCCAGTTACTCGGTCAGGATCAGTTTGAACTTCTGTTTCCAGACAAAGATGTGGAAAACCAGGATGAAATGCGTCTGGTGTATCTGATGAATGATGCAGTGGAAAGCTTTCTGGTATTCTCTGGTGCAAGAATGACCGGACATTATCAGAAAGATTATGAAGGAGAGCTGGACGCAACTTTAAGCCAGGAGGATGGAGAATATGTACTTGTCGTATATCAGGGCGAAACGGTTGTGACCATTTTCTTCCAGGATCTTTCGCTGGAGATGAATCTCTATAATTACGGAGATGTGGGACATTTCTGGGTGAAAGGGTATGAGTATCTGCGGATTCTGGAATATCGTCTGGCGATTCTGAGTGATAAATGTGAATATCTTGGAGAAAAGGCAACAAGTGATACAGAACGGAAACTTGCAAAACTGGTACATTTTCCTCCGCTGAACTATACCTGTTATCCGGCAGTTCCGGCAAAATATATTGTCCCGATGGAAGATCCGTGGAATCCGACCGAAGAGGCAATGGATGTAATGGAAGAGCTTGTTAAAGAAGCAGGGGATAAAAGTCTGTTGTGGTGGCTGCAAAGATACCGGAGATATCATGGAAAAAGAATGAGCAGATGGATTGCCCGACTATTACATCGGGAGAAACATGTGGCGGTTGTAGACTTGCTAAATAAAAAACTTGCCAAAGAAGCGGAAAATTATCCACGGAGGGATTTTGGAGAGAAATTTAATCAGAAATATCAGAACATTTTGAAAAAAGCCGAAAAAAGAAAAGCAGAGCTGGAGTCAAATGGACAGAAAGTTACACTTGTACGTGAGGAGCCATTTGCTGCGGCGAGAGATTCGGTAGATTTCAAAGTGTACCTGATGATTTGGAAAGAAAAACAGGGGAACCGTGTTGCTGAAATAGAAGAATTTTAGCAATGGATGATATGAGAACTTAGAAAATAGAAACAGGTCAACGGAGTGAGACTCAATTGATATTCAAAGAGAGGAACAAATACAAATGATCAACCGAGAAGATATGCTGGAATTGACGCGGCGGATGACGCCTGCAAGAACATCATTCACAAGAATAGCAGGCTGTTATGTAGATGCAGACGGAGATTTTGACGGAAGCTTTAACATCAACTTCCTCAAACTCTCTGCGTCAGAAAAAACAAAAAATCTCGCAATCGCCAAAACGATTCCATTTGCAGAGACAAACACAAAACTGAAGAAATACGAGATCCAGCCGGAAAATCAGAAAGCCGGAAGTATGTGGCAACTTTTAATGGCGCTCAGAGACTGTGAACTCAAAAACGATGCCCTGATGGATACTCTTTATGATATCATCATGGAAAACATCCGGATCACCACCCCTTATGCGATCTATGTTTTCCATGATAACTACGATATCCCATCCAAAGCCACCGACAAAGAACGCCTCGGAGAATCCGAAGAGATGTTCCCTTACCTCATCTGCGCCATCTGTCCCCTTGTCGGCGAATACGAACCCGGATCCCCAACATCCGGCTTCCTCTTCCCCGCCTTTACAGACCGCAGCGGTGACCTGAACCACATAAATATCTATGGCATAACTGAAAAGAAACGTGAAGAACTTGGTAGACTTATATCTTTATAATAATGTGTTGTTGGAAATATTTTAAAGATACAAATTTTTAAAAACTAAAACAAATCATTATACTCAAATTTATGAATATGGTTAAAACCCTAGACAAACAAATCACCATCAGCCATGCGCAGCGAGCTGATGCTCCACAAGGGAAAATTTTCAAGTTGCAGGAGTACCAGAAAAAACGGATAAATAAATGGATCGGGTCAGATTCCCTTGAGCACTATGGAGATGAGACTCAGTATATTGTGGAAGCCATTGCTGACACAATATACGCTTTCAGAGGCTCATCGGAATGCCCAGTGCGTGGGAAGCAGCCCCGATTCATTTATTTATCCGTTTTTTCGTCCCCCTCCAACACCTTAAAACCTACCTTACTCGTCCATCAGCAAGCTCCGAAACTCCGTAAAGAAGCGTCCCTGCTCTTTTTTGGTCATCTTAACCAGCATCTCCAGGCTTTCCATACTGATCCGCCCGGCTGAGAACAGCAGTTCCGTATAATCCCATTTCGTATATCCATACTCTTTTTCCCAGTCGCAGATTTTCTTCATTCCATAATAATAGCAGGTGAAATATCCCGGCGCATTCTGGTGTGCCTGTATCTGGGCGCGGGCAGTTACGCGGTCAAAGCCAAGCTCTTCTTCGTAGATTTTTACAGCATCCTCCAGTGTCACTCCAAAATAATACAGCTGCAGATCAACCAGGATACGGACAGAGGCATGATGACGGCGGAATGCAACGAACAGAGGGAAGAACGGGTCTTCCGCAAAGATAAAGGTAAATGCACGTTCAGTCCGGATACAGGTTCCCTCTTCCAGAGGTACACTTTTGGCTCCTATTTTTACAGTTTCCGGTGTTGGATCGATCGCTGCGCGGATAAACTGGACATGGTGTCCCGGATAAGTTTCGTGCATGGTATTCATCTTGATCCAGCCATCAGTAATGTTCTGATAATTATACTGATTCAGGAACATCTGGCCGCGGAGCGGTTTGACACGGAAATCACCACCCTCATAACCGCCCCAAGGGTAAGAATCCTTATAGCAAGGCGGAAGCGGAACGCACAGACAGGTTTCATCTTCCGGAAGACGTACATATTCATGAGCGACAGCACGGGTACGTTTTAGATAATTTCTGGCACGTGTATACATTTCCTCGGCACTGTCACAAGGACCGGCATAACGGAAAAGCACATCGCTGACTTCTTTCATTGTCTTCGGAGCTCCTTCCGGAAGATTTAATTTGGAGGCGATTTCGAAGACTTCAGTACGGGTTTTTTCAATTTCTTCTTTATGCCATGCAAGCAGTTCGTCGAGAGATACACCAAGACGGTTTTTCAGAAGGCTGCGGTAAGCTTCCGGATCCATCTTGATGGTCTTTGAGAGATCATCCTTTAACAATTCTTCAGAGTCAGACTGGCAGTCAGAACCGAGTAAATCTGCCATTTCCTGAAGTTGATTGATAAAAATCTGGAAGGACTGAGATAAAGACGCAATCTGTTCTTCTGTGAAATCTGGGAAATATTCATTTAACAGTTTCTGGTCGCGCTGCATATCCAGCCTTGCGCGGGCGAAGGCAGAAGAAAGGGAAGCTTCATTTTCTCCGTATTGTGTGTGGATCAGATTAAGGATCAAATCCTGATTTTCATGAAATGCCTGTAATTTTCTGGTCAGGACATCGAGACGTACTTCATTAGAACGCCTGTCACAGCGAGCGATTTCCTGAAGATAATAGACAAAATCCAGGAGAGGTGCTTCAGGACTGTGTTCTTTTTCTTCGATGGTAAATTTAAGAGAGTCCAGGAAGTCATTCAGATGATGTTTCACCAGACGATAGACATTGTCCGGTGCATCCAGGTTTTCAACCTGTGTTTTTAAATCGTTCCATTTTTCGCGGACCGATCTGATCTTTTCGGGAGTCGGGAGAAAAAGGATATTTTCAAAAGAACGGTGGCTTTCGAGTTGGTCATGCAAAATGGCAAGTTCTCTGTCAAGTTCGCGGTAAGTATTGGTTAAGTCAGTATTTTTCATAAGTAAATAGCGCTCTCCTTTTTTAGAAATTTGTTCTGATTGTATCTTACCGCAGAAAATGTCATATGAAAAGTGAAAAAATGACGTTGTATTTGATCTTTTTATTTCAAAAATTGAACAGCTTTTGCGTGAGAGAAAGTAAAAAATATTTCACTTGGACAGATAAAAAGATTCGCGTGTCGACTTATCCCCCTTTCTGTGATATGATAATCAAGAGATTATTATGAGCAGAAAGGGGCATTTTTTCGATGGCAGCAACATCTGAAAATAAGCCAAAACAATATATATCTGTCGGGATCCTGGCGCATGTGGATGCCGGAAAGACGACGCTTTCGGAAGGAATCCTTTATCTTACCGGTCAGATCAGAAAGCTTGGAAGAGTTGACCATGGAGATGCATTTCTGGACACGTATACGCTGGAGAGAAGCCGGGGGATTACCATTTTTTCCAAGCAGGCGAATTTTGCGCTTGGAGACAAGCAGGTGACTCTTCTTGATACACCGGGGCATGTGGACTTTTCAGCAGAAATGGAGCGTACCCTGCAGGTTCTTGATTATGCAATCCTGGTTGTCAGCGGAGCGGACGGTGTGCAGGGACATACACGAACCCTGTGGAATCTTCTTGCAAGGTATCAGGTTCCGACCTTTATTTTCATAAATAAGATGGATCAGGACGGGACGGACAGACAGGACAGACTTGCTGAATTAAAGCGGAAGCTCAGCGGAGAGTGTGTGGATTTTACAGAAGCGGGTGAAGAATTTCTGGAAGAGCTGTCTATGTGCGACGAGACGGTAATGGAAAGCTATCTGGAAAATGGAGAGATCACGGCGAGCCAGATTCAGACGCTGATCCGGGAACGAAAGGTATTCCATGCTACTTCGGTTCGGCACTGAAGCTGGAAGGTGTGCAGGAATTACTGGACGGACTGGAAAAATACATGGACGGACCGGTAAGCGGGACGCATGCTGAAGAAGCTTTTGGAGCGAAGGTATATAAGATATCCAGAGATTCACAGGGCAGCCGTCTGACACATGTGAAGATCACAAACGGAGTACTGAAGGTTAAAGAGATCCTGGAATATATGGCAGAGGAAGAGCCTATGCAGGAGAAAGTTAACCAGATCCGGATTTATTCCGG
>OLWB01003915.1_pt1 | contig 10214 bp, 10 predicted proteins | sample 1673331 | NCBI WGS metagenome assembly OLWB01 (sample SAMEA3178943, study PRJEB25190) | human gut metagenome | biome: human gut; feature: human-associated habitat; material: faeces | place: Austria | collected 2013 | reverse complement strand
ATAGCGATTCTCCTTTGTGGTTGTGTTTTTTGTGCAACTACATTTTACCACAAGGATTCGCTATGGATTTTTAAGTGTTCAACTTAATTATACAATCCGCCGAAATAATCCAATGCAATGTATCTACATTTGCCGCCACTTTTAGATTGCCCACATAGGAAAGAAGATTCTTTTCCGGTTCACCCACCAATTCCATTTCCGGAACAGCATTAATCCCGACAGGAATCGTTATAGCTTTTCCCGGCAATTTCTTATTGAGATAAGTTGTTTCTACTGCAGAAACAAAAATAACCCTGTCATAAAGTTTAGAGTAGTGGATTTCTGCTTTTACTGTCAGATTTCTTTCTAATTTAAGAATTGCATTGCGCACAATCTGATTATTAATGAGCTTGATAATAAATCCTGGGAGTTTACCAGCATATTGCCCGGATATATTTGATTTATATTGAGCATGCAGCTGTCTTTCATAACGAGCGGAAAGCAAATCATCCATATCCAGCACTTCCAATGCTTGAGTATGCTTAAAAGAATCGTAATACATAGATGTACGAATCATATCGGTAAAAATATAATCAGGTTGAATCTCATCGCAATATTTTTTTAAGTGCTCAGCATTTTGCTCACTAAAATACAAAGAACGCTGAATCGGCCATTTTCGAGAAAGCATGGTCTTTAATAATAAGTTGTGAATCTTTTCTCTTTTGCTAATGGAATCAGCTTTCCTATCACAAGAGGATAAACATAAAGTTAAACCATTTGAATTCAGAACAATAGCCCTATATGTATTTCTTTTTTTATATAACAGTTTGAACCATTGCCAATAATGTAATATAGGATTTCTATGTCTAGAAGTAATATTGTAAATAGAAGATCCCTGTTCTAACAGATAATTAGTATACACCATTTGATCTTCCCCTGTTATATTGACAAAATCATACATTATCTTTTTTTGTTCAAAAATTTGCATTGAGAAATGAGATAATGCTCTATTCCTCCTATATTTTTAGTCATTCCAATTTGTAATACCTTTATAGCCATATAATTACTCCCCTCGGGGTATTCTAATATTCCATAAATTCCTGAATTTGTTGATAAAAATTATTTTGTTCAATCATTATGCTTTTTAAGGTTTGTTGACAATTAGTTGAGAATTGCGCGGCATTAAATTGATAGATATAGTCAACAAGTTTATTCTCAATACTATCATGTTTCAAATCAATAGCCAGTCCAAGACCATTCTGTTCAACCAGTTCGCCTAAATACGTTCCCTTTGAAGCAATAATTGGTTTCTTAAAAAGCAAAGAATCATAATACCTGTTTGGGATAGCCGTGGTAACTTCTAAGGAACAATCACCATACAGAGAATTAATGATATCAAGCCCTTCATAAATGGCTGCTTTGTCCTGGTTTTTGAATTTTCCCTGGAATATAACATTTTTAATATTATGTTTTCTACAATATCCTTGGAGGTCACATCCTGAAACTTCTGGGCCAATATACTTAAGCAAAAAGTTTTTTTTCTTCAGTGCTTCTATCAGTTTGATGTTTTCATCAGGATATCTGACAGAACCTACAAATCCAATTTTTACAGTTTTTTCTAATCCCAAAGTCGGTTTCTCAACAGCTTGGTCAATATTGCTAATATTATGATTTACAATAATTTTAGGATTGTTGTCTATAAAGTTGAGGAAGCCCTTAGAAGATATTGTTGTAAATTTTGAATTCTGGATTAATCGATTTTCAATCTTTTTAAAGAAGGGAATTCTCTCATACGTGTAATCTCTAATATCCAGTATATATCTTTTTCTATAATGATTTAGTACATAGTCTGAAATCATTACAGGCGCTAAAGTATTAATCAAAACAAGATGAGTATATCGATTTTTTTTGATGATTCGTAAAAGATTTCTCCGATAATTTAGCATCGGCACTATCTTTTTTAATTTGTTCCCGCCAAAAGGGCAAACACAATTCATTGTGTAAACGTTTTTATCCTGTTGTAAACCACCATTGGAGTCTCGGTTCCATAAAAAAAGATCAAACGATACATTCTTACTCTTGCAAGCATTTATATAATATTGCAAATAAGGAGCTCTATCATAAGAGACCGTATCAACTAAAAGGACATTCATTAGATAAACCCACCTCTAAATAATATTACTGAACAGATTTACAAAAGGAATGGAGGATTTGACATGAACAATATAACGGTTTAAATTGCTCCGGGCACATCCCCATCACAACAACCACTAAAATATACTATTTTTTTGTTTTTTATAAAGATGCATGGTGAATATAAGTTGCAATACCTTCAAAAACAGACTTAAAATATTGTTTTTTATCATGATCTTTTCCCTAGATTACATGTATTCATTCTTATTAGACGAATCCCCTCCAGAAGTTGGGTGAAAGCGGTTCTTTAAGGAAAATATTCTCATATATATTTTCTACTAAGTTACTTGTAAGTTACTTGGATTCGATTAAGGTTCAAAAAAGCCAATAGAAATTGCACAGCAGACAATCTAACTAAACATCCCCTTTACCAGAAGTATGCTTGATTTCAGGACCCCTGTCTCAATTCCTTTCCTTCGACCAGTGACTGCTCCCTCTTCATAGCTTTTTCCCCAAAAACTTCCGTTCAAGAAACTCCCGAATCTTCATAAACCAGTCAACATTTTCCATAAACACCACCGGTACTTCGCACTTTTCCAAATTCTGTTTCTCAAGCCATACGTTGAAAAGGCGCTCGGATATAAAACCAAAGATTCTTGCTTCGTAGGTATCGTAGTTAGATAAATCCGTCCTCATTTCCAGTTCAAAAAGAATATCAAAAAGCCAGGTGCAGTACTCATCAAAGAGAGACTTCTTCATGACAAACATATTCAGTATATGCAGCTTTCTCCGATTCATCACTCTGGTAAAGGCGTCGGAATACCCCGGATATTTTTCGGCAATAATTCTTTCGACCTCATCCAGATCCTTTTTATAATGGGCATGCTCGTACTGACTGCGCACTGTCTCGATATAATAATCCCTCTTCACAGGAAGGATGACATCATACTTCTGAAGCAGCTTTTCATAGTCTTCTCTATGAAAAATAGCCCCTTTTTTCTTTTCTATATCCTTCGTATGCACCCTGCGGCCAAAGTACCTCCGGTAATGACAGAGTCCGATATACTGGCAGTCCAGATTCTTCCAGGCCCAGTATAATCCTGTCAGCTCACAGTAATTCGGATTCTTCGCGGAAATATTGTCTCCTGTATTATCCGGCGTATACCCTAGAGGCTCCTTTCCTTCTGCCCCTACCTGAAGAGGCATATACACATCATCCGCCGGCATCCAGTATTTTTTATGAGCCGCTACCAGTATTTTTATATCCATGAGTTCTTTCCTTCCTTATTGAGATTTGAGATTTGAGGTTTGAGGTTTAAGAGTTGAGATTTGAGAGTTGGGAGTTGGGAGTTGGGAGCAGAGCGTTGAGTATTTCCTATTTCCCTCCCATTCCTCAATTCTCTTTTCTTCTCTTATCTCGATTTTTCCCCCTCAAATCTCTTTCCTCAATTCTCTTATCTCAATTCTTTCCCCTCAATTCTCTCATTTCCCTATTCTATTCCCTATCTTCACAATCATAGTTCCTAACATTCTGAGGATTTCGTCACAAAGTGATAAAGCCGTCTGAGCATCGTCAGGACTCACATAATGCAAATCTTCAGAAATAAGAATCTGTGTTTCTACTTCAGCAGCAGACCCTTTAGCAATCCGTAAAAAATGGATAAACTCACGATCAGAACCTCTGCCAAATCCTTCGGCTATATTTGATGGAATGGAAACAACTGCCCTCCTTATTTGATTTGTCAGGTCAAATACTTCATCACGAGGAAAACGACTTGTCAGACGATAGATAATACGTGCCAATTCCATCGACTTCTGCCAGACAATCAAATCCTTGTAATCAGTCATTTTCTCCACCATCCTCAAATCTCAAATCTCAAATCTCTTTCCTGCCAGTTTCAGCGCCCTATCAATTACCGCATCCATGTCATAGTATCTGTACTCGCCCAGACGTCCCCCAAAGATAATCTTAGATTCCTTATCTGCCAATGCTTTGTATTTCTTATAAAGATTTCCATTCTTTTCGTCATTAACAGGGTAATAAGGTTCATCTCCCACTTTCCATTCCGACGAATATTCACGGCTGATAACCGTCTTAGGAAGATCATTTCCTTTTTCATCCTTACCGAATTCAAACCATTTATGTTCGATAATACGGGTCCATGGTGTTTCTCTGTCTGTATAGTTAACTGCGGCATTGCCCTGGAAGTTTGGCTTATCCAGCACTTCGGTTTCAAAGCGAACACTTCTGTATTCCAACGGGCCCAGATTATAATTGAAGTAGGCATCTATCGGCCCGGTGTAAACCACCTTATCAGCCAGCTTATCCAGTTCTTCCTTGTTTTCCAGATAATCACAATTAAGCTTTACTGCGATTCCCTTAAGCATATTGGCAACCATATTGGTATATCCGCCCACAGGAATCCCCTGATACAGAGCGTTAAAATAGTTGTTATCAAACGTCAGACGAACTGGGAGACGCTTGATAATAAACGCCGGAAGTTCGGTACAGGGACGCCCCCACTGCTTCTCCGTATAGCCTTTTATCAGTTTTTCGTAGATATCTGTCCCAACCAGGGAAATAGCCTGTTCTTCCAGATTCTTTGGATTTGTGATTCCAGCAGCTTTTCTCTGCCCTTCAATCTTCGCTGCGGCTTCTTCTGGAGTAACAACGCCCCACATCTTATTAAACGTGTACATATTGAAAGGAAGAGAATACAATTCGCCATGATAATTAGCTACCGGCGAGTTAGTGAATCGATTGAATTCTGCGAACTGATTTACATAATTCCATACTGTTCTATTGTTGGTATGAAAAATATGGGCACCATATTTATGCACATGGATTCCTTCCACATCTTCTGTATATACATTACCGGCAATATGAGGCCGTTTGTCTACCACAAGAACGGTTTTCCCAGCTTTTACTGCTTCATGGGCAAATACAGCTCCAAAAAGTCCTGCTCCAACAATCAGATAATCGTATTTCACGGATTATATCCTTTCTATGTACAACATTATTCCTACTATTATTTTTTATATCCTTCTGGATTCTTAGACTGCCAGTTCCATGTATCCCGGCACATGTCTTCCAGAGTTCTTTCCGCATGCCAGCCAAGTACATTCTGTGCCTTGGTTGAATCTGCCCAGAATTTCGGAAGATCTCCCGCTCTGCGCGGTCCGATTTCGTACTTCACTTTGACTCCGGTAGCCTTTTCAAAAGCGTGAATGATATCGAGAACGCTGTAAGGAGTGCCTGTTCCCAGGTTAAACACTTCAACGCCCTTGTGGCTAGCTGCATATTCTACTGCCTTTACATGGCCATTTGCCAGGTCCATCACATGAATATAGTCGCGAAGGCAGGTTCCATCTGGTGTGGGATAGTCTCCTCCAAACACCGTGAGATGGTCTCTTCTTCCCACCGCCACCTGGGCAATAAAAGGCATCAGATTGTTGGGAATCCCCTGGGGATCTTCACCAATCAGCCCACTTTCATGAGCTCCAATAGGGTTAAAGTAACGAAGGAGAATCACGGATAATTTCGGGTTCGCTTTAGCGGCATCTTCAAGAATCTGTTCCATCATCACTTTGGTCCAGCCATAGGGATTGGAGCAGCTCCCTCGATGCATGGTTTCCACATAAGGTGGCGTATTTTCTTCCCCATACACCGTGGCTGAAGAGGAGAAAACAAACTGATTAACTCCCGCTTCTTCCATGCATTCCAGAAGTGTCAGCGTGGTATCAATATTATTACGGTAATACTTCAGCGGAAGACGGACCGATTCCCCTACCGCCTTAAGACCTGCAAAATGAATGACACAGTCAATGTGATTTTTTGAAAAGATATGACGCATCTTTTCCTTATCCTTGACATCCGCTTCATAGGAGACTACTGACTTTCCTGTAATCTTTTCTATTCTGCGGACAGCTTCCGGACTGCTGTTACTGTAATCATCCACAATTACCACCTGGTGACCAGCATTGAGCAATTCCACTGCGGTATGTGAACCAATATATCCGGCACCGCCGGCAAGTAATACATTCATTATGTGCATGCTCCTTTATCCCTAAAAAACATACTATCTATTTTTCCCCACATCCAATTTATCAGGACAGACCTTTTACCACGTTGGACAGATACTCCTTAAATGCTGGGCCCAGATCATTCCTGCGGAGTGCATATTCTACGGTAGCTTTAAGGAACCCCAGCTTATTACCTGTATCATAACGCTTGCCCTTGAAATTGTAAGCATATACATTGCCGTTGTGAGCCATAACTTTGAGTGCATCGGTAAGCTGGATTTCTCCCCCTTTCCCCGGTTTCGTATGTTCCAGTATTTCAAATATATCCGGGGTAATAACATATCTGCCCAGAGCTGCCAACTGGCTCGGCGCCTCTTCCATCTTTGGCTTTTCCACCATATCTTCTACATAAACAAGGTCAGTGTCTTCCGTGGGATTCCCTTTTATGATTCCGTAGGAGGAAACCTGTTCTCTTTCAACCAGCTGACAACCCACAATAGTGCCTCCGGTTTTTTCATATTGTTCAAGCAGCTGTCCCAGGGCCGGTGTATCATCTCCGTTATACACCAGGTCATCCCCCAGAATAACTCCAAAAGGTTCCCCATCAGTAAAATCTTTAGCACAGAGTATAGCATCTCCCAATCCTCGCATATGCTGCTGCCGGATGTAATGAACTTTAATACTTGCTACTTTACGTACTTCGTCCAGTAATTCCATCTTGTTGTGCTCAAATAAATGCTGTTCAAGTTCCGGTGATGAATCAAAGTGATCTTCAATGGCACGTTTTGCATGTCCGCTGATTATCAGTATATCTTCAATTCCACTGTCTAATATTTCTTCCACTATATATTGAATTGTCGGTTTATCTACAATAGGAAGCATTTCCTTTGGCATGGCTTTTGTTTCTGGCAAAAAACGAGTTCCAAATCCTGCCGCTGGAATGACTGCTTTACGAATTTTCAATTTTTATCCATCCTTATATCTGATTAATAGGCGCCACGACTTTGAATTACGGCTGCCGCTGTGCGCCATAGAAGCACTATGTCCAACCAGACGCTCCAGTTATGAACGTACCACATATCCATAGCCACGCGCTCAGGATATGTGGTATCACTTCGACCACTCACCTGCCAGAGGCCTGTGATTCCAGGGAGTACCATGTAGTATTCTTTAATATACTGTTCATACCTAGGCACTTCTTTCTGTACAATCGGACGGGGACCTACCAGGGACATTTCCCCCTTCAGTACATTGAGAAGCTGCGGAAGTTCATCAAGACTGGTCTTTCGAAGAAAAGCACCACTTTTCGTAATACGTGGATCATTTTTCAGTTTAAAATCCCGTTCCCATTCTTCTTTTGCCTTTGGATCTGTGGCCAGAAGTTTTTCCAGTCGTTCTTTCGAATCTACGACCATAGAGCGGAATTTGTAGCAGTCGAATTCTTTTCCATCCTTGCCCACCCGGCGCTGTTTATAGATTGCCGGTCCTTGCGAATCCGTTTTTATCCATACACAAATTCCAAGAAATAATGGGAGCAGTAATAAACCTCCACTAAGCGTCAGAACAACATCAAATATCCGCTTAATAATCTGATTCAGCCGAAACGCCAGATTATTTTTAATATTTAAGAGCATAATCCGGGTGTCAAAGAAAGATTCCACTTCCACATTTGACATCGGTACGCCTACCAGATTTGGAACTACGCTCACATAGGGAACCAGTGTCTGTGCCCGATAGAGGAGATGATTCAGCTGGTCCTGTGGAAGTCCTGGTGCCGCAATGATTACATCCTGAATTCCGGTTTCAGCAATTACCTTTTCCAGATCATTAAAACCTCCAAGAATCGGATATACATCGGCATAGCGGGAAGATGGTTCAAAATCCTCAAGGAATCCGGCTACCCTATAGTTAATGAATACGTTGTTTTTTCCTTCATCAATCGCTGCATCAGCTGTCTTTCCGGCACCTACTACCAGAACAGGAATCTGAAGTCCTGGAATCCGTCGGATAATCAATGCCGTAATATATTTTTCTACCACTAAAAGAATATAGACGATGATGGCAAATAATCCCACATAAAGGCGTGATACCTGACCGGATACCTGGGTAAGGAACATGAGGATGATGGAAAATGCAATAGCCCCCAGGCAGGCTTTAAACAGTTTTTCCAACATCTGTGCACTGGTATAATGTTTGGAATATATTCCGGCAAATGCCAGCGCCAGAAGGAATACAGCAGGTGTCACTATATAGATGTATATGGCGTTTACCTGAAATATATTGCCCATCAGGAAATTTCTGATATGGAAGGCTATCCATTCGGCCAGTAAAATCCCCACATAATCTCCGCAAAGATATATGGCTTTGCTTATAAGGCGAATCAGAGAAGCACTGCGAGGCTTCTTTTTCTGTTTTCTTTCTGCATGGTTAATCCACTGCTGCATGCTTTTCTCCGTTGTTAACTAGATATACAAATTTCGACATTCTCGTTATAGTCAAATAGGTATCCCCTTTCTTTAAATTGGAGATACCTATTTCAGTTCGTATTGCTTTCCAGCATATGGTCGAGTATCTGGACAATTTCGAGTGCGCTGTCCTTTTTATCATTGCCACAGGCAAGTGCCATTTGCTTGAGTTTATCTTCATTTTTCAGCAGACCGTCGACTGTGTCCGCCAGTTCATTTTTCCTAGTCCAGACAGCACATCCCTGTTCTTCCAGATGCTGGGCGTTTGCCCGTTCCTGTCCGGGAAGGGCGTTGACCAAAACCATAGGCAGATTCATGGTCAGCGCTTCCGTACAGGTGAGCGCACCAGGTTTGGTGACGATGAGTTCACTCTTACTCATCATTTCTGCCACTTTATTGGTATAGCTGTGCAGATCCACCGGATGCCGGAGGCTTGACCGGATAGATGCCACTTCTTCATATAGATTGATATTCTGTCCCGTAGCAATAATAAACTGGCTCACGGAATCAACCTTGTCCAGACGTAGAAGAGTATCTGTAATATTTCCGAGTCCCAGGCCCCCACCCATGATGAGTACGGTCCCTTTTTCTTTAGGACTTGGATTTTTCAGTTCTTCATAGAAGGATTTGCGAACTGGGATTCCCGTGGTGTGAATAATATTTCTCGGCACATTATGGGCTTCCAGTTTACGCGCCAAATCCTCGGAAGGGACGCAGTACACATCCAGATGTTTGTACACCCAGAGCTGATGAATATCAAAGTCGGTAATAACTCCGAGAAGAGGGGTATTAATGTCCCCTTCCTTCTTCAGCAAATTGGCTGCACAGGCCGGAAATGGATGGGTAAACAACAGGGCATCCGGTTTCAAGACGGTAATCAGCCTCTTCATCCGCTTTCGGAAACTCCAGGAAAGAAGACTCTGAAACGTTGCTCCTAAATGCCTGTTCTGTGAATTGCTATATAGACTATCGTACATTTCAGGGAATATACGAATCATTTTCAGGTAAGATTCTTTTAAGACGTGATCAATGGAAAGAACATCCCTGGACAGAAAATCCAGCACGCGAACCGCATCATCGGGATGAACCTGTTTGATGGTCTCCGCAATAGCCCGAGCCGCCTGAGAATGCCCCTCTCCAATAAAAGCCGTCATGATGAAAAATTTACGTTTCTTCTGCATTTTTCTCCTCATATACATTTATATATTTTAGCATAAGAGTAAGACTCTGTGCAGGAGAAGATGAGCGGAGTTCAAGGTCGGTGCAAATTCTTAAAAAATTTGCAGGTCGGCAAGAATCTATACTCTAAAAATTGTCGTGCTGCCATTTATCAAGCTTTTTAGCAGACCGGGCTTCCTTTTGTAAAAATCAAGGATTTGAAGCCAGAAATGGCAAACCATTGTCATTTCTCTGCAAGCCTTCGGCTCGGGACAGCAAAATCTTCCATTGGAAGATTTCGAGGGAAAAATTCTGCGAATAGCTTTTTATAAATTCCCCTCATCATCTCCAAAAACATTTCATTTTGTTCAGTTCCTGAATAAGATTGATCTTAGCATTTATTTGGTTCTTCACGCTTTTTTGTGGGATAAAAATAATAACATATAAAATTGGCAT
>OLWB01003912.1_pt1 | contig 10224 bp, 9 predicted proteins | sample 1673331 | NCBI WGS metagenome assembly OLWB01 (sample SAMEA3178943, study PRJEB25190) | human gut metagenome | biome: human gut; feature: human-associated habitat; material: faeces | place: Austria | collected 2013 | reverse complement strand
AACAGCCTGAATGTGTCTGAGACTTCAAGACAGCTTTATATCCACCGTAATACATTGGTATATCGTCTGGACAAGCTGCAGAAGAGTACGGGACTTGATCTCAGGGTATTTGAAGATGCGATCACATTTAAGATTGCATTAATGGTAGTCAAGTACATGAAATATATGGAGAACACAGATTTTTAGAAAATAAATAGTTAAAATGTAGCAATATGAAGGCCCACTATGGACCTTCATATTGTGCTAGTGGAGCAAATTCAATTCGGAAATATATTAAAATTTTATTACAAGGATTGTTACGTGCTTTGCCCACCCACAAAAAAACACATTTGTGTTATATATTTCTATTTAGAGCAGAATATTAGGAGGCATATAATGATTAAAATAGAAGGTGTAAGCAAGTCTTATGGCAACGGTGCACCGGCGTTAAGCAATTTAAATCTTGAAATAAAGGAAGGAGAGTTTGTGTTTGTTGTTGGAGCCAGTGGTTCAGGAAAGTCAACATTTATCAAACTGCTTCTTAAAGAGTTAAATCCCACAGAGGGAACAATAGTGGTAGATAATGTTAATTTATCAAAGCTTAAATCAAGAGGAACAGCTAAGTATAGAAGAAAGGTTGGAGTTGTTTTTCAGGATTTCAGATTGCTGGACGGCGTCACCCTGCAGGAAAATCTTCAAGCCTGCGGCAAGCACGCGGAAGAATCCGAGCTGTACGGTGTGCTCAGTGCTGTCGGGCTGCGGGAGCGTCTGAAGGACGACGGCGGCGACAGCCCGCTGCGGCGCGAGTATTCGCGCACCTTTGATAACGACGGCATTGAGCTGTCCGGCGGCGAAAAGCAAAAGCTGGCCATCGCCAGAGCGCTGCTGAAGGACGCCCCGGTCGTTGTGCTGGATGAACCGACCAGCGCTTTCGATGAAATTTCAAAGGACCGGCTGTTCGATTCGGTGTTTCGGAATTGCGGCAAAACGATTCTTTTTGTCACCCATCATATGGAATTGACCGCCTTTGCGGACGAAATTCTGACGATGAAAGACGGAACGCTTGCAGGGGTGCGGAAAAACGATGTTGAAGAGGAAGGGTAATGTTATTGAAAGCTGGTGCGGAGGAAAGGCATATGGATGACAAGCAATATTTTAATGGGATGCTGAATGCGCAGAACGCGGAACGGTTTGGCTTGTCTTTTCTGTTCGAAAAATATTATTCTGCTGAACAAAAAATTGATAAATTCATTTTCAATGAGATGCTCGAGCTGCAGAACGCGGCAGAAGCTCGAGGGATATCTATTGTTTTTTTTAAAGGGATAATAGAAAAAATGGATACATATGATGATTTTTCAGTCAAAAGAGTGCAAAAAGATATCGATTTATTAGTTTCACTTGATAATATATATTCTTTCTGCAAAATATGCGAGCAATCTGGTTATGAATATCAACGAGATAGCAAATGCATACCCAATTCATTTATATCCGAATCATTGAGTCGATTGTCTTGCCACCATCTTCCGACTATATATAAAAAAGTTTTAAATGGTATGCTCACGATTTCGTTAGAGATACATATTGCAATAGATGCCGATTGGAGAATTGACAAACTGAATGTACTGCATAGCGACGGAATGATTCAAAGAAGAGAAAAAATGAAAAAATATCCACAGATATACACATTGGATGTTTATGATAGACTAATTGTTTCTCTCCATCATTTCTCAAAACATTTTCTTGCTGGTTTTTTGACGTATTACTATTGTCCGACAAGCCGATTATTTGATTGTAAGACGTTAGTGGACGCATATTTCATCATAAAAAAATATGAAAATATTATTGACCATAAGATATTGAAAGCAAAAATACAATCCTATGGCTTCTTTGATCATATTCGCTTTGCGGTAAAGATGATTACTTTGCTTTTTTCCTTAGAAGACCAACAAAAATTTTTAATGGAAACTATTTTAGAAGAACCTTTTATAAATAGTATAAAGAAGAATGGAATAAATTTTGCTGCTCAAACATTATACGCGGCCACAGAATCGGCAGATGAATTGCACATTAAAACAAATCTCAATTTTTATAAAGAGACGGTTTTTCGCTGTATTTACAGGAATGAAGCGGTATATGCAGAAAAAGACAAACCGATTTTGTTATCATTGAAAAATATGGAATGCTCACGAATTTCGAATATTACGTCGCAGGTTCAATGGACTAATGAGTATTTGGATTTTATATTTGTGATGGATGTTCCATTTTCGTTCGTTGGTGATATATACGATATAAAAGAAGGAATTAGCATCAGAATTTACAATCCTGACTTTAATTTTGAGGACGACAATGCGGTTAGAAATATATTCATATGTTTTGATAAAGTGAATAATTGTATTATTCCGAATATAACATATAATGGAGCTGAATCCTTTAAAAAAGGTAATCGGGAATTAAATCGGGCTTATGTGATGTGTGATGCGGAATTACGACATATTACCTTTCGAATTCCATGGACTGAATTAAAAATCAAAGTTGATCATATTGATTTTATTGGCCTTGAATTAATGCTCAATCATGGAATTAATAGAGCAAAACCGCAATTTTATTATTATTCCAATAGTTCGTTGCCGCATCACAATCCCGCGAAATTTGGAAGTATAAGATTTATTCGTTAATCGTGATGGTGAATGCTTTTATTTGAGGACAATAATGTGAATTCGTAAAAGAGAACAAAATTGTGCTTGATCTTAATCGCCTCTTTTATATAGGATGCTGATACTTCTTTATCGAGTTTGTCTGCACTGGTAGACCAACAGAATAGTGGCCTATACCGTGACGGGTTCCCCGCCGCTGGAGCGGCGGAGAGCTTTTGTTTCGGCAGGACGCCGGAGGGAGCGGGAGACGGCGCATCCATCGCGTCCGCCCGTTCTCCGGACAGAGATGAAAAACGCCGTGTCTGCGGCGTTTTTTTGCGTTGCTCCGCCCAAATGGGCGGCGCAGACCGGGACGGCATGCCGGAGCTGCGGGAGGACGGTACCTATAAGCGGGATACCCGCCGTCTGCGCGCGATTCCAATTTGCAAAATCGGCCTGTCTGCCTTACAACAGGTACGGAAACATGCCCATCGGCGCGCAATTCCGGCCGCCGACTCCTGCATCATACAACCTCACGATAGTTGGAGTATGCCCGCCGGCGCACGATTTTGGGCTGCGGACACGGTTCAGGAACGCCCTTCGGGGAGGGAACGCTCGTATGTGTGAATTTCAGCGTCGGCTTTTGCGTCATAATACCTTTGTAATCGTAAGAATACGCTCGTCTGCGCGCAATTTCGGGCGCGGATGCCTTGACGGGAACACTCTCGTATATACGCCATTTCGCGCGTCCGCAGTGCCGCAGATTCTTTAGCCTTCTTACCTCTAAATAGGCGCTCCGATTGCAAAATCATAAAACGTGGGTTGCGGCGCTGCATTTACGCCCAACTTTTTATATTCTAAATACGTTTTCCGCTTACAAGGCGCGGCCTGCGCGCCGAACGGCGGGACAGCGCGAATCGGAGCATCCCGTCGCGACGGGATTTGCAACACGGTCTCCGCGCCGGACGGTGAGGCGGTGCGGATTGACGGTTCCGCCGAGGAAGCAAAGCTGTGTTACGGCCTGCACGCCGAACACGGCGGAACGGGGCGGGTACAGCCGCGGCCGCGCGCCGTCGGCGCAGCGCCCGCTTCCGGCTGCTTCGGCCGGATAGGTCCTGCTTTTTTTTGCGCTTTTTTGCGATGCGGTTTGCCGCGCGGCGCTTTTCGGCTTTGCCGAAAATTTTTTCTTCTGTTTTTTTGCTTTCCCTCTTGACAACAGACGGTCAAGCGTGTATACTGTGCATATCGAATATACACAGAAAGGGGGCGCCGCCGGTGGACGTCATTGTCAGCAACGCGAGCGCGCAGCCGATCTACGAGCAGATTTATTCCCAGATCAAGGCGCAGATTCTTTCGGGCGCACTGCGGGAGGGCGAGCTTTTGCCGTCCATCCGCGCGCTGGCGAAGGACTTGCGCATCAGCGTCATCACGACCAAGCGCGCTTACGACGAGCTGGAAAAGGACGGCTACATCTATACCGTTGCGGGCAAGGGCTGCTATGTCGCCGAACGGAACGAGCAGCTCGTGCGGGAGGAATACCTCAAGCAAATCGAGGCGCATATGCAGGCGATCGTCGAGAACGCGGCGGCCTGCGGCATCCGGGGCGAGGCGCTGCGCGAGCTGCTGCTGACGCTGCTGGAAACGACGGAAGGGGCGGATTTGCCATGAATGCAATCGAAATCAAGGGCCTGCGCAAGCAGTACGGCGGCTTTACGCTCGGCGGGCTGGACTTTACGCTGCCGGAGGGCTGCATCACCGGGCTGGTGGGCGAAAACGGCGCGGGGAAAAGCACGCTGCTGCGGCTGATCGTGGGGATGACGCGGCCCGACGCGGGCGAGCTTCGCGTGCTGGGCGCGCCGGTCGGCGGCGAAGCGTTCCGCGCGCTGCGGGAGGACATCGGCTATGTGCCCGACAAGACCTATTTCCCCGAGATGCTCACGCCGCGCGACGTCGGCGCCGTGCTGTCCCGCGCGTATTCCCGCTGGGACGCAGCTTCGTACGCGGCGCTGCTCGAGCGCTTCGCGCTGCCCGTCCGCAAGCCGGTGCGCGAGCTGTCGCGCGGGATGAAGATGAAGCTGTCGCTGGCGGCGGCGCTGGCGCACCGGCCGCGGCTGCTCGTGCTCGACGAGGCGACCGGCGGGCTGGACCCGGTCGCGCGCGACGGGATTCTGGACCTCCTCAACGACTTCACCCGCGACGAGACGCATACGGTGCTGCTGTCGTCGCACATCCTGTCGGATCTGGAAAAAATCTGCGATTACGTCGCGTTCCTGCGGAACGGGCGGCTGCTGTTCTGCGAGGAAAAGGACCGCCTGACCGAGTGCTGCGCCGTCGTCCGCCTGCCCGCGCGGGAAATCGGCGCGCTGCCGGAGAACGCCGTCCTCGCCCGCCGCCGGAACGGTCTTGCCGCCGAGCTGCTCGTCCGCCGCGACGCGCTGCCGCGCGGCTTTACCGCCGAGCGCACGACGCTTGAGGAAATCGTACTGCTGCTGTCGGCGTCCGCCGAGACGAAGGAGGAGATCGTATGAAAGGGCTGCTTTTGAAGGATGCTTTGATGCTGTTTCGCCAGTCGCGCCTGCTGGTGGCGCTTATGCTCGCGCTGGCGCTGTTCTCGGGTGGGGAACCCCTGGTGCTGCGCAGCATTTCGGTGCTGTACGCGGCGCTGCTGCCGATCAACGTGCTTGCGTATGACGAGCGCAGCGGCTGGGATCGCGTCGCCGCCGTCCTGCCCTACTCGCGCGCGGCGGTCGTGGGGGAAAAATACCTGCTCGCCGCCGTCGGCGTGCTGGGCACGACGCTGCTGTCGCTGCTGTCCGAATGGGTCGTGGGCGGATTTGCGCTCCCGATGGAAAGCATCGCCGCCGCGCTGATGTACGCCTGTATCGTTCTGCTGCTGACGGCAATCTCCCTGCCGCCGATGTTCCGCTTCGGTGTGGAAAAGGGACGGCTGTTCTATTTCGTGTTCGTGGGGGCGTTCGTCGCGCTGATCTTCGGCTTCGGCGAATGGCTGTCGGCGCTGCTCGCCGGCGACGCTGCGCTGCCGGTGCTGCTGCTCGCCGCGGCTGTCGTGCTGCCGATTTCTGCCGCGTTTTCTGTGGACGGCTACGGCAAGCGGTGCTTTTCCTAACCGGCTTGAGAAAAATAACCGGCTTGAGAAAAGAAAAACGGAGCCGTCGGCTCCGTTTTTTTGTTTGATAAAGGGAAAGTGCGCGTCAGTCCACCGAAACGAGCGCGTTCAAGCCGTATTTCTCGTCGAAGCGGTCATAGATGCGCTGCCAGACCGCCTCATGGCTTTGCGACTGTGCATCGGATTCGTTTGCCTCATACAAATAAACGACACGTTCACCGTCCGACGTCAATGCAGGCGCTTTGGCGTCGGAAACATCCGTCGGGCGGCAAATCAACCCGAAAAAGGATTGTCCGTTTGCTTCATCCGAATTTTGTACGAAGCTGTCCGCGTCTCTTATAAGGCCGTAAAACGAGTTCGTTGTATACTTCCCCTCGATCCAGTCGATATAGATCCGTGCGGTAAGCACGGCGTCACAGACGCCGGCCTCCAACGCTTCGCACAGCGCTTTGACGCTGCCGAACGAAGTCTCGTACACGGAAAGCAGCATGACGCTTTGGCTGCCGGCTGTGTTTTCAATCGTTACAAGCCGTTCCCTGCCGGTTTCGGCGTTTCGGCGGAAGACAAAGCCGATTTCATTTGTCTCGCCGTTCGGCGCAAGGCTGACAGAGATTTTCTTCCCGACCTCCGACGCATCTGCTGTCGGCAGTTTATCGACGTTGGTAAGCGTTCCGGGCGCTTCCGTGCCTGCATCGGAATCGGTTGAAATCGCCGAGCTTGTGTCGGCGTCGGACGTTTCGGGGGATGGACTCGTATCGCAGGCGATGAGGCAGAGCAGGAGAATGGAGCTTAAAAATACAGTCATCAACTTTTTCATCGCGCAAACTCCTTTCATTCAATCGCAGTGCGGGCCGCCTAATTCACGATATATCCGCATTCATAAAACCAGCGAATCGAAGCGACAAATCTGTAGTTGGATGTGCTGCCGTGGTGGCCGGTGTGCATTTCAAGGGTGGCTGTTTCTACGGGATAGTAGGGATCAAAGGCTGCGCCGTATACGACGACGGTATGATCCCAATCTGCTCCCAAGTCATCTGAGGCTGAAGCAAGGACGGGCCGCCCGTCGGACAATTCGGTGATGATTTTATACCGCGCATTGTAATTGAAGGAATGCTCCGATTGCAGCCGTTCGCTTACACCGCGGGAGGACAGATATTGATTGAGCGCATTTAGGGCGTCTCGGATGAAAATCCCGCCCTGTGCGTTTGAACCATATACCAGATCGTTCAAATGCTGATGAAACGCTTCGCTTGTTCCGTTTCCCTGTTCATAAGCAGAAGGGACAAACGCGTCATTGACATATTCGTCAAAATATCCGAATAGAATCGCGGCCGCCAGCACCGTACATGTGCCTTCCGTATTCAATCCGAAGTCGGACAAATTGGAAAAATAATCCCACCCTGCCGATACGGCGATTGAACCGCCGTATCGGGGCGAAACGGCCAGTGTCTGTAAGGCGGCAGATGTTTGACAATGCTTTACGGCGGTTGACTGCACTTCGTACTCCAATGCTGCAAATGCCTGTATATCCGTGGCTTGAAGCGTCTGTTCGGTCAGCAGAGAGCGATAGACGCCGTTTTCGAGCACAACATAATTGCCCGGGCCGCTGTAATAGAAGGTTTTGCCGTATAGGACAGGATAGGGAGCGACGGCGTCTGCCGTGAAAACGGCTTCCATCAGCTCGGCCGTCTCATCATAGAGGATGGCATAGCCGTAAGGAAACAGCGTGTACATCGTATATTCAAAATCTCCCGTCGCAAAGCTTTTGAGCCTCACAGACGAGGCGACCGTAAAGGAGACATTCTTGTCGGTCGAGCGGGCGTTGATGACTGTTTCCGCCTGCAAAAAAGCTGTGGGAGCCGTTGCGGCGGAAAGCACGGAAACAGTCGGCGATACGAGCAGCAGGAGCAAAAGCGGAATGGCGCACAGGCGGAAAATGCGGCTGACGCGGAACGCAGGATGTTTTTTCACAACAAAGAGCCGCCTTTATAAAATTACTACAATCAGTATATGATAAAATTTTAATTTTGTCAATAGAAATATTCAAAAAGTCCTGATTTCGATTTGCATATTTGACCGGGAGGACGCAATCCTTTGCTGCGCATATCGCCTAAAGGGACGCCGTCCTTTATCGAAATCCGCAATTTCCTTTGGGCCGAACACAGTCCTTTTTTGCGTTGCGGCGTATTTCTGCCTAACTGCCGCTGCCGCGCTTTCTGTGGACGGCTACGGCAAGCGGTGTTTTTCCTAACCGGCTTGAAAAAAATAACCGGCTTGAGAAAAGAAAAACGGAGCCGTCGGCTCCGTTTTTTGTTGATAAAGGAAAAGTGCGCGTCAGTCCACCGAAACGAGCGCGTTCAGACCGTATTTTTTGTCGAAGCGGTCATAGATGCGCTGCCAGCGCGAGATATAGCTGCTCATATCGGAGCTCGGGCTTGCGGCCGGGCGGAACAGCACGGCCTGCCGTCCGTCGCCGAGCGTCTGATACGGCTCGGGAAGCACGCCCTCCTTTTCCGCATAAAGGACGCGGCCGAACAGGACGTCTCCGTCGGCTTCCTGCGCGGATACAATATATTCGGAAAAGGCGAATTCGTCGGTGCTGCCGAGGGAGGACGTTTCCTGCTCGGAGATATGGATCCGCGCGAGCAGTTTGGCCTCGAATTCACCTGCCTCCAGCGCGTCGAGCAGCCCTTGGACGCCGCCGAAATCGGTCTCGTATACGCAAAGCGGAGCGACTTGGTTGGAATACCATTCGTGCGTGTCGATGATGACGAGCCGCTCCTTTGCGGTCTCTGCGTTTCGCGCATAGGAAAAGCTGAGCGCCGAGAGGCGGCATTCGGGCGCAAGGCTGACGGTGACGACCGAGCCGACGCCGTCGCTGTCCGCTTCGGGGATCAGATCTATGGCCGGCAGCGAGCCGGGCGGAACGATTTCCGTGTTGGGCAGTATATCGGGACGGCTGCAGGTGCAGACGTACGCGCTTGTATCAGAGGAATCGGAAGAATCGGAAGAATCAGAAGAATCGGAGGAATCGGAAGTATCCGCGCTGACGTCCGGGCCGGCGCTGCTTTCGCTGTCCGCAGAGACGGCGACAGATTCTTCATCGGAGGCATCGTCGGATACCGCTTCTGACGGCGTGTCGGACGTCGCTTCGCCGCTCTCGCCGGACGTCGCTTCGGACGGGTCCGCCGGCAGAGCGGATTCGCTTGATTCGGCCGCGGACAAATCCTCCGACGCCGCCGGAGAAGGGTCGGCCGTGCAGGCGGCGAGAAGGAATAGAAACAGCGCGGCCAGCAGGAAACAGAAGGCAAAGCATTTTTTCATCGTTCGTTCTCTCCCTTTCGGCTGTTATGCACCGCATACGGCTTCGCCGTAGCGAAAAGGCTCGGCGCTCGGGCGTGGAATCGCCCGAAGCACGCGGCGCGGCAGGCGGTTTGGCGCGAAAGCGGCGGATATGGCGCGCGATTCAATCGACCGAGGTCAGCGAAAGCAAGCCGCACCTTTCGTCAAAGCGCTCGTAGATTTTTTGCCAGGAATGCGAAAGCCGCTTCGTCTTGCCGCCGTCAACGTCGGACGATCCGCGGACAAGCGCCAGACAGCGCCCGTCGGGTAGCGTATGATAGGCGAGAAGAGGCGTTTCCAGACTTTCGGAAAAGCGGATTGTGCCGAAGAGACGGTCTCCTGCGGCCTCCTCGGCGCTGCCGATGAATTCGTCATCCGCAAAGTAGCCGAAGGTGCCGGGTTCTTGATCGGAGATGCCGACGGACGTCGATTCCTGCTCGGTGATGTAAGTGCGCGCCAACAGCTTTGCGCGTAAGGAACCGGCCGCTATCGCCTCATACAGCTCCTTGCCGCCGCCAAGCTCGGTTTCATAGACCGATAAGGTCGCGCAATGCAGGGAATAGGCTATATTATGCGTTTCGACGACTATGAGCCGCTCCTTGCCGGTTGTCTCGCTGCGTTCGTAGGTAAAGTGAAGCATGGCAAGGCTGCAGGAGGGCGCAAGGTCAAGTGTGCATGTTTTGCCGACGTCCGGGTCGTTCAGCTCGGGAACACGGACGACGGCGGGCGGTGTTCCGGGCGGGACGAGCTGGGGATCAGGGTCGCGAAGCAGCGCGGGAATCGAGGCGTAGCAGTCGCACGGGGGCTGAAAAAATTCCGATGTATCAATGGGCATACCACTTGATGTCTCGTCCGACTGCTCGGCGGAGGATACCGCAGACGACTCGGCGGCGCTGTTGCCGCCGCTCTCGGCGGGGGATGTCGCAGGCTGTCCTTCGCCGCTCCCATCGGACGTCGTTTCGGACAGGTTTGCCGACGTCGCCGGGGAAGGATTGATTGCGCAGGCGGCGAGAAGGAGCAGAAACAGCGCGGCCAACAGGAAACAGAAGGCAAAGCATTTTTTCATCGTTCGTTCTCTCCCTTTCGGTTTATTCAACTGAAACGAGCGCGTTCAAGCCGTATTTTTCGTCGAAGCGGTCGTAG
>OLWB01003909.1_pt1 | contig 10227 bp, 7 predicted proteins | sample 1673331 | NCBI WGS metagenome assembly OLWB01 (sample SAMEA3178943, study PRJEB25190) | human gut metagenome | biome: human gut; feature: human-associated habitat; material: faeces | place: Austria | collected 2013 | reverse complement strand
AGGAGATGGCGGAGATGTCGCCGATGTGCTCCATCATGGCGGCGATGGCGATGGGCGCCATGACCAGGATGGAGGTCACGTCGAACTTGGCGATGACGAATTTCTGCAGACCCACGATGTCGGCGCCGGCCACCGCGGTGAAGTCCACCTTACCGGCGATCAGCGCCACGATGTACGCGCCTACCACGCCCAGCAGGATGGGGATGATCTTGATCATGCCCTTGCCCCAGATGTTGGCCACGATGATGATGGCGATGGCCACCAGTGCCAGCCACCAGCAGGTGGAGGCGTTGGTCACGGCGGTGCCGGACAGGTTCAGGCCGATGAGGATGATGATGGGGCCGGTGACGATGGGCGGGAAGAATCGCATGACCTTCTTGGCGCCCACCAGCTTGAACAGCAGCGCCAGCACCAGATACAGCAGACCCGCGATCACCACGCCGCCCAGCGCGTAGGGCAGCTTCTCCTCGCCGGTCATGGCGGCGAACTTGCCGCTGTTCAGATCAGCCACCGCCTGGAAGCCGCCCAGGAACGCGAAGGAGGAGCCCAGGAAGGCGGGTATCTTGAACTTGGTACAGACGTGGAACAGCAGTGTGCCGATACCGGCGAACAGCAGGGTGGTCTGGATGGACAGGGGCAGTCCGTAGCCCGTCACCAGAATGGGCACCAGCACCGTAGCGCCGAACATGGCGAACAGGTGCTGCAGGCCCAGCAGGAGCATCCGGGGTATGCCCAGCTCCCGCGCGTCGTAGATGGCGTCGTGTCCGAGTTTTTTGTTCATGTGTTGTGACCTCTCTTTCTCGTTCTTCTGTGTATGTTGACTTTTACTTGCAAACAGCCTAAAAAAATGACCGGTGAAAAACACCGGTCAAATGGAAACAATATCAGAAACAAAAACAGAAGGAGCGTCCGTCCGCTTTTTCACAACAGTCTTGCAGGTCATGGCACGTTCCTCCTCTCGATTTGTCCTGCCTATTATACGGGGCGTTCCGCCAAAAAGCAATACATGTCTGCTCCAATTCTGCGGCGGATGCACAGAAGTGCTTTTGTTCGTATTGCACAAGTTCATTCACTCTGCTTATGGCTGCCATCGGCCAGCTTCAGCCGCCGCCGCAGCACCGGGCACACGCCCGCCGCCACGATGATCTTCACCGCGTCGCCGGGCAGATAGGGCAGCATCCCCGCCCACAGCAGCGCGGACAGCGTCATGCCCTTTCCCATGTAGACGTTGAGGATCAGCGCCATATAGGGCATACCCACGGCATACAGCACCGCCAGACCCGCCAGCGACGCCAGCGCCATCCGCCGGGGGTCAAGGCTCTCACCCGCCGCGGCGCCCACCACCCACGCCGCCGGGATCAGCCCCAGCAGGAAGCCGAAGGTGGGCTGGAACACATAGCCGAAGCCGCCGCCCATGGTAAAAATGGGCAGCCCCACCAGTCCCAGACACACATATATCAGCTGGCTCAGCGCGCCCCACTTCCGCCCCAGCAGCAGCCCCGCCATGGCGGTGAACAGGTATTGCAGCGTCACGGAGCTGTATCCCATGGGGATGCGCATAAACGCGCCCGCCGCCGTCAGTGCGGCCAGCAGCGCCGTATATACCAGCTTGCGTGTGTTGTTCATGGCGGTCGCCTCCCGTGCCTTTCTTTGCCCCGATGATACTAAAAATCTCAGCACCTGTCAACTATACAGCTTGGCGGAAAAGTCCGAACGGACTTTTCCGCCAAGCTGCCTGCAAAATCTCAAAATTAAATACTATATCCTTCCCTCCGATATTTGTGACCGGGCGGATTTATCGACAGACTATATTTACAAATACGGCTCCCGGTGGTAAAATTGGGTTTCCGATGAAGGGAGGTGCCGCCTGTGGCATGGAGCATCCTGCGCTGCGATGAAGTGGATTCCACCAATAACGTATGCAAGACGCTGGCCGCGCAGGGCGCGGATGACACGGCGGTCATCGCCCGGCGTCAGACCGCCGGGAAAGGCCGTCTGGGGCGCTCGTTCCTGTCGCCGGAGGGCGGGCTGTACCTGTCCGTCCTGTGGCGCGGCTGCCCCGCCGGGCAGCTGCTCACCGTCACGCCGCTGGCGGCGGTGGCCGTGTGCCGCGCCATCCAGCAGACCTGCGGCGCGGTGTGCGGGATCAAGTGGTGCAACGACGTGGTGCTGAACGGAAAAAAGCTGTGCGGTATCCTGACGGAGTCCTCCCTGCGGCCGGACGGCGGCGCGGAGTGGCTGGTGGTGGGCATCGGCGTCAACGTGGCGCAGACGGCCTTTCCGCCGGATATCGCGGACATGGCCGCCTCCCTTGCCATGCAGGGGTACAGCGTGTCCCCGGACGCGCTGGCAGAGGTGCTGCTGGAGCAGCTGACGGCCATGCGGCAGGCGCTGCCCCATCCGCAGGCGTGGCGGGAGGAATACCGCCGCCGGTGCGTGAATCTTGGTCGGCCGGTGCGGGTGCTGCGGGGCGATGCGTCCCGACAGGCCGCGGCGCTAGACGTGGATCAGCAGTTCGGCCTGACGGTGCGATACGAAAACGGTGAGACGGAGACAGTCCGCAGCGGCGAGGTGTCGGTGCGGGGACTGTACGGATATATGGAATGAGGTGATACGAGCATGAACGCAAAACTTCTCGGTCAGCTGTTCCTCACCTTTGCCAAGGTGGGGGTCATGACCTTCGGAGGCGGCATGGCCATGCTGCCCATCCTCCAGCGCGAGGTGGTGGAGGACAAGGGCTGGGCCACGGATGAGGAGCTGGTGGACTACTTCGCCATCGGCCAGTGTACCCCCGGTATCATCGCCGTGAACACCGCTACCTTCGTGGGGCAGAAGCAGGCCGGTATCCTGGGCGGCATCGCGGCCACGCTGGGCATCGTGTTCCCGTCCCTTGTGATCATTACGGCGCTGGCGGGCGTCATCAACAGCTTTTCCCATCTGGCGTGGGTGCAGCACGCCTTCGCGGGCATCCGTGTGTGCGTGTGCGTGCTGATCTTCAACGCCGTGGTGAAGCTGCTGAAGGGCTCCGTCAAGGACTGGCCGGCGGCGCTGATCTTCGCGGCGGTGCTGGCGGCGGCGCTGCTCACCGACCTGTCGCCTGTCATCTTCGTGGCGGGAGCCGCGGCGCTGGGCATCGTCATCCAGAACGTTATAAGGAGGGCGAAATAATGCTGTACCTCCAATTGTTCTGGGAATTCTTCAAAACCGGCCTGTTCGCCGTGGGCGGCGGACTGGCCACCTTACCCTTTCTGCAGGATATGGCCGACCGCACCGGCTGGTTCACCCACGCGCAGCTGGCGGATATGCTGGCGGTGTCGGAGTCCACGCCGGGGCCTATCGGCGTGAACATGGCCACCTATGTGGGCTTCACCACCGGCGGCGTCGGCGGCGCGCTGGTGGCTACCCTCGGACTGGTAGCGCCCTCCGTCATCGTCATTCTCATCGTGGCGGCGTTCCTGAAGGCCTTCCGCGACAGTAAGTGGGTCAACGCGGCGTTCTACGGCCTGCGCCCGGCCTCCACCGCTCTGGTGGCGGCGGCGGGCATCTCCGTGGTGCCCATCGCCCTGCTGCACAGCGGCATGACCGGCTTCGCCGCCCTGAACTGGCCGGCCATCGCGCTGGCGGCGGTGCTGCTGGTGTGTACCAACTGGGTGCCGGTGGTAAAGAAATGGCACCCCATCGTGTTCATCGGCATCTCCGCGCTGGTGGGCGTCCTGCTGAAATTCTGAGTAAAAAAAGGAAGCGGTGCACAGCACCGCTTCCTTTTTTTACAGCCCCGCCACCAGCAGCGCGGCGGCGGACAGCGTCCCCACCGCCAGCGCGTAGGGCGTGGTGGCGCGGATGATGGTCAGGTTGGACACGCCGGAGCCTGCGGTGGTCATCAGCACCGCGTCGGCGTAGAAGCACAGACTGTACCCCAGCGTCACGCCGCTCATGACGGCGGCGATCATCAGCGGTGCGGCCACTCCCGCCGCCAGCCCCATGGGGATGAACACCGGTATGGCGATGGTCATCACCGCCCAGCAGCCGCCTACGGCGAACACCGTCAGCGCCACCAGAAGGAACGCCAGCGGCGCGATGAGATACGCGGGCACGGCACTGCCGATGCCGTTGATGAGAATGTCGAACAGCCCCAGCGCACGGTTGGCGTCGCTGAGCATCAGCCCGAAGCCCACCACAATGGCGATGCTCACCATGCCCTTGGCGCCCGCGAAGAAGTGGCTGAAATATTCGCCCACCGTCATGCGCCTCCGGAGCACATACAGCAGGAACTGTACCACCAGCGCGATGACGATGCCGTGCAGCAGGTCGTTGTCAAAAAGGACGGTGCCGCCCACCAGCGCCGCCAGCGGGATGATGGCGTTCCACGCGGAGGAGACGTTGTCCTCGTCCACGTCCGCGATGTCCACCAGCTTTTCCGCGGAGCCGGACTGCTCAAAGGGCGCGCCGCCGGACGCCACCCGCCGGTACGCCTGCTTCAGCCCGCCCACCTTGGGAAATGCGCCCAGCGCCAGCAGCAGGCTCAGCAGTATCATAGCCAGCGGATAAAACATAAACGGCACGGCGCGCAGATAGTCGTCAAACCCCAGTCCAAAATCGGAGATCAGCCCCACGCTGAAGGCCGTCCAGCTGGTGAACGGCACCGTGACGCACAGGCAGCAGGCCATGATGTTGGTCTGCACCGCCAGATGCTCGCGGGGGATGCGGTTTCTGTCGCTTACGCCCCGCAGGGAGATGGTCACCGTCAGCGCGTTGAGGTATTCGTCCACAAACATGACCACCGACAAAAGCCACGCCAGCAGCAGCGTGCGCCGGGGCGTGGAGGCCACCTTTGCCAGCAGGTCGCGGAAGCCCATCAGCCCACCGGAGGCCTGAAACAGGGCGATCATGCCGCCGAAGCTGATGATGACGCAGAGGGCAAACTGATAGGACGAGCTTGACAGGGTGGCGTACATGGCCTCGATGGTGCCGGTGATGAACCGTTCCCGGTGTACCAGCACCATGGCCAGCAGGGTGGCGAGCACCATGGCGTCCGCCATCTTGCGGCTTTTGAGCGCGTATATGATCAGAAACAGCAGCGGTATAAACGCCAGAACAGCGTGCAGCATGGTGTACTCCTTTCTTCGCCTCCGTACAGGCGGTGGCCACAGTGGAAGCCGCATTTGGCCAGAATGGACGTCAGTCCGGCAAACAGCGCCGAACCGAATGCAAACAGTATCCACATGACCCGTCACGCTCCTTCTGTGCGGTACCCTGCATATCGATTATATCCCGCCGCAGCCGGTAATGCAAGGTGTGCGCGGACAAATCAGCCGCTGATGGGCACGGAAGGGGACAATTGTTTCCGGCAAATGACATTGACAAAGGTGGAAACTCCGTTTCCTTCCCGGCGGCGGGCAGCGGGAGAGGGAAGGCGCAATTGCAGTGCAAGTTACGTACAAGTTATGTACAAGTCATGTACAAGTAAGTTATGTACATTTTATATGCATTTCCTCTTGCTTTTTGCAGCGTTGTATGGCATAATGGTGGTATACGTGCCATGCGGCGAAAATTCGTTCCCCTGAGGTGCGCGCGGGAGAGCGCGGGGACGTGAGGAGGAAAAGGAGAGGACTATGAAACGACGTATCGTAAGCGTACTGATGGCTCTGGTCATGGCGCTGTCGCTGCTGCCGGTGCAGGCACTGGCGGAGGACGCAGCCGTGGGGGAGCCGGTAACGGAGATCAAACAGGCAGAGCAGACCGGGGAGGGCGAAGAGCCCGGCGACCCGGAGGAGGAGCAGGAGCCGGGGGAGCCGGAGGAGCCTGTGCGGGAATTTGTACAGGGAGAGGCGCAGCTGACGGTGTCCACGGCGGCGATGGCGGCGGGCACCGCCGGAGAGAGAACGGTGCCCAGCGACATTTATGAAGCTCTGAGCGTCGGCGGTAGCCTCAAGCTGCTGAACGATGTCGAGTACTCCGGCAGCATGGACGTGGCCTTTGACCTCGTTATCGACCTGAACGGCTATGTGCTGAAAATGACCGGCATTAAGGTGGAAAACGGCGCGCACCTGACCATCATTGACAGCCGACCCAACGCGGAGCATCAGTTCACCTCCAACGCCAACGGTCTGTGGGTGCGGGATGAAACCAACGGAACAAAGACCGTCAAGGGCGGTGTTATCTACGGCGGCACGGGCAGCAGCATCGGGACATCTGTTTACGGCGGCGGCGTGTACGTGGAGGGCGGCGGCCAGTTCACCATGGAGGGCGGCAATATCGTGGGCTGTACGGCCTCCGCCACCTTTCAAGCGCGGGGCGGCGGTGTGTTCGTGGCTGATAGAGGCACGTTCACCATGTCCGGCGGCAGTATCACGGGCTGCACGACGGTGGGAGGTTATTCTTATGGCGGCGGCATATACAATGAAGGAACTATGACCTTGTCCGGCACGGCGGAGATCCGGGACTGCCATGCAAAAGACAGCGATGAGGGCGATGCTGCATATGGCGGCGGCATTTCTGACAGCGGCAGAGCTTCTCAGATCAGCGGCAATGTGAGGATCACCGGCTGTACTGCTGGCGGAGGAAAAACGGACGCCATGAGTATGGACACCGGAAGTGTCATCAGCGGCGGCACGTTTGACGGCTCGGTGCAAAACACGGGCAGGATCAGCGGCGGTACCTTTAACGGCAGGGTGGTCAACAGCAACATGATCACCGACGGTATCTTTAACGGCGAGGTGGTCAACGACTACGGCACGATCAGCGGCGGCACGTTTAACGGCGTGGTGACAAATTACAGCACGATCACCGAAGGCGCGATCAGCGGTATCACCGTGACCTACAAGGCCAACGGCGGGGTCTACGCCACGCAGATCGTGCCCAGCGGCAGCGCGGCCATCAAGCCCGTTGACCTCGCCAAGCCCGGCTACAGCTTTGACGGCTGGTACACCTCCGACGGCGCGCAGTGGAATTTCACCACTGCCGTCACCGAGAACATTACCCTCACGGCTCGCTGGACACTCAAAGCTCAGGAGGTCTCAAACGAGCAGGAGCTGACCGCCGCACTGGCGGACAGCGCCAACGGTGTGGTCCGGCTGACGGCGGACATCACCATTACGGCGGGGCTGAAGATCACCCGCGATGTCACCGTGGATCTGAACGGCTATGTGCTGCGCTATGCCGAAGAAGCGGAGCCGGGCAGCATCTTCCGCGTCACCAGCGACTGCACCCTGACCCTGACCGACAGCCGCCCGGCGGCGGAACATACGGACACGACCCTGCCCGCAGGCGGCCTCATCACCGGCGGCAAGGGGTTTAAGTATGACAATGGCGCGGGACAGTCCTACAATTATTATGGCGGCGGCGTGTATGTGGAGACGGGTGCATCCTTCGTGCTGGCGGGCGGCACCATCTATGCCTGCGGCGTCCAGAGCGGAGCGAATCAAGCGTTCGGCGGCGGCATCTATGCCGATGGCGGCTCCGCCACCATGACCGGCGGCGCCATCCGGAACTGCGTTGTCTCAACCGATTACGGTGCCAGCGGCGGCGCGATCTATGCCAAGGCCGGCTCCGTCACCATGTCCGGCGGCGTCATCAGCGGCTGCTCTGCCATGGACGGCGGCGGCATCTTGACATCCGGGTGTACCGTCCGGATCACCGGCGGCCGCATCGAGAACTGCAAGGCAAGCGGACGCGGCGGCGGCCTGTATATCGGCGGCCATGCAGACCAGATATCTGTTCTGGACGCTGCGATCTCCGGCTGCGAGGCGAAACGCGGCGGCGGCGTGGCCCTGATGGGCTTTGCTGAGTTGGAGCTGGGGGAGAATGCCCGCATCACGGGCTGCAAAGCCACCAACGGCGCCGCGGTCTATATGGATATTGGCTCGACGACCTATACCGTCAACCATCCCGGCTGCTTCCTCTATGCCAACGGCGGCCGGGTGGAGGGCACGGTGTATGTGGGAACGAACAAGATTGGCACAAAAAATAACTACTTCAACTCCGTAAAGGCCACCGACGCCATCGACCACACGGACGGGAAGCCTACCACGGTCTTTACCGGCGACGTCTCCTGCGAGGGCGACATAAGGGGCGGTATTTTCCATGGCAGCGTCACCGTGACGGACTCTAATGGGAACATGGGCATAGCGTGGGAGAAATTCTGCGGCAACCTCTCCGGCGGCACGTTCTACGGCCCTGTCACCACGGAGTGCCATGTCTCCGGCGGCACATTCTATGGCGGTCTGACCATGGGTGAGACCGCAAAGCTCAGCGGCAAGCCCATGAACACCGGCGATGCGATCAATACCGAGACCAACATCCCCGACCCCAACGGCACGCCTGTCACCGTGACCTATGCTTACGGGGCTTTGGGTGGAACCTATGCCACGCAGATCGTCCAGGCGGGCGAGAAGGCTATTGAACCGGATGTACCCAGCAGACAAGGTTATCAGTTCACGGACTGGTATCTGGACGACACGAAGTATGACTTCAACGCCGCTGTGACGGGAAACATGACCCTGACAGCCAAGTGGACGGCGAATTTGTACACCATCACCTTTGATACCAACGGCGGCAGCGCGGTTGCGCCCATCACGCAGGACTACGGCACGGCGATTGCCGCACCTGCAAACCCGACAAGAGAGGGCTACACCTTCATGGGCTGGGAGCCGGAAATTCCCGCGACCATGCCCGCCGAGGACATGACCATCACGGCCAAGTGGAGCATCAACCAGTACACCGTGACCTTTGACACGGACGGCGGCAGCGCGGTCGCACCCATTACGCAGGACTACGGCACGGCCATCACCGCCCCCGCCGACCCGACAAGAGAGGGCTATACTTTCATCGGTTGGGATAAGGCGATCCCCGCGACCATGCCTGCCGAGAATATGACCATCACGGCCAAGTGGAAAGACAGCGAAAAGCCAACGGGCGAAATCAAAATCAGCAAGAACAGCTGGAAAGCGTTCCTCAACAATATCACCTTCGGGCTGTTCTTTAAGGACACGCAGACGGTGACGATAAACGCCGCCGACAACAGCGGAACCGTGTTCGTCTCTTATCTGGTGACCCATCAGGATCTCTCCGAGGCGGAGCTTCAATCTCTCGTATTCAGCGGATACCAGGAGCCGTTCCACATAGACCCCAACGGGGAGTATATTGTTTATGCCATGCTTGCTGATGCGAGCCTGAACGTAACATACCTTCGCTCCGACCGCATAACGCTTGATAATGTTCAGCCGGTCATCGGCGGCATAGAGAACGGCAAGACCTACTGCAAGGCACAGACCGTTACGATCAACGAGAAATATGTGGATACCGTTACCGTAAACGGCACGGCGGTCACGCTTGACGAAAACGGCAGCTTTGTCCTCTTTCCGGCAGACGGCGAGCAGAAGATCGTTGCTGCCGACAAGGCCGGCAACACCGCCGAGATGACCGTAACGGTCAACGACGGGCATACCTTCGGCGAATGGACATCAAACGGCGACGGCACACACACCCGCCAATGCACGGTGGACGGCTGTACGGAAGGCGTCGAAACGGATAATTGCACCGATGAGGATAAAAACCACATATGCGACATTTGCGGAAATATAATCTCCAACCATGAGGATGCGAATCAGGATCACGTCTGTGACCTCTGTGGCAAAGTGATTTCCAACCATGAGGACGCGGACAACAACCACGTCTGCGATCACTGTGGCAAAGTGATTTCCAACCACGAAGATGCAAACAAAGACCACGTCTGCGACCTCTGCGGAAAGACAATCTCCAACCACGAGGACGCAGATGAGGATCACGTCTGCGATTACTGTGGAAAGGTGATTACAAACCACATCGGAGGTAATAAAACCTGCAGGGATAAGGCAGTATGCGAAGCCTGCGGCAAATCCTACGGTGAGCTTGACCCGAATAACCACACAGGCCTCGAGCATATCCCTGCCAAGGCGGCGACCGAGGACAGCGAGGGCAACATCGAATATTGGCACTGCAAAGTCTGCGGCAAATATTACGCAGATGCCGAAGCATCGCAGGAGATAGCAGAGGCGGATACCGTAACGAAAAAGCTGACTCCGAAGACTGCGGATATCACCCCCGCAAAGGATGCGCCCGACGTGAAAGCGCCCGGAACGGGAGATACAACTTCCGCCGTGATGACTGCAGCGCTTCTGATGAGCGCTATGGCGGCTGCGGCATCGGTATTCTCGGGCAAAAAGAAAAAGCACTCGGAAAGATAAATAA
>OLWB01003900.1_pt1 | contig 10253 bp, 8 predicted proteins | sample 1673331 | NCBI WGS metagenome assembly OLWB01 (sample SAMEA3178943, study PRJEB25190) | human gut metagenome | biome: human gut; feature: human-associated habitat; material: faeces | place: Austria | collected 2013 | reverse complement strand
CCGCCCCGGCATTCTGGTCTCCGGCCATGACCTGCGGGACCTGGAGATGCTCCTGGAACAGACCCAGGGCACCGGGGTGGACGTCTACACCCATTCAGAAATGCTCCCGGCCCACGCCTATCCCGCTTTTCGCAAATACCCCAACTTCATCGGCAACTACGGCAACGCCTGGTGGCAGCAAAAGGAGGAATTCGAGGCCTTCCAGGGCCCCATCCTTATGACCACCAACTGCATTGTCCCCCCCAAGGACAGCTACAAGGACCGCCTGTACACCACCGGGGCCGCCGGCTGGCCGGGGTGCCGGCACATCCCCGGGGACATTGGCCAGGAGAAAGACTTCTCCCCCCTCATCGCCCAGGCCAAAACCTGCCCGCCCCCCAAGGCCCTGGAGCAGGGAGAACTGGTGACAGGCTTTGCCCACCATCAGGTGCTGGCCCTGGCCGATCAAATTGTGGCAGCGGTCCAGAGGGGCGCCATTCGGAAATTTGTGGTCATGGCCGGCTGTGACGGCCGGGCCAAGCGCCGGAGCTACTACACCGACTTCGCCAAGATGGCGCCGTCCGACTCCGTTATCCTGACCCTTGCCTGCGGCAAGTACCGCTTCAACGACCTGGACCTGGGCAGCATCGGCGGCATCCCGCGCCTGCTGGACGTCGGCCAGTGCAACGACGCCTACGGCGCGATCAAGATTGCGCTTGCGCTAGCGGATGCCTTCGGTTGCGGCGTGAACGATCTGCCGCTTTCCATGGTGCTCTCCTGGTACGAGCAGAAGGCGGTGTGCATCCTGCTCACGCTGCTGCACCTGGGCATCAAGGGCATCTACTTGGGTCCCACGCTTCCGGCGTTCGTGAGCCCTGGCGTGCTGCAGGTTCTGGTGGATAACTACGGCATTCGCCCCATTTCCACTCCCGAGGCCGATCTTGCCCAGATCATGGGCTAGCTGGCCGATCGTTTCCCTTTGGGCGGGGTTCGTTCGTTGGCGGGACCGCGACCTGCGTCGCTGCCTTTGTTCCTGCTAGCAAGATCGCCCTCGTCGTCCGTGCGGCGGCCCAGCTGCTTGCAAGCCGGGCCGCCGTCGTGGCATAACCGGTATCGGGGCGCAGCGTTGCGGCAGCACATGGACCAGTATCATCCTGGCGAGCACGCATATTCCAACCCTGCGGCAATCGACAGGACGGCGGTTTACCGCCTTGAGATAGAGTTGATGAAGGAAAAAAGGAAACTGCCCAAATAGCAGCAAGTTTGTTGGGTATGCCGACCGTCTTCTTTCCTAAAAGCCCCTGGGCAAGAGCGTCGAGGCCGCGTGCCGTTCCTCCGGTGAGCAAGGCTCAAAAGCACATGATGGAGGTTTCCTCGGGAAAGAAGGCGGATGCGCTTGCGCTAGCGGCTATTGGAGAGGTTTGTGCCCGGCAGGCGTTTCGTAATCTAGGGCTCGCTCGTCTTTCGAGAACGCCCTTGTTCCTCTGTTCGTCTGTCCACGGCGCGGGCAGCTTGCTCGCGTGCTGGCAACAGCTTTCGCTGCCCAAAATGAGGCGCTCAGCTATTACGCAACCCCCTGACATTTAGTATTGATTCATCTTCCTGATGGCCACGGAATCGTATGTTGTGCGGTAGCCGCGATATCGTGGCTGTCGATGTCGTCTCGTATAGTTCGCTGTAATGCCATCAGTCGAAAACGGATGCTTCTATATGCTATTTGACGTGATGAGATGGTTGATTCGACTGATTTGCATAACGGGCGATCTTGCTTGATGCCATCTAGATTGCAAGTGGCGAAGCTGGGATACCATGCCCATCGCCACCAGGAAATTCATCGATTACATGAGCTCGCATATCGAGGCTTAGCTGCGAGCGGCATTGCAAACGGGATTGCCGGCGGTTTATGGGATGGTGCGCAGAGGGCCCATGGGCATACCCCAAGCGCAAGGCTATGTTAGAGAAGCGGAAGGCCCGCATGGAGTCGGAGATCGCGAAGATGAACCGCGCGCTGGACATGTTGAAGTTCAAATGCTGGTACTACGAGCAGGCGATTCAAGATGGCGGCGAGGATAGGCTGGAGGCGCTGATTCCCGACGATTTGCCAGAAGAAATCAAGGGCGCCTACGAAAACGCGCACGCTCGATAAAGCTGTTCGCTAACCATGGGACTCTGGCAAGGAGTTCTTTCCGAGCAGAACGAAAAGAAAGCCTCCGAACCAGAGGGTTCGGAGGCCTTAATTCCTGTTATTTCGCTGGTGGCTTTGCTCTGCGGCGATGCCGAAACAGTATCAGGCGGTACTCGGCAGCACCAAAATGCGAGTTCAGAAGCCAGTTCCTGCTACTCCCACTCGACTGAGAATTCGAGCGTTGTCGTAGTTCGTTGTGTTTCAATTTGCACTCTCATGTTTTGTCGTCTCCGGGATATCCAATCTGTTTGCACTCATTCCGTACTCGCAAGCAAGATTACTCCTGATGTCCCTAAGAGGAAGCTTTGCCAGCGCTTGGACCTAGGGTTTTAACCAGGTTGCCAGCTAAATCTTTGAGCGAATTCTTACCTTGATCGCTGCCGGCGAAATCTTCAATGACCTCCGTCACTTTCCTGACGAATTCGTTGTCTAGTTTTTGCTCTATTAAGTTGCGAATCGCATCAACGTCCTTCGCGCTCATTTCGCCAAGATATACCTTCTCGAAGACAAACGCCGAGCCTTCGCCAATGGCCGCGACGATGGCTGCCGCGACGATGGCGTTTATAACTTCTCCTGCAAGGTTGACGCCTGGTATCGCTTTCAGTGCGCTGATTGCGGCCTTGGCCGCTATGCTTGCCGTGCCGACCTCTAGAATCGTGTCCATTATCTTTTGGGCATCGTCGCCATCGGGAATTCCGTAGATCTTTCGCAGCGCTGTGACGAGTCCGCTCTCGACGGGAACGAGTATGGCGGCATCGGCAAAAGGCAGAGGAATCGCGCCGACGGCTCCGCCTGCTGCGGTCGATGCGGTTATGACGCTTTGCGCCATCGCTCGCTTACGCTTCAGCTTGAAGGATGCGATGTCTTTCTCGGCGGCTTTCATGCCTTCCGGGAGGACGGCATTGGTGGCATCGATGAGTTCCATGATTCCCTCAGGCGGCGCAAAGGCCGTGTCGTTGAGCGTGTAGGTTTGGGCCACGACGGGAATAACCGCTTTAAGGTTCTTCGCATAGCGCTTTTGCTGGGCGAATGCGTTATGAACCATCTGGACGTTCTCGGCTCGTTCAGGGATGGAATAGGATTTCGTGATTACAATGATCACAGGTACCGATTCCCACATCTTCGTAGCCTAAGATAGGTTCTTTATGGCTTCGGGAAACAGTTTTCTGGAAGTTCCATCGATGCAGAACCAGATGGCATTTATTTGCCTATCCTCATTGCCTTCTTTGGCACTCTCTTTCGACCATTTTTTGACGGCCTTGATAGCTTTCGCCCTTTTGAGGAAGGACGGCTCAAACCCGATGGTGTCGATGAGCTGGAAAGGCACCTTCTTTGCGGGATAAATCTCCAGAGCGCTGGTCGTTCCCGAAATGCCCCAACCTACCCTCGCAGCAATTTCGTCTTCGTCGAGAAAGGCGTTGATGAGGGTCGATTTTCCAACGCCTGAGTTGCCGATTACCAATACATTACCAGCTGCCATTTTTGAATCCTTTCTACGCAGCCTCACTCCCTATAGGGCATGCAATTTCTGCGAACTCGGACGGCTGATTGCTTTGTTTACTCGCGGATCCCCGCGACATCCATCCGCCTGGCTTGTTCCAGCACTTCGAGGGCATCTTCACCATCGTCCCAGGTCTGTTTCCGCTCGTCGTATTCGGCCTGGGTGATCTCCTTGCTGTAGAGGATGAAAGCGGTGAAGGCAATGAAGGGAAACTGGCTGTATAGGAATCTGCCTTCACTGCCGTCATCGCCGTCACGGGGTCGTTCGCAAGAGCGGCCCCGTTTGCATTGAATGGCGGCGAAGTCGCAATTGGCAGTCGCATTGGCGCGACACCGGCGGGCGGCGCTTTTCAAGGGGTACGAGCTGATTGGCTAATCCAGCAAGTAGATATCCAGTTCGGTGATGATGTTGCGGTAATTGGTATTGGCCCGGTTGGGTTGATGGGTGAAGCCGGTTGGTGCGTCCGATCCATGCAACTTCGGCTTTGAGATTCCGCCTATGCAGGTTGCGAAGTTTAAGCCGTTAATTTGGAAATACCGACCATGTGTCCTGCTTGCTGCATGAGCGATTGGAACCTCTATGAGAAAATGGTCGCGCGCATTCTTTTGCGAGCATGCCGATCCTGAAAGGACACTACCATGCGTTTTGCGAAGAAGATTCTTTTTATTATTGCAGGCAGTGTGTGCCTTGCGCTTGGCTTCATTGGAATGTTTGTACCGGTTCTGCCCACAACGCCGCTTGTGCTGCTTGCAGCGTTTCTGTTTTCACGTAGCTCGGAGCGCCTTAGTTCCTGGATTGCTCAAACCCCAATTTACCGCGCATATGTTGAGCCCTTCAAGCAAAGCGGTGGTATTTCGCTGCCTAGGAAGATGAGGATCCTGGCCATCTCCTATTCGGTGATGGGCCTTAGTGCATTTCTGGTCCAAAAGCCCGTTGTGTGGATAGTGCTAGCTGCTGTTGCGGTTTTCCTGGCGGTTTTAATGTTGGCTGTTATCCCCACCATTTCTAAGGACAGGGAACTTGACCATGGTGACGGCCTCGAGCTTGATGCTGTTGCCAGAGTGCGTGAGCACGACTAGTGCTTTTATCCCAGCGCAACGTCGAGAACCATCATCAGGCTGAACCCGATGGCAAAGAACACCGTGCCAAGGTTAGAATGCTTGCCTTGAGATAGTTCCGGCATCAGTTCTTCGACCACCACATACAGCATGGCTCCTGCTGCAAAGCTTAAAAGATAAGGCAGTGCCGCAATGATGAGCTGTGAGGCAATGATCGTCAGCACTGCACCAATGGGCTCTACGATGCCGGAAACAACGCCACCTGCGAATGCCTTTCTTCTGCTCATCCCTTCTGCTCGAAGCGGCATCGAGATGATTGCTCCTTCTGGGAAATTTTGGATAGCGATGCCGAGGGACAATGCCAAAGCGCTTGCTGCTGTGATCTGCGCATTTCCCGAAAGGAAGCCTGCGTACATTACGCCAACCGCCATGCCTTCCGGGATGTTATGTAGCGTCACTGCCAATACCATCATTGTAGTACGGCTAAGTTTGCTTTTTGGGCCCTCTGACTGTTCGCTGCCTACATGCAGATGGGGGATTAGGTGGTCTAAGGCAAGCAAGAAGAGCACGCCGAACCAGAATCCCGCAAAAGCGGGAACGAACGAAAGCGCTCCCATCGAAGCCGATTGCTCTATAGCAGGAATGAGCAGGCTCCAAACCGACGCGGCAACCATTACCCCTGCGGCAAATCCCGCTAGGCAACGTTGCGTCAGGTTTCCCAGATTGTTTTTCATGAAAAGCACGCAGGCAGCGCCCATCGTCGTGCCTAAAAAGGGAATCAGGATTCCAAGGATGGTTTCTATTTGCTTCACCTTCTTTCGATTATTTATTTGCCCTTTGAGTCACGCCCCTGTTTTACGCAAAGGGATCAACTAATCAGCGATGGGCGTCTTCGCGTTTGGCAATCAGATTGGCAGCCCCTTAAGAGAACTTTTCGAGGGGCTGTCAAATGCAATCCACGTTTAACGAGCTGCGAAATCTGTTTTACTCCTGCACTTTCAACGCTTCGGACAGGCTTACTCGTCTGATCGAGCGTGTATGCATGAGCGCCACAAGGAGATAGGTTGCAAATCCGATGCCTACGCATGCAGCCATGCACCACCAGGGGACGTAGATCTCGATGTTGCCGTTGTAGGAGAGCAGCATTGAACGGAAAATTACGGTGAGTGAGCCGATGATAAGAGGTTGGCACAACACAAGCGATGCGACCACGCACAGCGTGACCGAGCGAATGTAAAAATGCGAGACCTCTTTATCACGGTAGCCGAATACCTTCATATAACTGATGGAGCGTGCGCTGCGATCGATGACGGCTTTGGTGAGCAGGTACATGAACAGCAAGAAGATGAATACGGCCAAGCCCACCATCATGTCGATCATGGAGTCCATCATGTCTACGAATTGTTCGCCTACCGCGCGCATGTCATCGTGGGTGGTGTCGCTTGCGTAATAGCGAGAATCCAGGGAGAGCGCTTCGTTGCTAACGTATCCGTTGAAATATGACTTATCGTGATCGAACATTGCATTGAAGTCGTCGATGCTCATATACACGTTCATGTCCGATTTCGAACCCCAGGTGTCTTCCTGGCCCGAGAAGGTAAGGCTGTGGGTTTTGTCTTCGTACTTGTCGTAGAGGTTTACCTGTTGGTTTTCATTCCAGCCGAACTTGTCTGCAAGACCCGCACCGAATACGACTTTGCCATCGCCTATATTGAGATACTTCCAGTAACGGGAATTTGGTTGGATGCCGTAGACGGCAACGGTTTCGGTGCCGTTGTTGTTTCCTCGGTCGTATTCAAGCTGGTAGACGGCGAACTTTTCTGCTTGGTTAATGACATCAGCGCCGTTGTCGGTGGTGTTTACGGGATGAATATCGTCATCGTCTATATCGATATCGGCGGCTTTTTCCATTAGGTCGATAGCGTCGTCGCGGTTGCATCCAAGAGCGTCGGCAATGTCATCGATAGATGCATAGAAGGCGTCCTTTTTGCGTTGTGCTTTAGAAAGGGCGTTGGTTGCTGCCTGGGTAGTTTCGACAGAAGGCGACGCCATTGCTTCATGGTATGCATCCTGTGCGGCATCTGCTGCTTCTTCCAATTCGTCTTGCGCGTCCTCTGCGGCGGTAAGCAGCGTACCGTTGATGGACTGTAGGCGTTCGAGTGCGGTCCACGCTTCGCGTTCTTCGGGTGTTCCTTCGAGTTCGAGTGGCGCCTTAAGAGTGTAGGTATGTTCGGCTACGAGGCTTGTTTCCAAGTTATCGGCGTAGTGCGTCATGGTGGGCAGGATAGCCAAACCAAAAAGCAAAAGCAGGCTGGCGAAAGCAATTCCTACGAAGAGTGTGGCGAAGTTGCCAAGGTTTCGCAGGAAAATACGAAGGCGGAAGCGCGCTACGAAGCTCAGACGTTCAGGTAAGCGCACGCCGCGCTTGGTGCCCGATTTCCCGGCAGCTTCGTGACGCAGGAACTGCAGTGGCGTTTTTCCCATTTTGCGCAGAAGGCCCACGAGCGTAATGATGATAAGTGTGGCAGCGGGCACCACGGCGCACTTGAGGAAAATACCCCAGTCCCAGAACACCTGGAACGGAGGCAGGCTGTAGGAGCCGTAGTAAAGCTGGCGCATGGGCTCGGTAAAGAATGCCACTCCGAGTGCGGTACCTAGACCAGCTGCCAAGATGCCTACAATTGCCGGCAGCGCTAGATAGTGCAGGACAATCTCGCTTCGGCGATATCCACTTGCCAGAAGGGTGCCGATGATTGCGCTTTCCTGTTCGATGGTGGCGTTGGTAAGCACCACAAATACGAATGCCATGATAACGATGATGATGTAGAGCAGAGTGGTCCACATGGCAGAATCGCCCTTAACGTCATCTGCCGCATAGCCAATGCCTTGGTTGGCGCTTGCATCGGTGAGGTCGTCGATATTTGCATCGGCATCCGCCATTGCCTCTGCCATATCTTTTTCGGCATCGGTGCGGTCTGCAACGGAAAGGTTGCGGTTGGCGAAGGTAAACGAGTAGGTATATGTTGGTGCGCCGCCAGCATCTTTAAGCGCTTCAAAGCCCGCGGGGGAAACTTCGGCAACGCCATAGGTGATGGTGTTCACGGTAAAGTCGGAGTTATTGAGGAAAAGCGCTTGGCTGTCCGGTTGGGTCATGATGCCGCAGACGGTGTAGGCGCTGCCTTCAAGATCGACGGTATCGCCCACATGGATATCGTTGTTTTTTGCAAACACGCGGTCGATGGCAACTTCTTTTTCGGTTGCAGGTTCTGAACCCTCGCAGTAGGCTGCGATGTCTACTTGGGTGCGATGCTTGTAAGTACGCAGTGTGCGTTTGGTCCCATCGTCATTGGGGAGCGTGATGGCGGCATCGATGGAATAGTTATCAAAGAGCGTAACGCCGCCCACGTCTTCGGCTGCATCGCGTGCGGCTTGAAGCTGGTTGTCGGTGGCTTCGAACGAAGTGGCTAAACGGCCGTCTTCGATGATGTATTCGCTGTGCATGCCATCGATGATCTGGCTGATCGAATGCGCGGCAAGTAGAAAGCCTGAGGTCAGAGCAATGGCTCCGCACATAAGCAGAAAGATGCCAAGGTATTTGCCGATGTTGTTCTTGAGTTCGCGGGGGAGTCGTTTGGCAAGTGGTGTCATCGTTCGCCTACCATTCAAGCTCGCAAGCGGGCACAGGCGCTCCATTTGCTGCGTCTTCCGCCAGGCGTCCGTCGCGCAAACGAAGCACGCGGTTTGCCATGCGTGCTATGGCGGCGTTGTGTGTGACGATAACGATCGTGCAGCCATACGTGCGGTTCACGCTTTCCATAAGCTCAAGAATCTCTTTCGAGGTTTTGTAGTCGAGGGCGCCTGTGGGTTCGTCGCACAAGATGAGGCCAGGGTTCTTCACCAACGCTCGTCCGATGGCGCAGCGCTGCTGCTGGCCGCCTGAAACCTGGCGCGGGAATTTGTTGCGGTGCTCCCACAGGCCAAGCGAATGCAGCAGTTCGTCTATGGGAAGGGGGTTCTTGGAAAGGTGTGCTGTGACCTCGATATTTTCACGAATGGTGAGGTCGGGAACCAGGTTGTAGAACTGGAAAACGAAGCCAAGTTCACGGCGGCGGTATTCGCCCAAGGTTTTTGCGGAAAGTGACGTGATCTCGCATTCTCCGACGCGGATTGTGCCGCCGTCGGCCCCTTCAAGCCCACCGATGAGGTTCAGGAAGGTGGATTTTCCTGAACCAGAGGGGCCAAGCATAACGCAAATTTCGCCTTTGTTTATGGTTGTGGTAATTCCATCAAGCACTTGGACGCGCGCCTCGCCATTGCCGTAATGCTTCATGAGTCCGTTGACCACCAGGTAGGGGGTGTTGCCTTTCATAAGCGCTCCAATCTGTGCGGAAGGCCAACGGAGCGATCGGTGTGAGAGCAGAGTTAGCCGTGGTTAAGTTAGGTCAAGTTAACTTTAGCACAGATGCATAGTGCATTCCGAAAGAGAATGATTGGGGAGATTGGACGATTACCAAGGTTTGGACTTGTTTCTTTTTTGCTGTTGAATGAAACAAGGCGCCCGCCAAATGGCGAGCGCCTTGTTTTTGCAAACAAACAAGCTGGTAAAAGCTACTTTTTGATAGACTTGAATGCTTCGGTCTGAGCCTTGATGCCGCGCTCGGCTGCCAGGCGTTCGATGGAAGTTGCGCCGAAGAAGCCATCGATACCAGGAACGTTTTCGATGATGTAAGCCGCATCCTTGGGCTCGGAGATGGGGCCGCCATGGCAGATAACGAGTGCATCGGGGTTGATATCCTTTACAACCTTTACGATGCCTTCGATGATCTTTGCGCAATCCTCGAGAGTGCGTGCGGTTTCTGCGCCGATGGTGCCACCGGTGGTAAGGCCCATGTGGGCAACGATGATGTCTGCACCCGCCTTGGTCATTGCGGCTGCCTGCTCTTCATCGAAGACATACGGGCAGGTAAGCATATCGAGCTTGTGAGCCTCGGCAATCATGTCCACTTCAAGGCCGTAGCCCATGCCGGTTTCTTCGAGGTTCTTGCGGAATGTGCCGTCGATAAGGCCTACGGTGGGGAAGTTCTGAACGCCGTTGAAGCCCTGCTCCTTAAGCTCGGCAAGGTACTTCTTCATAACGCGGAAGGGATCGGTGCCGCATACGCCAGCGAGAACGGGGGTATCCTTCACAACGGGCAGAACCTCGGCGCCCATTTCAACAACGATCTGGTTTGCATCGCCGTAGGAAAGCAGGCCAGCAAGAGAGCCGCGGCCAGCCATGCGGAATCGGCCAGAGTTGTAGATAACGAAGATGTCGGCACCGCCGGCCTCAGCGGATTTAGCCGTGATGCCCGTACCGGCGCCTACGCCGAGCAGGATGTTGCCTTCGTCGAGGGACTTGCGGAACCGGTCGAGGATTTCTGCGCGGGACAATTCAAGCATGGTTTTCTCCTTTTCCTTGAGGAACTGTCACTTTAATGAGCATTTTTCCAATAAGAAATACTGCCCTTATGGAAAGAGGCTCAATGAAGCT
>OLWB01003896.1_pt1 | contig 10268 bp, 10 predicted proteins | sample 1673331 | NCBI WGS metagenome assembly OLWB01 (sample SAMEA3178943, study PRJEB25190) | human gut metagenome | biome: human gut; feature: human-associated habitat; material: faeces | place: Austria | collected 2013 | reverse complement strand
TTACATAAGTTTATTTTATTAAAGCTTACGATATATATATATATATATATACAGCTGCAAGGCTTTCAGGCTTTTTATTCATTCTATTTTTTCTCCCTTTTCAGCTGTATTATATCATATTTTATAATTTGATTTTAGTGTCATTTTTATTTTCTTTTGTTTTTTTCTTTCTAAGAACAATTACCAAAGATACTGCTACTGCAGATAGTCCTGTAATATATGGAATTACACTTAACATTTCTTTTCCTGTTCTAGGCATTACTGCTAGCTCATTCATGTCCTCATTATCATCTAAAGTTGTTTCTAAAAGCTTTTCTGATTCTATTTTTACAAATGCTTTTATATCTCCTTCTAATTCTATTCCTTCTGATTTTCTTATTCCAATGTAATATTCTCTTGTTTCTCCTATTTCTAGTTCATTTACTTTTAATTTAGCTTTGTTTCCCTCCACTTGCCAGTCAGTGTTTATCAGTGTATATCCACTCGGAATAGTAAAAGTAATATACCCGCTTCCTAATCGTTCTTGATTATTTGTAACTTTAATTTTATAATAAATTTCTAAATCTGAATATTTATTTGCATCTCTTATTTCAGTTTCTATTTTTCCTATTTTGCCATTTAGTCCATAGTAATTTCCTCTTACATATGCTTTGTCTAAATTCATCTCTATTTTTAAATTGAATTTCAGCCTGCGATAATAATAATTTAAAGTAATGTCTTCTTTCCCTATAACAACATTTTCTTTTTCAGGCTTTTTAGTTAGAATATAATCTTCATAGTTTCTTTCTTCTGATGTAAATTTATCTCCTTCATAGACCTCTTTTTCAAAAGTATCTATCTTTTCTTTTGTTTCTTCATCAATATAGTTTACTGTTATTTTTGATTTATGTATATAATAATATGTTACTGTTATATCTTTTCCGTTCATCATTCCTACTGTGTTTCCTTCAGATTTAACAAATTTGTAATTTGAGATATCTTTTTGTTTAGTTTGATACCTGTCTCCATATTTTCCACTAATCGTTTCTGTTTTTTCTATTTCTTTATTTGTCTTTATATCTACATATTTTGCATAAACATTTGATTTTTTAGAATAATAATAGTTTACTGTCTTTAATTCTTCTGTTAATGTGTATGTTTCTGTATCGGGTTTTCCTACTAGCACATATCCTTTTATATCCTTTGCTTTTGTTGTAACTTTTTCTCCAACTGCACCACTTTGACTTTCTGTGGTTAATACTTTTCCTGTATCAAGGTCAATATAATTTGCTCGTACACCTCCACTTTGTAGATTAAAAGTTACAAATAAATTTGACTCCCCAGCTGCTCTTTCCATGTAGAATACCTTTAGTGTATGTTTTCCTAACGATAATTTGCCTCCATCGAACGCCTTTTTGTATACATCTTTTTGATCTGTATTTGTCTCTTTATTGTATATACTTTCATAATATACTTCATTTTTAGCAAAGTTTATATTTCCAGCAAGTTTTATGTGATTGCCACCTAAATCTAATACTAATGTATCATCTACATATACCCATACATCATCATCTCCTGAAAAATTGAATACCATATCTTCATATTGCTTTGTTTCAGAATTCTTTACTTTTCCATCTTCTGTCATAATAAAAGGTATATCCATTCTTACAGTAAATCCTAAGTTTCTGTTTTTCATGTCTGATGTATCATCATTACAATTATTAAATGGATAAAATCCACTCCTTGCACCTTTATGTAGTTTATATTTTCTGTTTGCATAGTCTCTGGTCACATGATATTCATCACTATTAAAACTATAATATCCATTTGGTTGTTTTAAAAATGGAAATTTCCAATTTGTAAGTACCTCTGAATATGCTGCTTCATTTGCATTCTTTACAAAAAAACTGTCTTTATTTGTATATTTATCTACTACATAAAGTTTATCATTCGTTAGTTTTTTATTTACTAGTCCTTGTAATACCCCTGTCGAGTTTCCATAGTTGCCTAATCCTAAATATCCATTCTGAAGTCCTCCTATACACATTCCTTCGGTTGATGCAAATAGCATAGACTTTGAATCTATGTCATATCTTTGGTTCATTGGTAAATTATAATAGGTTGTCCAATGCATTCCTCCTCTTTGCTTTTTGTTATATTCTTCTCTGTTAATTTTATTTAGAGTTGCATTTACATATTTTACATTATTCTCTTGTATTTCTGTGCAATTTGCTTTTGCCATGCTTTTGCTTGATGAAAGTAGTCCAAAAAATACTACTACTAAAGCTAATAATTTTAGCTTGGTTCTTTTTTTCATATAACTCCTTTTCTATAAGTAAAAAGTTTCCCACTCTTTTTTGCTTATTATATTTTATTGGGATTTTTGTGAATAATTTAAGACTCAAATTATTTGAAAAAATTAAATATAAAATTTAACTATGTTTATTATACTCCATATAATGGAAAAAGTAAAGAACTTTCGTTCGACAAAATTCGACAACACTATACTGCCCCCATGTTTATGACAAAAATTTTAAAAAATTAGATTTAGCAAACAAGTAAAAAGCGTTTTTATTGATATCAAAAGGTAGAATCAGTTTTTTCGATTCTACCTTATAACATTGTTTAACTTACTCTAGACCAATACTTACTCCCAAAGCATTGTTTATCTTTTTCATTATTTCTTCATCTTCGATATGTCCTATTTTTTCTTTAAGTCTACTTTTGTCTATTGTTCTTACTTGTTCTGCCAAAACCACTGAACTAGTCTTTAACCCTACATTACTTGAACCAATTTCAATGTGTGTTGGTAACTTTGTTTTTCCTAGTTGTGATGTAATTGCTGCGGCAATTACAGTAGGACTATGTTTATTTCCTAAATCATTTTGTACTATAACTACTGGTCTTATTCCACCTTGCTCTGAACCTACGACAGGACTTAAATCTGCATAAAACATATCTCCTCTTTTTATATTCATATTTACTCTCCCAATATTATATTGAGATGATATATATTTCTATTATTTAAACTCTATCTCGTTATATATTATGTTGATTTTTGCATTATTGTTAATATCAAATATATCTAATGTTTCTGGTTTTAGAGTTGATTTATTTATGTATAATTTTTGTTTTGCATTAAATTTATTTATATTTGACTTATACTCCATTTCTACTTTTCCTTCGACTTCTTTTATTTCTTTTTCCTTTGCATTTTTATATCCTTCTAAAAAAGATGTTAGAAACAAGTTGTTACTTGATATATATGGATAATCTTTGTATATTTTTGAAAGATTATATTTAGAATTTCTTATCTCTAATTTTCCCTCTTTATAAATTAGTTCTATTCCTGCTACATCTTCTGGACTAGTAATAAATTGTTTTACTTCCTTTGGTAAGTTGACACTTTGTTCTATTTTATAATAATTTACATTTTTATTGCTTTTTACAGTTACTTCTAATTTTGCATTATATGAGTTTTGTTTTAAGAAATATTCTTCAATCTCTTGTATATTTTTATTATTTCCCTTTTCCTCACTTTTATAATTTATTTTTGTAAATTTTTGAAAAAATACAACTATTATTATTACTATAATACATAAAAGAAAAAATTTCAGCCACTTAGACATAATTCCCTCCTAAATAAGTCTCCTTTAATTTATATGTCTAATCTACTGAAATATTCCTTTAAAACCTTTTTTACCTCTTCTTTACATTCTATATGGTTTATATTATCTCTTATTTCTGATGCATTTTGCATTCCCTTTAGATAATAGCATATATGCTTTCTCATTTCTCTAACTCCTGTTAACTCTCCTTTTTCTGCTACTTCTAATTCTATATGCTTTAATATAGTTTCTAATTTTTCTTTATTTGAAATTTTTCTTATTGTACCATCTTGCAAGTAAGTTTTTACTTGCTCAAATATCCATGGACTTCCAAGCGCACCTCTTCCTATCATTATTCCATCACATTTAGTTTGCTCTAAAAGTCTTTTTGCATCCTCTGGTGATTTTACATCACCATTGCCTATTACAGGTATTTTTACTGATTCTTTTACTTTTTTTATTATATCCCAATCTGCAATTCCTGAGTAAAATTCACTTCTTGTCCTCCCATGAATTGTTATTGCACTTGCTCCCGCTTCTTCTATTTTTTTTGCCGCTTCTACTGCAACTACGTGCTCACTATCCCATCCTTTTCTTATTTTAACAGTTACAGGTACTTTTGAGTTTTCTACCACTGCTTTTGTTATTTCATAGACTTTATTTATATCTAATAAAAGTTTACTTCCATCCCCGTTTTTTACTACTTTTGGAGCAGGGCATCCCATATTTATATCCACAATGTCTGCTATATCACTTACATATTTTGCTGCAAAGGCCATTGCTTCTATATCACTACCAAATATTTGAACTGCTACTGGTCTTATTTCATTTTTCATATTTAAAAGCAACTTCGTTTTTTCATCATTGTATAAAAGTGCTTTACTACTTACCATTTCTGTTACAACTAGTCCTGGTTCATATTTTTCACAGACAACTCTAAAAGGCAGGTCTGTAAGACCTGCCATTGGTGCAAGTATTATATTATTTTTTAACTCTACATTACCAATTTTCATATCTTGTCCTCAATATATTAATTAAAAATTGCCTTTTGTCTTCTTCCACTAATATTTAAAAGCAGTGCAACCATTATTAAATTACTAATTAGTGAACTTCCACCATAACTTACAAATGGTAGTGGAACTCCTGTAATAGGTAGCAAACCAATTGTCATTCCTATATTTTCTGTCATGTGAAATAGGAAAACTCCTGCTATGCCAATTGCAATATATGAACCTAAACTATCCTTTGCAGTTTTTGCTACAAACATTGCTTTAGTAATTAGTATTACATATATTATTATTATAGCTCCTGCTAATATAAATCCTGACTCCTCTCCTATAACTGAAAAGATAAAATCAGTTGTCTTAGGACTTAGGTATCCTAGTTGAGTTTGATTTCCTTTAAGTAATCCCATTCCAAATACTTGTCCAGCACCTATTGCCAACTTAGATTGTGTAAGGTTATATCCCGCCCCTCTTGGATCTAAATCTTGGTTTAAAAACACATCAATTCTAGTTTTAGCATGATCTGGAAGTACAAAAAAGTATAATAATGGCAGTGCTATTACCAATGTTAAAATTCCTGCAATTATATATCTCTTGTCTATTCCAGCAACAAATAACATTAATATAAAAGAAACCAAAAATGCAAGTGCTGTTCCATAATCTGGCTGCTTTACTATTAGTAATACTGGCATCCCTATTAAAACTAATAATAACAATAATCTAGTTGGTCTACTTATTTCTTTCTTTCCCTTATCTGTCATTTTTGACATTACAAATGCCATAAATATAATTACAAATATTTTTGCAAACTCTGCTGGTTGAATTGAAAAGGCACCAAAGCTAAACCAACTTGTTGCACCATTTATTTCTTTTGTAAAATAGCCCCTTGTACTGATTCTACAGCATTTTAGGAAGAAAAACAGCCTGAATGACGTTACAAAGGCGAATATGCTGTAAATTCCGATTTATTATTGTGATTCTACAACCATTTTAACAAATTCTGTTGTAGAATTTGTACTTTTTTCTGTATTAGCTGGCAAAGAATCTGCATGACCGTTCTGAGGCTTTTTTTCGGCAGGATGGCTTCTGTTTCGAAATTTCTGGATCAGTTTCATGATTGGGATTCCGAATAAACGAAAATCAAAAGCTGATGTACCGTTTTGGTATTGCAGCTGGAAAGAAACAACGCCAAAAAGCCAGCTGACACGTGCCCGTGCAGAAATATCCCGGAAAGAATCTGTTTCCTTAGTGCCGGAAGCCCTGTAACGGACCGGACAGAACAGAATGAGTAGCACTGCCACTAGTATGAGACCTAAAAGGATTCCCAGAAGGATCAATATAAACTTGAGTAATGTCCATAGAATATGTAGCATGCGTTCACCTGTTCTTCCAATATTCTTTTATATTAAGTTCTCCGGTTTCTTCATAGATAGTCTGAACCATATCTGTAATAAGTTCCAGAGCCTCTTCTTTGCCTTTGGCAATACCTACGATCTCAGGACAGATACGTGCTGCTGTTTCCTGAACAAGTGTTAGAGCCGGCAGAATTTCCAGTTGGTTATGAGGATTTTCTGATAATGTGATCAGATAGATGCCAGGTACAGGTTTCCCCTGAATGAGTTTCAACCGAATTTTGCTGATATTTTTTATACTCGCTCCTCTATAGTAATTCTTGTGCCACTTCAGCATCTGTTTCACTGCTCCTTTAGGGGAATATCTTTATATTATATTTCCCTTTTTTTTAGAATTTAAACAGGACTGCGTAGGATACGCAGCCCTGTTATGGATACATTTTCTGCAGAGCTTATACTCTGTGCTGTTTTCCCCAGAGTCCTTGACTCCGCATTTCCAGATATTCCTGATATGCTTTTTCTACAATCTGTTTCTCATTAGAGAAACGGAGAAGATGATAGATTTCATGAAATTTGTAATAACCGGAATCTACGAAAAATTCTTCTCTCTGAGGTCTGCTATGATAATTATCAGCCGTCATCAGATACCAATGTACTTCTTTTGTAACGATATCTTCGGGTACTGTAAAATTATAATGACTTTTGCCAATATATTTCACTACGGAAGCTTTGACTCCTGCTTCTTCACGCACCTCTCGTAAAGCAGTCTGGATATGTGTTTCGCCCTGCTCCACGGTTCCTTTCGGCAGCACCCAGCCCTCATAACGATTCTTATAAGACTTGTACAGTGCCAGTATTTTACCACGATAAATTACCACACCGCCACAGCTCGTTGCTTCTATCATTTTGCAATTTCCTCCTGTACTGCGTGTGAGTTTTATATCTCGAACTGGTTATAGTATAACTCTTTTTTAATTAACTGGCAACTATAACTTACTGTTTGCCCAAGTTGCCGTGAACGGAGTGAACAGTAACATTTAATCAAAGTAATATGCATCAAACAGATCAGCAGCAATTGGAACAGCTGCTTCACTTCCTGTGCCGCCGCCTTCTACGATGATCGCAACAACAAGGTCTGGTTTGTCTACATTGGAATAACCAATAAACCAGGAATGACTGGATCCATTTTCGTCATATTCGGCAGAGCCTGTTTTTCCGGCAACTGTGTATCCACGTCCATTCAGAGCAGATGCTGTTCCGTTCTGAACAACACCCTCCATTAGTTTTCCAAGCAGTGCTGCTTCATTGCTGGTCATTAATCGTTTATAATCAGTGGGTTCTGTTGTACGGATCGTATCACCACCGGCATTTGTGACTTTGTCTATCAGATAAGGCTTCATCAGTAGACCATCGTTGGCAATGGCACTTGTGATCAGTGCCATATGCATAGGGGATACAAGGGTGTTTCCCTGCCCGATTGCAGTCTGCATGATCAGTGGAATTCCAGAACTTCCGTTCAGAGTAAAAGAACTTTTGCGATAAGAAGTCAGTGGAAGTTTTTTGTTAAAAAGAAGATCTTCGCTTGTTTTGAGCAGAGAGGCTCCCCCAAGTTCAGTTCCAATTTCTGCAAAAGCACAGTTACAGGAGTTTGCGAATGCAGTATAAAAATCTTCTGTACCATGTACTTTGCCATTATAGCACTGAATAGTATGATTTTCTTTTGTGATACTACCCTGGCAGTCAAATGAAAAACCATTGAAACTTCCTCTGGTACGAAAATAATCCAGAGCTGTGACAACTTTAAAAGTAGATCCCGGAGGATACTGCCCCATAGTTGCACGGTTCAAAAGACTGCTGTTTGTTTCATCATTGACAAGTGTATCCCAGTTTTCGGAAATTGTATTTGGATCAAAATCTGGTTTACTGACCAGGGCCAGGATTTTTCCTGTGGATGGTTCCAGAGCAACAACCGCTCCTTTTCTGTCACCAAGAGAATTATATGCAGTGGTCTGCAGGTCGGCATTCAAAGTAGAGACAACGGTATCCCCTGTGTTTTTGGTTCCCATAAATTCGTTACGGATCTGATTTAAAAAGAATTCATGAGAAGACAAAAGCTGAAAGTTAGCTTCGGATTCAAGTCCGCTTTTTCCGTTTGAATCGTAACCTACGACATGTGCAAAAACATTATTATATGGATAGGAACGCTCTTCGGTTCCATCTTCGGATACATTTGTCTGAGCAAGTACTTCTCCATCAGAAGACATGATTTTTCCACGGACAACGCGATCGGCAAAAGTATCCTGACGTGTATTATAGGGACTGTTGATAAAATCATCGCTTTTTATGGTATTAAAATAGATGAGATAACCGATCAGTCCCATAAATATAATGATAAAAAAGAATGAAACTCCGGTATAACCTTTGTTTCGACGACGCCTTTTTTTAGATCTGGCGCGTTCTGTTAATTGTTTCTCCTGCCCGGAGTCTCTGTATTGCTTCCTGTTTTCGTTTTTCAAATTCCTCGTCCTCGTCTTCTCTTAGAATATAAAGTCCCTGGATAATTGCAAGCATTAAAATTGTACATAAAAGAGAACTTCCACCATAACTTACAAGGGGAAGTGTCACACCTGTCATAGGGATGAATTTGGTAGCACCACCGATCGTAAGAAATACCTGGAAGGCATATTCTACTCCAAGTCCCAGTGCAATCAGCTTGTAGAATGGATTAATGATACGTAAAGCAATATTAACAATCATAAGGAAAAAGCTCATGCACACGAGAATCAGACAAATGGCAAAAATACCACCTAATTCCTCACAGATTGCACTGAAGATAAAATCGTTCTTGACAACAGGGATAGATTCTGGAGAACCCTGGTATAATCCCATGCCGAACCAGCCCCCGGTACCAATGGCAAAGAGTGACTGCACAATCTGATATCCCTCATTCTGATAGACTGCCATAGGATCTTTCCATGCGCTGACTCGCTGGCGGACATGACCGAACAGATGATATGCAACAACTGCTGCAGCTGAACCACCGCCGATTCCAAGTGCAAGATAACCAACATTTCGTGTTGCAACATATACCATAACGAGATATGCGACAAAGAAGATCACTGCACTTCCAAGGTCCTTTGAGAGAACCAGAATACCCACGTGAAGTGCTGCAACGACTGTAACCTGAACGATTGCCTTGAAACTGGTATCTCTGGATAGAAAAGATGCCATAAAGAACACAAAAGTAATCTTGATCGCTTCGGATGGCTGTACACCCAGCAGTGAAAGTTTAGCTCCATAACTCGTTCTTGCAAGAGCAAAGACTGCAGCAAGAAGAATAATACCGATTCCGGCATATACCCATGTAAGTCTGCGAAGAAAACGCATCTTCCGGATCATGACAGGAATGACCAGAGCAATAGCACTGACGCCGGCTGCGATCAGAAGTTGTTTCTGTGCTGAAGATATATCCAGGCGGCAGAGCATAATAAAGCCAACACTCAACAGCATACACATATTGTTCAGAAGCAAAATAGATGCTTTTTTGTATAGCAGTCGGTATAAAATCTGAATGGCAGCAAAAAACAGAAGCATTTCTGCATAAAATTCAACTATCTTAAAATTGAATGTTTTAAGATAGAGAACAAGAAATGCAGTGAAATCAATGAAAAAAATCAGCAAAAGCTGTTGCCGGAGTAATTCGTTGCGGTCCTCTTCATCAGACTGCCGTACAGTATAAAAACAGTGAAAGGTATATACGATCATCAGTGTCAGGATGATGTATTTGGATAATTCTACAATTACATTAATCATATGCCTTTACTCGGCTCCTCTTTTAAAATGTCCTTTGGTGTACTCCTGATTACCGGGTGTTTTGCCGTGCAGATATACATTTAAAAATTCCTGCAGTATGTCGGCAGATTGTTCCGGTGATTCGGTCGTAAAATTCAGTCGCAGACAGTTGACACCAAGATTTCGGACTTTCTGAGATTCTTTCAGAAGTCCGAAGGAAATACTGTTATAAAGAATATTATAACAGTATTCTTCTTTTTCTGTAGTTCCTGTTTTCCATGGGTGACATACACAACAACAGGAAAACTCTTTTTCATAACGGTCCTTCAAAATCATTTTTCTTTCGTTGCAGTCACATTTCAGCGTGTTTTTTCTTACACACTGCGCAGAAAGCATTAACGGAATGTTTCCGTATATGATCATCTCACTGTTGGAATTGTTTCGGTGTGCGATTTCTTTTTCATTTAATTCATAAGGAACTGTATTTCGAAGTATGCCTTCTTTCTTCCAGAAAGAGACAGATTCGTTATTCC